>Ga0206960_1188_pt1 | contig 14251 bp, 16 predicted proteins | sample Alteio_BWOrgHeat_29_FD_153255 | JGI IMG/M metagenome (GOLD analysis project Ga0206960, IMG submission 153255) | Enriched cells from forest soil in Barre Woods Harvard Forest LTER site, Petersham, Massachusetts, United States -... | ecosystem: Environmental > Terrestrial > Soil > Temperate forest >... | reverse complement strand
CCCTCTGATACCGATGAATGTCCTGTAACCAATATTAGCTGGAATCAGGTTGCGGGAAAAAATGGATTTTTGGAGCGTTTAAATAGAAAAGAAGCGGCCAATGGATATCGTTATTTTCTATTAACAGAAGCACAATGGGAGTATTCAGCTCGAGCAGGAACGACTACCGCTTATTTTTTTGGTGACGATGAAAATTTATTGTCTGACTATGCGTGGTTTCATGAAACATGGGATGCTGGAGGAGTGCATCCGGTAAAACAAAAGAAAGCCAATCCTTGGGGATTGTATGATGTCTATGGCAATGTGCGTGAGTTTTGCCGAGGCCATTACGATGATAAGTATGATGCGAGCTCAGTAATGGATCCTGAAGGGGCTCCTCAAGGGATGTTTTATCCCTGCCGAGGTGGGAGTTGGCGTCTTGCTCCCCGGTTGTGTCGTTCGGCCAGTCGGGATAAGGTAAAGGCCGACATGTGCTTTGGTGATGTGGGCTTTCGTTTATCGCGACTGAGAATTCCTTTACCTTAAGGTTGAACTAGCGACCATATTTAAATTAATATCGAGCTATTCTTTGGGGTGGGTAATCGGTATAGACACCATCGACCTCAAGATTCTGTAAACCTTGTATCTCAGCAGTGTCATTAACTGTATAGACATACAAGGTTAAGCCAGCACGGTGAACTTCAGCTACATATCGAGCGTTAACCATGCTTTTATCAATAACAACGGTTTTCATTCTTCGTTGAGCAAGCAGTTTTGGTAAACTGAGTGCACTAAAGTTTTCAAAAATTTGTCCTGCTGCGATTTGTGGCTGCAAGGCACGAAATTGATCGATTTGTTCTGACGAAAACGAGGAAACCAGAAAGTCTTTGTACTGCCATCCTTGTGCGAAATAAGCAGCGAGAAGCTGAGCTACCGGCTGAGCTGTTCCTGGTCCTTTGAGTTCAATATTTATGGGGATTCGGCGGCCAATCAGTTCGATGACTTCTTTTAACGTCGGTATGTGCTGACCATTGCCGGCGTCGAGAACACGTAATTCAGCTAAATTTTTTTCGCCCACCTGTCCCTTACCAGTGGTTGTTCGTTCCAAGGTATCATCATGAATAACGACGAGTTCGCCAGACGCACATCGATAGACGTCAAGCTCAACCATATCCACACCTCGACGCAAAGCCTCGCTGAAAGACGCTAGGGTATTTTCCGCTACGTAACCACCTGCTCCTCGGTGTCCAATAATCAACATGTTATCCTTGGCCCTTCCTGAGGCGATTTATTTAAAAGATTTGTGACAGAATAGTCGGCAATTTTGCTTCTTACAAGTTAACAGACTCATTGGAAGCAAATCAATACTCAATACTCTTAAAAAATCATTTCCGTGGCTTGGCTCCTTCCTTATTGCAGTTTCGCATTGATGGCCCAATATGGTATTATAAGGAAAGGTTTAATTATGCAGCAATATAAATTTCAGCAAGTAGATGTTTTTTCCAGTCAAGCATGTTTCGGTAATCCAGTGGCGGTATTTCTTGATTCTGAAGGTTTAAGTTCAGAGCGTATGCAGACCATTGCTCGGTGGACTAATTTGTCGGAGACAACTTTTGTCACTGCTTCTGAAAAAGCAGACTACAAAGTACGCATTTTTGATCCTCACAGTGAACTCCCGTTTGCGGGTCATCCAACACTAGGTACTGCCTGGGCATTAAAAAAAGCAGGGCTCATTAACGGTGAGAGCTGTTTGCAAGAATGCGCTTTTGGGTTGATTAAAATCTCTTTTGACGATAATCGAGTCTTTTTTGAATTACCTCATTACTCTACTCAAGAGCTTACGCGTGATTACGATATTTCTCGTGCATTTGGAGCTCGACTAAGAAGCAGTTATCTCATCACTACTGGACCGCAGTGGGTCGTTGCTGAATTAGAAGATGCCTTGGATATCAATAGTCTTACACCTGATCTTGAACAACTCAGTCATCTTTTTAACGACCTTAAATGTGATGGTGTTACCATATATAATATTGATGAAAACGAAAAAGTACAGGTGCGTACTTTTTTTCAAGCGTATAAGGCAATTATAGAAGATCCTGTGTGCGGCTCCGGAAATGCGGCTGTAGCAGCACATATTATGGTGACCGGTAATACTCGTAACATTGGACCAAGTTATGAGGCTTATCAAGGATCTGCCCTGGAGCGTGATGGCCGAATTTTGGTAACTCTTGGCGACAAAATTACTATTGGTGGTGTGTGTCATACGGTATTTGAGGGGATTGCTCATTTATAGAAAGATATTATTTAAATACGGGCGATAAAAAGGTTTGCTCGTAGCTCAGAAAACAGGGGCTTTGCTTAAAGCGAGCCGTAATGCTTTGGCATTTCTCGTCCAATGGCACCTCTCGACGATATTTTTCATAGGCCTCAATGGTGGGAAAACTAAATAAAGCAATAGCAATATGCTCGGGTCCAGTTGAACCCAAACCGGGAAAGCTGAAAGTCGTGTCAGGAAAATCACAAGCCTCGCCGGGAATAAAATAACCGTGATGTATGCCGCCATAATTATTTATCAATGCAATCCAAGTGGTGGCATATTCTTTGAATTCAGCCATTTTAGTTGGATCAAGTATATAGCGGATGTGACAGCTAAACATTTATTTTTCCCCTGGTAAATGCGTTAGAGCTTGTATGAATAATCAGAATATTTGATTATCTTAAGAAGTGTTTCCTTCTATCTATGGGGTAAGATCGCACAAGTCCTCACCGTTTAAATAAGGGTTATTTTTTTAGTGTTACTCTTTGGTTTGCGATAAAATATTGATTTATCGAGAGAGGCAGGCGCAAGTAAATAAGAGGGTACTCAGCCATGCGGACAATAATACGAAAAATCGAGGTATCTGAATGGCAAGAATGGAAAAAATTGAGATTAGCAGCCTTGCAAAACTCCCCAGAATCTTTTGGATCAACTTTTGAAGAAGAATCAGTTTGTTTGGATCAAAAATTTGAAGATGACTTAAAGCAAAATGATGTTTTCGGCGCTTTTTTGGAAGGCCAACTTGTTGGTTGCATTGGGTTTTGGCGCTGGCCATCTGTTAAAGCCAAGCACGAAGGGACAGTATGGGGAATGTATGTAAAGCCAGAGTTTCGGAGGCAAAAAATAGCGGCAGCTTTGATTGAAGCTGTCATCGCTCATGCAAAAACATTGGTTATTCAGTTGCAATTGTCATGCGTTACGAGCAATGTTGGTGCAATTAAACTTTACGAAAAATATGGTTTTAAGAGCTATGCAATTGAATCACGATCAATGAAAATGAATGAGACTTTTTATGATGAATTTCGCATGATAAAAAAACTGGATTAACTTTTGCCTTCAGAACAAGTTTTTACTTGGGTATGACATGAAAATACATAGACTTCATTGCCAAGATCCTTGGTTTACTTTTATTCGTCAAGAAACAAAAACCGTCGAGGGACGGAAAAATTTGCCGCAATTCAAAGATTGGCAAGTAGGAGACACACTTATTTTTTTTCTGGATGAAAAAGAATTTTGTACGAAAATTATAGACTTGAGGCACTATTCAAGTTTGGAAGATTATTTGCGGACTGAAGGCATCGCGAAAGTTTTACCCGGTGTTAAAAGTTTGGAAGAAGGTCTCGCAATTTATTATCAATGGAGCAAGCCCGAAGAAATAATTCAGTACGGATTTTTAGCAATTGAAGTGGAACGAATTTAAATTTTACGGAGCGTTTAGAAAGCAACTGTATTTTCTTATGGAATCGTCAGTTAAATAATTTGTCGAATAAAGAGTTCTGAGATATAGCGTCAATGAAAAGGGGTATTTAATGAGTATTTACGATTTTGAGCTGAGCGCCATCGATAACACCCGGGTACCTTTTTCTTCATTTAAGGGGAAAACGCTTCTCATCGTAAACGTGGCAAGCAAATGTGGGTTTACTCCTCAGTATACTGGTCTTGAGGCGCTTTATCGGAAGTATAAAGACCGCGGATTTTTGGTGTTGGGTTTTCCCTGCAACCAATTTGGCAATCAAGAGCCTGGAAAAGAAGAAGATATAGCGACTTTCTGTGATCTAAATTATCAGATAAGCTTTCCCTTATTTGCAAAAATTGAAGTAAATGGGCCGAATACGCATCCACTCTACAAATATCTCAAGGAACAAAAAACGGGAATTCTTGGCATAAGCGCCATAAAGTGGAATTTTACTAAATTTTTAGTTAATAAGAACGGCGAAGTAATAAAGCGCTACGCCCCTTCTGATAAACCTGAAGATATTGACGCTGATATTGAAAAAATTCTATGAAAAAAGAAGGGAGAATACTCAAAAATTTGTGACAAATTTTGACTTTAAGTTATTGGGCGGCCAACGTAGGTGCAAGTTAAGATGAAATTTTTAATAGCATTATTTTTTCCTATTATGGCTTGTGCTCAAGGGGTAGTTGTTGAAGTTTTGCCGAACATAGATGAGCAAAAAGGGTGGTTACTCGCAAAACCTTTGCATTTAACGATTGCTCATTTACCGGATCAAACTCTTGCCACCGTAAATAAAGGTCTAGACGAATTTAATAGGCGCAATAAATATAAGCTGGAATCGTTGTTGAAAGAAGGATTTGTCGTGGGTTCTTTTTCTGACAATGGTTTTAATCTGGGCTACAAAATTATTCTTGCTAATGCGTCGACTAAGAATCGTTTTGAACGTCTTAATCGTATGTTTTATGCCTTTGCGATTGGTAAGGGGTGGAAAATGTCGGAAAAAACCACGCCGCAATTCCTGTTACCAGCCCAACGCTATTTTTACATACCTCATATGGAGTTTTTGAAAAAAGCACCTCCTTTTCCAAGCGCAGGAATTATATTTTCTTTCCCGCAGAGGTTTTTGTCAGCCCGAGCGCTTTAGCTTAGGTGGAAATGCCCCTTCGATTTAAGGTAGTCAGAGCTTGTTCGTCAAGACCGAAAATTGAATAAAGTAAATGAGTTGTTAACACTTCTTTTGAGTATCCAATTACCGTGCTTTGATTGTTTTTGAGAGCAATAATGTAATGAGGTAACTGAAACATAAGGTTAAGATCATGCAACGAAATAATGACCAGTTTTTTGAGCATTTGCCAGACTCATTAAAGTGTCACAGAGCTTTTGTTGATGGCGCAAATCAATGCCTGCAAAGGGCTCGTCTAAAATATATATAAGAGCTTCGTCATCAACTATGCAACGAGCAATGTTAACTCTTTTTCTTTCTCCTCCGGAAAGCGTACCGAGTGGTCTAGAAAGTAGGTGATCAACTTGGGTTAAATGTGCAGCTTGTTTTACCAAAGCCCGTATTTGAGGGCTCAGGTAAAAATGAGTTCCAAAACGAGGAGTTAATCCTTGAGCAATGCGGTCATTTACCATGATATCATCGCATGAGTGATCATTTTGACCTATGGATGCAATAAGTTTACAGCGATGAGGCGCTGTCAGCGTGTTTATATCAATGCCTTGCATTAAAACTTTGCCACCGAGGGCCTTTTTAATGCCGGCAAGATGATCCAAAAGAGTAGACTTGCCGCTGCCATTTTCTCCGATAACAGCAACTATGGAACCTTTTGTCAGAGAAAAATTTAATGATTTAAACAGCGGCGTGCCATTGTTGGAAATACTTAGCTCTGATGCTTCTAAAAAAGTAGTTTGCTTCATGCATGGCTTCTTACATCATCGCATGCATTCTGAGTAGTTTTTAAAAATCGCAATAAATTCGTTTGCTTCGCGAAACCCGCTTGCTCAATTGCATGATAACATTAGTATTATTGCTATTGAATTTTCTTTTGTCTTTCTTAAACAGGCTGGCCATGGCGATTGCTTTTTTTGATTTTGACCGAACTCTCATTGCTGCGAACACGGCTAACTTATGGTTAAAATCTTTGTGGAGGCAAGGTCAGCTTACGCCTTTACAAGCCTTAGGTACCTTAGGGTGGCTTGTTTGTTATAATTTGGGTTTTGTCCCTATGGAATCTGGCCTTATGCGTGCCCTTTCTTATCTGAAGGGCATGTCTGAAGAGGAATTCAGAGCACAGGTTTTGTTGTTCTACAATGCTCACGTAAGTAGCTTTTATCGTAAAAAGGCACTTCAAGCTATTGAGCAGCATCGATTGGCCGGTGATAAAGTAGTGCTTCTCACTTCAAGTATTCACCATCTTTCTGATTTAGTGGTGGATCAATTAAAACTTGATTATGGAATTTCCACTATTCTAGACATAGACCCTGAAGGAAAATATACAGGTAAGTCAGTGGGGCCTATTTGTTTTGGACGAGGCAAGGTGAATGCAGCAACTAACTATGCAGCAAAGTTTGGGGTTAATTTAGCTGAGTGCACTTTTTACAGTGATTCAATGTCTGACTTGCCCATGCTTGAAGCAGTTGGACACCCAGTTGCGGTGAGCCCCGATCCGCGTCTTAAACGACGTGCTGAGCTTAATAAGTGGCAAATAGTTGATTGGGATTGTGTCTGAGTTTTCATCATTGCAGGGCAATTTGTTAAGAAATATGTCCTTCCTGAAAAAGCCATTCTATAGTCGGGGCAAGAGTTGCCTCAGCATTGCGAAAGCTGAGACCAAGTTCATTTTTTGCTTTTGAGTTGTCCATAAGCCAATATTTGGTGGCATATGGAATAACGGCTGGATGAATTGGAAATTTAAGACGGCATAAAGATGCGACTTGCCCGGCGCTTTGCAAAATCAAATTGGGTATTTGCATTATTGGTTTTTGTTTTTTCATGATCTTAAGAGAAAGTGCGGCTAGTTCACGGACAGACAGATTGTCTCCGCCAAGAATATAACGCTGACCTGAACGGCCATGAAAAAGCGCTTTTATAATGCCATCCGCAACGTCATCAATATAGACGACGTTGGTGCCACCGGTGCAGGTCAAAACTGGCCAGCTTTTAGCAAAATCAATTAAGTTACAAGAAGTGATAAAATTGATGTCATTGGGACCATAAACTTCGCCGGGGTTAACCACTACAACATGTTTTCCTTCATGATGGGCCAATTGGCAGAGTTCTTCTACGGTGCGCTTAGCTGCTGCATAACGGTATTGAGTAAGGTTCAGAGTGCAATCACTATCTTCATTAAAAATTTGAGGATGCTTAGACCCGTTTATTGCCGCTGAACTGCTGACAAATAAGAGTTTTATATTCGGGATTTTACTTGCACTACAAAGGATATTTTTGCTTCCTTCAATTACAATTTTATCCATTAAAGGAGAATTTATGTCGTTCCAATTTGAAAGACTTGCTAAATGAATAAGCGCTTCGCATCCGTCGATTGCAGCATCAATTGATTGCAAATTACAAATATCGCCGATAATTCGCTCAAATTGAAGATCGCTAATTCGCGTTGTATCGCTTTTAGCTCTTAGCAGGCAACGCACTTGATGCCCTTGCTGAACGAGCTTTCTCACAACGACTGAGCCAATAAATCCGTTTCCGCCAGTAACTAAAATGCGCATCGCTGTCCCTGAGAGTCTCATCTAGTTCTCTAAATACAGCATATTTTGAAAAGTAAGTCTACTCTTGTAAAGAACTTGCGCCTCAAAGGCTTTTGAGTCACCATTAACAAGAGCTAAAAGAGGCAGATATGGGCAAAATTATTACAAGTTTTATGTTTTTTGTACGAGCTCTTCTTTCCCAATGGCCTCATGCTCAACTGGTTTTGGTGTCAAAAAGAGAAGCACGTATTGTAGAAGCAAATGGGTCATTAATTTTGCTTTTGGATGCTGAAAATTTAGACGAAGTAGAGGTTAAAAATTGGATTTCGGAAAGCGTACGCTACTTTACTGATAGGTCGCTGGATTTTATTATTTTTAGCGATACTTTTTCAGGTCAAGAATTTGTAAGTAGTCTGCAGCGATCTTCAAACTGGCGTAAAGCGGTGCGATTGATGATCGTCGATGCTTCACTTAATTTTACTTTTGCTGATGCAAAATGGTGGCTGCGTAAATATACTCGTGCATTCAATCGTGCAAAGGCCGATATTCTTGCCAATGAATCTTCAATGGAAGCAGGCAAAGAAATTAGCGAGCGTTTTCAGAGCGATCAATTAAAAATTGCCAGTTTGGTTCATTTTCAAGAATCTTTTGGAAGTCGCTCCTATATGGCAACTATTGCATTTGCGGTTGCAATGGTATTGGTCTTTGGGCTTGAAGAATGGTGGGGTGGAAGCACCTATTTTCCTACACTATTTGCCATGGGTGCCAACGTCAAAGGCTCGCTTGAGCAGCCATGGCGCTTATTAACCAGTATATTTTTGCATAGCGGCTATGCGCACATAATTTTCAACGTCTATGTTCTAATTATTTTGGGCAAATTTTTTAATCAATTAGTTGGAAACGCCAAGTTCATTGCACTCTTTTTATTTTCGGGTCTTTGTGGAAGTGTAAGCAGCTCTCTACTTGGGGTCGGCAGTATTAGTGTCGGCGCTTCAGGTGGGTTGTGGGGCCTTTTTGGCGCTAGCGCGGCGCTCATTATAAGGCCTTCTTCCTTACTCCCAGAACTTTTACGCGAGCGAATAAAACGTATTACAGTAATTAACTTGGTTCTTAATTTGAGCATTTCATTTTTACCGATGGTAGATTTATGGGCTCATTTGGGTGGTGGAGTTGGCGGCTTTTTGATAGGCCTTATTTTTGTTAAAAGCGCTCAATCTCAAGATGAAAAACAAGTGTCTAGTTCTGCAGTTGGTTGGATAGCACTCTCAGTAATAGCTTTGATGGGCGTTTTTTGCAGTTTTGGGTATGAATTTTATAAACAAAGGCCTTGGAAGTTTGTTCAAAAAATGACACTCAGTTCTCGCCAATTGGGTAATACTGGTTTAACTATGCTCCTGCCAGACTTTTTGAGGGAACTACCTTTTTCGTCAACGTCTCATAAACAAGAATTTCGCTTTGGTGAAGTTCCTTTTGATCCAGTTATGATTTCGGTAGTATTTATTCGAACTCAAGAAACTCTGAATTTAGAGCAAAAAACCAAGGTATTAGGGCAATTTGGTGAACAGAGTCTGGATGGTTGGCAAAAGGATTTGCAAGAACAAGTTATTGTAGATGACAATCCAACTAAGACTATAAGTTACAGCTCACCTGATCGTGGTGAGTTTTATCAAATATTACAGGTTCGAGCTGATGCGGTTGTGAAGACGGAAATATATATTTTGCCTCACACCCCGTCGGTTATCCGAGCGGGGTTCTCAGATTTAGCACATCTAGTTAGGAGATAGCTTTGTGTAAAGCTTCATTATAGACAATGCGGGCATTTTTCTTGAGATATTCTATGTATTGCTCAACAAATTTGCCTTTGCGCTGATAATTGAGAGCCATTTGTAAACTCTCCTTTTGCGTAGCAAACTGTGTTTCGTCAGGACTTTGCAATTCTTTTAACCGTATTACCACCAAAGCGCCATGGTTTTCGAAAATCTTTTCACTCGTTGGATGATCTTTGTTGAGGCTAAATGCGGCACTTTCTATTTCCTTGCTCAGTTGAGGAGAGTTAGATCGACCAAATCGACTAAAAAGGCCACTATTTCCTTTAGTAGATTTTTCAAAACCTTTTGCCAAAGATAGCTTATCTAAAGCCACGCCATTTTTAAGCTGTTTAACGATATCTTCAGCAACGAGCATTGCAGCAGCTTTTTGCTTGTCTTTGATTATAAATTCTCGGGCAATTTCAATTTTTGCTTCGTCGAGAGATTTGGCTTTTTCAGAATTGTCAGAGATCGCGGCATTTTCTTCATAACGGCGTGATATTTGCTCGGTATTGCTAGCTGCATATGCCAGGGCCTCGCTTTCTGAAGGGGTAGCTACAGCTGCATTTCTCGGATCAAGGCGTATGAAGTCCACCGAAGCTTTGGTATTTCGCATATTGAAAGCTTCTTTTAGTTCATTTTCAGAGATCATTCCGCCTGTAGAAATAATATTTGCAGCTTCTCTTGCCAACATTTGACGACGGAGCTGATTTTCAAATTGGCTTGGGCTCATTTGCAAATAGCTATTTACGATTCTTTGATATTCTTTGAGATCAAAAGGTTTGTCATTGCCAAAAATGTGTTCCTTTACGGCTTTTGCCAGCTCTATATTCGTTATCGTCAGTCCTTGCGTTTGAGCTAATTGGGCAAGAAGCTCTTGTGCCACAAGTTGATCAATGATTATGCTACGCATACCATCTTTGTCCGCTTGCTCAGGAGAGTAGTCCGGGCGAAATTGCTGCATACGGCGAAGTCTTTCAGAGTAGGCCGATTGAAACTGTGCCAAGGTTATGACCGTGCCATTGACTTCAGCCGCGAAGTTCGGTTCTCCCCCCTGTTTGCCGGCTCCATTTCCAAAACTAACGGCGAAAACAAAAATAATGGCTGCAAAAAGGGCTGTCATCAGCCAATGATTAGCTTTACGTCTCATGAATCCGAGCATAGTAGCACCAGTGTTAAGGTAGCGAGTGTAATTTTTCTCTATTCTTGTTAGCTTTTTAGCAAAAGTATGTTCAAAATATCTTTTACATAGGGTAGCATAGTTGACAAGGGTATATGGGTTTGATTTCATCTTAGGTTTGCGATAACGTTCTTTCCGTTTTAAAAAATCAATTAAGAGAAATCAAGCCAAAAGCATTTGTAGGAAAGTAAAATGGGGAGAGATGAGGCTGCGAACGATAGCCATTGAGTTTTAGAAAATGAGGAAAGTGTAGGTTGGCCGCCATTTTATGGCGATTGTGTTATACAAATATAGACTGAAGTAGTGTAGATATGACAAATTTTCGTTCGTGGCTATCAAACGATATAGCAATTGATCTTGGCACTTCCAATACCTTGGTGTTTTTGCGGGGACGAGGAATAGCTCTTAATGAACCTTCTGTGGTGGCTGTTGATAGCCAGGTAGGCAAGAAGCGAGTAGTTAAGGCAGTTGGCAGAGAAGCCAAAGATATGCTTGGTAGAACACCTCATGGGGTGCAGGCTATTCGACCAATACAAAAAGGGGTGATCGCAGATTTTGATGCGGTTGCCGTTATGTTGCGTAGCTACATTGAAAGAGTCCAGGGTCGTTTTGTCCTCATGAAACCGCGAGCTGTTATAGGGGTGCCGGTTGGCATTACTGAAGTTGAAAAGCGCGCAGTTAAAGAGGCTGCGGAATCTGGTAGTGCCGGTGAGGTTTTCCTTATTGAAGAGCCCATGGCAGCGGCTATTGGTGCTGGCATGCCAATTACTGAGCCTTCTGGCAATATGATAGTTGATATTGGTGGTGGCACGACTGAGATAGCAGTAATTTCCCTTGGAGGAATTGTTTATAGTCATTGTATTCGTACAGGTGGTGATGTCTTAGATGATACCATTATCAATCATGTGAAGAAGACGCATTCTTTGCTGATCGGGGAGCGTACTGCTGAGCTCATAAAGATCAGGCTTGGTTCTGCTTTACCTGACGAAAAAGAAGATACGATGGAAATACGGGGAAGAGACTTTATTGCTGGCATACCTCGCGTAGTAAGCATTACGAGTACCGAAATTCGAAAAGCTATAAGTGAGCCCGTCAGAAATATTATTGAGGCGGTTCGTTTAAGTCTTGAAAGAACTCCTCCAGAACTTGCATCTGATATAGTGGATCGTGGTATAGTTCTATCAGGTGGGGGTGCGTTGTTGAGAAATCTGGATGCTCTTATAAGAAAGGAGACGGGAGTGCCAGTATTTATTGCTAACGATCCTCTCTGTGGCACTGTCATAGGAGCGGGACAAGTTTTAGAGAAGATTGATCTTTTGAGTCAAGTATTATCAAGCTAGCAAAAATACCTCGGGATTGAGCGTGTGGACAAATATAGCTCGCTTTAAGAAAATAATATATATTGGGCTTTTTTTGTTAGGCCCAATGTTTTTGTTGATTGCGCAAAATAAAAGCCCTCGACTTACTGGTGCATTATCGAGCAGTCTTATCGATGTCTCCGGTTTTTTACAGTCGGGTATTATTTATATGGCTGGCGGTATAAGTGATTTTTTTTATCGCTATATATCGTCAGTATCTCAAATCGATCTTATTCATCAGTACCGGGCCGAGGCTTCTCAGTCCGCGACACTAAAAAAAATGCTTTATGAATTATCTTTAGAGAATCAGCATTTAAAAAGCATGTTCTATAGTGTGGATGAAATTGGTAGCAATCACTTTACTGCTGCGCGAGTAATTGGTCGCAAAGGTGCTCCTTTGTCGCGCATGATCTATATTAACCGTGGTGCCCGACACGGCATATCGCGAGGAGATGCGGTAATTTGTACACAAGGGGCAGTAGGACAGGTAGTTTTGAGTGGCGAGCATTCAAGTGAAGTTCTCTTGGCAACCGATTCGGCAAGTGCCATTGACGTTTTAGTTCAAAGTAGTCGAGCTCGAGGTATTTTACGTGGTAGTAGTGATGCAGGGATCTATCGTTTTGAAGTGCGCGATTTTGACCATCTTATTCAGGTTAAAAAAGGCGAGACTATTGTAACTTCTGGGCTCGGTGCAAAGTTTCCAGTGGGTGTTCCAGTAGGCGAAGTGGTGAGCGTTGAAAAAGAACGAGACGGTGTTTATTTAGTTGCTAAAATAAGACCGACGCTAGATTTTAGTAGGCTTGAGCATGTGCTCGTTATAAAAAATAGTGGAAATGCTTCCAATGTGTCGATGGGAGACCTTATCAAGTACATGATTGGTGATTCGGGGCCAATTTTATGATTGTGCGTCTGATATTTTTCTTTTTTTTGGCAATTTTAACGGAGAGTGTTTTTTCGGCAGGGGCAGCGGTTGTTGGTTTGGCCTCTCTTCCTTTTGCTTTTATACCTGTTGCTGTTGCTTATGGTGCTTTTTTCCAACTGCCTTTTGAAGCAATTTTAACTGCAGCGCTTGTTGGATTTGTTGTAGATTGTCTGAGTGGATCGCCAATTGGACTTAATATGCTTGCCCATGTCATTTTGTGGTTGATCTGTGGTTTATTTGCTGCATGGATTGGTAAGCCACGGTGGGTTATCATGTTTGGCTTCGTTATTTTGGCATCTTTTATATATAGGATACTCCTTATCATTATTGGATGGGGATTTAGTTTTGGTTCTATCAACTTCGAGATATCCACTTTGCTGTTTGCCCCTTTGCTCGACGGAATTGTCGGCTATTTTTTGTTGAGGGGGTTAATAGGATTGCTTACTAAGGCCGAATTAGGTGATTTATCTTTAGTTTCCTCACAACAAGTTAGATTGCACTGATGAATATGCTCTTTGAGAAAAAATATATCGCTTTTAGGGTTGTACTCTGTGTAGTATTTTCTGTTATTATTTGTCGTCTTTATTATCTTCAAATTGCTAAAGGAGAAACTTATTCTCAAAGAAGTGAGAGTAATTTTATTCAAGAGCACGTCATTAGCCATAGCAGGGGGCATATTTTTGATCGTGAAGGTCATCCTTTAGTAGATAATCGTCCGGCACGAGATATCTATGTTACTTTTGCGTTGCTTGACGATAGTTCTAAAGCTTTAAAATTATTGCAGCCTCACGCTCGTTGGCCAGCGTCGGAGTTGAGGGTGTTGGAGCGCGAGATAGCGGCGGCGGGAAAAGAAGAAGAGGAAGAAGAAGTAGTAACTCGCTCTTTTTCAAGGGAATCTGTCTGTAATGCTTTAGCAGAAACTATTGAGCGAGAGCGCATATCAGGAGTGAGAGTTACTTCTTTTGATGAAGGCTGTGATCTTATTATTACAGCGAAGGAATTTCCTTCACATGACACAGTCTTTAGGAAGTTGCAGGAGCTTATTCAGTTGCCTTCAGATCAGTTAGATTTTTTTGTCAAACGTGCAAAGAACAGTTCTCGGGGATTGGGCCGCTTTAAGCCGACTTTATTGGTTACTGATATTGATTTTAATTCGTATGCGAGGCTAGAAGCAGCTATTGCACTTGGTGATTTTCCTGGCGTTGTGATCGTCGATTCGACCCGAAGACGATACATTAATAACCAACTTGGTTGCCATATTTTAGGATTTATCAATGAAGTATCAGGAGATGAGCTCAAAGATAGAAGTTCGGGCTACCGCATGGGCGATCAGGTTGGGCGTAAAGGTCTTGAAGCTCGCTATGAAAAAGTTCTGAGAGGAGAGGATGGTGTAAGGCGTTTTGTTGTTGATGCCAAGGGTCGCCGCTATGGTGAAAAACTGGATTTGTCGTTAATCGGTCAGAACCGCGTTCAACCAGCGGTTGCTGGCAATGGCTTACGCCTTTCCATAGATTCCGATTTAC
>Ga0206960_1187_pt1 | contig 14354 bp, 13 predicted proteins | sample Alteio_BWOrgHeat_29_FD_153255 | JGI IMG/M metagenome (GOLD analysis project Ga0206960, IMG submission 153255) | Enriched cells from forest soil in Barre Woods Harvard Forest LTER site, Petersham, Massachusetts, United States -... | ecosystem: Environmental > Terrestrial > Soil > Temperate forest >... | reverse complement strand
GATTGGCCTACTGGAAATACAGGAGGGCCGCTACTTGTTTTACAGTATGGCGAAAAAACGCCCAATTACGCATAATCCCTGAGCAAAGGAGGACGAATATGTTGAAGGCAAAGAAGTCTGGGGACCTTGATCAAGTCGGTCCTACCCGCACCGACAAGAAACTGATCGCTCTGGCCTGGGTAATCGCCTGTACGGTCTTTTTCCTAATGGTACGGCACTAAGGAACTACTGGAGAGTCACAGATGAATCCTGATCGACGACCGAGTCAGCAAACGAAGGCGTTTTTCCGATCGGAAAAAATGTCGGACTAGGTTTGGGAACAGGAGCTGTTGTCCCCTCGGGGTTCCTCACCCCTCACTCCTTGACAACGGCTCCTGTTCAGGGTCCATGTCGCATAAGTCCCCTGACTTCAAATTCCCACCCCCGTCTTGACGCTCCACAGTCACGCGGTGTAACTCTACGGCATGAGCGGATTCTCCACGCCTCCGAAGGAAACGCTTTTCGCTGCTACCTGGTGGTTTGGACGGATCGCTGTCAACCAGGCCGGACGACATTGGGCAGGCCAGCCACGTCGACCGGAAGGCAGTAGGGGAAATCGTCCACTCCTTTCCCCGGAGCAACTCCTGATGGATTCTGTCGAGCAGGGAGTTATCGCGGTGGAGATGAATCGGCGGGTTCATTCGGTCGGCCGCGGCGGTTTGCCAAACACTTCCGGCCAGGTTGAATTGGATGCGGCCTGGATGGAAGGGGGGCAACTCCGGGCCGGAGGAGTTGCGGCGCTGCGAGAGTTTCTGCCGGCCGTTTCCGTGGCCCGAAAGGTGATGGAGAAAACTCCGCACGTGCTTCTGGTGGGCGAAGGCGCCGGAGGCTTTGCCCGCGAGCAGGGGTTCCGATCCCAACGACTGTTGACCAGGGAATCAATACGCCTTTGGCATGAATGGAAACGGAATCAGGCCCCGGGCAATGGGCACGATACGGTTGGCGTGATTGGTTGGCACCAGGGGCATGTCGTTGTCGCCTGCTCAACCAGCGGGTTGCCATGGAAGTTGCCGGGGCGGGTAGGGGATTCACCCATCATCGGAGCGGGTCTCTATGCGGACGATCAAGCCGGCGCGGCGGTGGCGACGGGCATTGGCGAAGAAATCCTGCGCTTTAGCGTGACCAGTCGCGTGGTTGAAGCCATACGACGCGGAGCCAGCGCTCGGGAGGCCTGTGAAGAAGTTATCCGTTTCATGATCCGCCGCAAACCGGAAACCGCGAAGACGATGGTCGCCGTTCTGGCGGTTCGCAAGGACGGGCAATGTGGTGTGGCCGCAACCCGCCGGGGGTTTTCCGCGTACGTTCGGAAGGACAAGCGCGTCAAGGAGCTGAGAGGTTGAAGGTCAGGGCGTCTTTTCGGACCCCGGCATAGCGGCCAACATGGGATCGTCGTTCAGCAGCAACGCAAACGCCTGTTGCAGGGTCAGATCATCCGGCAGGCGGCGGAAATCGGTGGCCTTGGTCACCGAATCGACGCGGCTGGTGATCAGTAGCAATCGCCTGTTGGTGTAATGTAATGCCAAGGATGTGACTTCCCACTGGTCGTGCCAAACAACCTGTTGTTCCAGCAAGAAAGTGCCTCCGCGAGAGATGCGGTCAAAGATGCCCCAACCGAAATCAACATCCTGAGTCAGCGTGGCTTTTACCCTTACAAATCGCATCGCCACAGGGTCGATCAGCATCGCGCCTTCCACCTTTTGCAATACACGCGATTCTGCAGAACGTGGACGAAAATCCGGGTTGGGATGGAATGCTACCAAGGGGAGTTCACGACCGGCGCTGTTTGTTTCCGTCCCCGCGAGCTGGTAGAGGAATGCATCCGGTAGCGCCCGGATCACCCTGCGGGCGCGGGCGTTGTCGGAGTGTTTCTCGGTTTGAAGTTTCGCCAAACGAGCGGGATTTGCCAGTAGGTCGCGCAAGCGCTCCTCCTCCCGTTGCCGGTGTATTGGAGAAAGTGGCCGGCCGTTCTTGAGAAGCAGGCGGCTGATCGTCCAGTCGTGGGTCTCGACCATGATGCGGGTTTCCGAACCTTGCGGCGTCTCCTCGTGGACCCGGTACATATACTGGTCGGCCGTGTCGTTCGCCACCAGTTCCTTCGACACCGTCTGGCGCACCAGCTCAGCTGCCGGAACATTCGGTGGCGGTATTTGAGTCGCCGCTGGAAATGCCACCAGCAACCACGAAATAAATGCCACCCTCCTGAATGAGATATTCAACGGCTGAAATGTTATATCAGCCGAGACGCTCCTGCCAAAGAATTCCTTGGGGACTGCATTTGTGACTATGTTTTTTGTCCGCTAGTTGCCAAGTGGGGAACTCCTGCTGACGGGGGTGGGCTGGCGAAGCCCAGAAAGAAGTTGGAATGTTGTAAGACGAGTCCGCTATCGCTGGATTTTCATCGAATACGGGTTAAAGTATTCGCGCAAGGCCGCACGAAGTCCCAGCGGATGAACCCAGGAAGATCCATCTGCGAGTCACGAGGGCAAGAGGTACTCGATTCCGCGTAACAGGTCCTCGTTGACGCTACGGGTGATGTAGGCCAGCATTCGTTTCCAAGGCATGGGTATTTCCTCGGAAAGATGCTAGTGGATGAAATTCAGTGGAGACGAGTTTTTTTGGCCCTGCGGGGACAACAATCGGAAGCCCGCGCTCATTTCAGCGTGTACGAGGTTTTACACAGTACACCTCGCTCACTCCGTTCACCGAATCGTTGCTGGCGACTCACGCCACGACCACGTGACAGGTTCCCTCCCGGTATGTTATCCTTTTGGCATGCGCCACCTTGGTACAATCGCTTGCGTGATGTTGACCTTCACGCTTTGTTGGTCTGTTGCCGCCCAAACTTCCAATCATCAATGGCGCGTCGTGCATCTCTTCTGCGGGCACGAAGCCGATCTCGTCACGCTCGACAAACAAGTCCCGCAGCTCGCCCAACTTGGCATCAACGTCATCATCTTCGAAGTCGACTACAACTTCGAGTACAAGTCGCACCCCGAACTCCGCGCCAACGCCACGCCGATCACCGTAGCCGGCGCGCGGCAGTTCGTGGCCAAGTGCCGGAAGAACGGCATCCGTGTCATCCCGGAATTTCAATGCCTCGGCCATCAATCGTGGAAGGAGCACACCGAGCCGCTGCTCACGAAGTATCCCGAACTTGATCTCACCCCCGGCGCGTTCCCCGGCAACAAAGACCTCTATTGCCGGGAATGGAATCCGCTCGACCCGCGCGTCAACGAGATCATCTTCCCCTTGATGGACGAACTCATCGACGCCTTCCAGGCCGACGCCCTGCACGTGGGGATGGACGAGATTTTCCTGCTCGGCACGAAACAATCCCCGGCAACCAAAGGCAAGGATCCCGCGCAGATTCTCGCTAAAGCCATCAACGAGTACTACGGGCACCTGACCCGGCAATGCCACGTGCAGATGTTGATGTGGGCCGACCGCCTCATCGACGGCAAGCAACTCCAGCTCGGCGAATGGGAAGCCTCGCATAACGGCACTGCGCCCGCCGCCGACCTCATCCCGAAGGACATCATTCTATGTCCGTGGCATTACAGCAAGCAGGACGCTTATCCGTCGATTCCCTATCTCACGAGCAAAGGTTTTCGCGTATTGCCGGCGAGCTGGGAAGACGTCGCCGCCACAGAAGCATTGATCGAGTATTGCCGGGCCCTACACGACAACCCGAAGATCATCGGTCACATATTCACAACATGGAGTACCAAAGCCGCCGACCTCGCCGCCTTCCCGCCGTTGGTGACCGGCCTGCGGCTGCTGCAGCAATCACCGGCAAAGTAGGGGCGCCACACTGGCTGGTTCTCGCGCCCGAACGCGTCGCCCGCAAGACCAATTCGAGGATGTCATGTGTCAAGTTAACCCCGGTGACTAACGCGAAAGCTCAGCGATGGCGCGGAGCGCCGTTCGCTGCAGCGCATGGTTGCGCAGTTAGTCGGCATGGGCGTAAGGAGCGGGACGGAGAGCGGACGTTGCCGGCAAACGGGAGCCAGAGGATTTGCTTCGCATGTCTCGCAGACTCGGCTTGCCATGCAGAAGTTTCGCGTATCAGTAACTCGCGGAGACGGCCACGGCCTTGTGTATTGATTGAGACGGCACCCGGACGCGGAGTGTGCGGGACTTTTCCTCATAGTCTGCGTTGGCGCGTTTACCATTCAGGGTGACGATGCGCGGCCTCCCCGCCGCCGCCAACTCGACGACGTAGGCCCGCTGCTCCACTTGCCCCTGATAAGTTCCTTCCGCCGGCGACACGGTAACGGTGACTTGGTCATGGTTCCGTCGGTAGGTCAAAACGGTCCGCGAGGATCGGCCCTTCAGGTAAGCCGTGGTGACGCCGTCGTCTTCATAAAGCGTCGTCTTGGTACTCGCGCCGACGGTGCCGGGATAACACCGGATGACCAAATTGGTTAATGGGGCCGTGGTCATCCGCGACGAATAAGGTTGCAGAGGGATCGGCGCGCCGCCTCGGGCGTACAGCGGGAAACGATTGATGTCCGCTGAAACGACCTCGTTGCTTTCCCCGGTGAAGCGCTCGCCGGTGAACCAATCGTACCAATCGCCAGGCGGCCACCAGACCGTCTGCTGCGCCACCTTGTTGCTTCCTTCCCCGGGCGAGGTGATCGGCGCGACCAGCAGATTGTCACCAAAGAAGTACTGCTGCGGATTGCGGTAGGCTTCTTCCCGGGTTGGATACTCGATGTACATCGGGCGATTCAGCGGGACAGATTCGGTGCAGCTCTCCCAGGCGCTGGAATAGATGTACGGGAACAGTTCCGAACGCAGGTGAAAGGCGATCCGCATCGAGTCCTCGGCCTGCTGGCTGTACTTCCAGGGCCGCCGATCCATCTCGGAATTGCGGGTGGAGTGCGAGCGCAGGGCGGCCGTCAGCGCCCCGAACTGCACCCAGCGGGTATAACTTTCCTCATTGCGACCGCCCATGTGACCGCCGATGTCGTGGGACCAGAAAAAGCAACCGACATTGCCGGCCGTGGAGGTGAACGGAACCTCAAAGGTCAGCATCTTCCAACCCGTGTCGGCGTCACCGGAGAAATGGATCGGGTGGCGATGGTCGCCCCAGCCGGCCCAACGGCTGAAGGATTGACCGCGCAAACCATTTCGACCGGTGTACTGGTAGTAATAGTGATTCAGCCAGGCGAGGTTCGTCAGGTGCGGCAGGCTGCGCGTAAACGGATACTGCTGCCAGTCCAGCCACCAGAAGTCCACGCCCTCTCGTTCCAAAGGCTCGTGGGTGTCCTTGAAGAGTGTGTCGAGGTATTTCTTGTTACCCGCGTCGTACATCAGGACCTGTTTCATCGACGGGTCTTGGCCCATGTCGCGCATGAACGCATCGTACATGTCCTCCTGGGGACCGACGCCATCAGCGGGATGGACATTGAGAGTGACGCGCAGACCCTGCTGGTGAAACCATTGAAGCAATTCCTCGGCATCGGGCAGCAACTTGCGGTTCCACGACCAACCCGTCCATCCGTCCTTGTGCCAGTCCATGTCCATCACGATGACATCGAGTGGGAAATCGTGCTCACAGTACTCATTGACGATCTCATGGTACTCCTTCGAGCTGTAGGGCCAATACCGCGAGTACCAGGCGCCTAGCACATACTTTCGCGGGAGCGGGACCATCCCGCCGATTCGCGTCATCGCCTTGAGTGCCGCTTTGTAGTCGGTTCCGTAACCAAACAGATACCAATCTGTGTTTCCGTTCTCCGGCCGCTCCTCAACCCAGCCGTTCGTCAGTAGGTGAGTATGCGAATCATCCAGCAGATACCAACCATCCCGTGACAACAAACCCTCCCCGAGATCCACGGGACCCTTCACCTGATCCAACGTACGGATCGTTCCGCCGAGATTCTGACGGTTCGTTTGCCCGGGCCGCCACTCCACCCATTCCTTGCCTCGGAGGATCTGGGCCTGCAGGTTGTCAGGGTCGAAGGGTTTGTCATCGGCTCGATAGCGCAGCCTGATCCTGCCCGTGTCAATCGTCACGGCATCGCCGTCATGGATCAACTGGAAATCGTGGCAGGCGGCATCGCGACCGACGGCGAACATGGACTTGGCATCCACGAACGCTCCGTCCTTCGCGTACTCAATGCGGACGCACTCGGGAGCGATGACGGTGAAACGCGCCTTGCCGACCACGACCACGTGATTTGTTTGTTCAGCATGCGCAAGGGCAGCCGTTAGCAGGAAAGCAAGGACCAGGACTCGTTTCGGGGCAAGCGATGCATTCATCGGTTCTCCTTCTCCATGAATTTCAGTAAACTCTAGCACCGACTCGGCTCTTGGCGGTAGTACAACTTCAGCTCCTCGTGATTTCAAACTGACGCACCACCCAGCATGGCTCCTAATTGACTCAGTCGCACGTTTTCGCTATAGTATGGGCCAGGTCACGTATGCCAAAGCTGCACATACTCTCGCCGAGTTCGCTCGCCGCAACGATTGAGTTGACGGACAATCTTATCACGATTGGTCGAACTCCTGAAAACTCCATTTGCATTCAGGATACCAACGTCTCCCGGCGACACGGAATTCTGGTGCGTGACGGGGACAATTATCAATTGCACGACTTCAAATCCGCCAATGGCACTTTTGTGAATGGCGAGCCGATCATGGCTGCGAAACTCAAGGATGGTGCCTCCATTCGCTTTGGCTCGGTCGAGCTGCGCTACGAATCGGGTCTCGCCAAAGCTGCGCCTATCGGAGTCGCACAAGCGGATCAGCAAATGCTCCCCACGTCGCATAAGGGCGGCAGCGCCAAGGAGCGCGGTGGCATGTCAAAAAGGGTGAAACCGGAATACGCCGCCGGAGCGTTGCAATCCGGCCCCGTTACGTTTCCTCAGGGCTCTTTAGCCAAACCCATATCTCCGCCGTCTCCCAAGAAGTCCGAGTAAAACCGCCTCTCGGGCGTTCCGTCTGCCTCGTGATCTCTCGTCCGCCATAGCGGTCTCGCGAAGGCGGATCGTGGTGAATTCTCCGTAGCGCGATGGCAAAAAGTCGCCGCTGCGGACACTTTCATCCGGCCAAACCGCGCAAAACCCGCTTTTCCATCATTTTTTACCTCTAAAAACCCCAATGTTTACGGGCCTCCGGTAAAAAAGCTTCCAAACCTTCCAAAGCTTCCAAAGTGCGCTCACCAGATTTTTCGGTTTCCGATACTCTGCCCCGCGTTGATGAGAACGCCGTCAAAAACGCAGCGAAAACCAGGAGATCGAAAATGAATTGGTTGTCGAAGATCGCGCTTCTGTTCGGGCGCAAAAAATTTGAGGACTTCGCCCAGGCCAACCCCGCGCTTCCCGATGACGCGCTTGCCGTCGCCAACACGCTTGATACGTTCCCCGTCCGCGGCGCGGTCACGCTTGTCGCCGGTTCGCTCGCCCATGCGCTCGACAATCTGCTGCGCGGGACAGAGACCATCGATGCCGCCGCGACGCATGCGCTGCTGATTCTCGCCGCCCTCTGCATCATCTGGGTCCGCCACGCCATCAGCAAACACGACGTGCGCGTCAACGCCGTCGTCCAAAAAGCCCGCGACCTTTCCGGCATTGCCGCCAAAACACTTGTGCTGATCTTCGTGCCCTTCGTGTTCTTCGTGGTGAAATCCCCCTCTGCTTCCGCCCAAACCAACACTCCCATCGAAAACACCTTCTCCCAGCTCGTCACTGACATCGGCAAATCCACCAAGTTCAGCAGCGGCATCGGCATCAATCTCCACGCGAAGTTTGCGCCGCTGCTCTCGCAGGAACTACCGCTCTTCGGTCGCACGGGCACAAACTCGTCATGGTCCACGGGGCCATCGCACGCCACGTTTTTCCTGCCGGAGGAGAACCAGGAACAGCTGGGGTGGTCCCTGAGCGGGAGTTGGAAATCGCCCCCGCGCCTCTTGAAGTTGGCTCTCTTCAACGCCAGCGACGTGGACTGGACCGTCAACTGGGGCCTGCCCGTCGAGGATTACTACCAGCTCTTCCGTCATGCCGACTGGAAAGAAAACCGCTTCGGCCTCTCGGTTACACGCAAATTCTAAACCCGGGCCACGAACCAAAATGAATGATCCACACGGAATCAATTGGGGCGCGGTGCTGGCCTTCGTCGCGATCCTCGAATTTCTCCGCAGCGTCGTCATCTACATGTTTATCAGTCCGCTGCGCGGCGCCGGCAAAAAGATCGACCACCTCGAGAACCAGCTCAATGGCCTCAATTTCACCAACCTGCAAAAGGGCGTCGAGGACCACGAGAAGCGGATGCGCACGCTCGAAAGCGAAGCGATGCCCATCGACGATTTCCAGCGCTACACCGACGTCGCCGAACGCGACCGCCGCCTGATGAACAAGAAACTCGACATTCTGCTGCAACGCACCGCGCACCTGCGCCAACCTGAAGATGAAAGGGAACTCTCCGATGAAACCTGAAGAACTCCGCGACCTCCGTGTCGCGCTCCTCCGTGAACTCTATCGCCTGCAACCGCTCGGCCGCCGCGCCGTCGTGCTCCACAAGCTCGTCGAACAGGAAGTCGACTGCACCGTCGCCGACGTGAACGCGCAACTCGCCTTCCTGCGCGGCAAGCATTTCCTCTGCGAAGTCAAAGCCGACGACATCTCCCCCGTCCTCGACCCATTCTGGTTCATCACCACCGAAGGCATGGTCCACTGCGAGGCGAAGCGACTGGTATGACGAAATTCCCGCGTAAATCCCGCTGCAAGTTCGCAATGCTACCGGCAACAATTCGCGCCGAGGTCAATCAAAGGCTTCGTGACGGTTGGTATTACGCAACGATTGTGAGCTGGTTATTCGACCAAAAGGTTGAGCAGGAAATACCTGATTTGAAGCTGGCTCCTGGCGACACCTACTCGCGGGCATGGACGCGTACCGCCAAATCAAAAGAGATGGCCTACATCCTGTGCAAGACGTCCCTGGCGACATGGTTCCGCACCGGTTACAGCGATTGGCTTAAGAACGAAATACGGGAAGACAAAACCATTCGCGTCCTGAAGGAAATGGAAGGACTGAGCAGCGTCGCCAATGAGAATGCCGAGCCGGAATCCAAAGAGGGTGGCAATCTGCTTATCCGCTCGCTCCTCCTCGATACCATCAAACTCATACACGAGGAGAAGTCGGATCCAGATGAACTCGCCCAGTTGGCCAACGCTTGGGCCCGCCTGAATGACGCGTCAACCGAAGGCGAGAAGCTCAAGCTGCGCACGCAAGAGACCATTGACGCCGGGCTGAAGGCGATCAGCGAAGAGATCGAGGGTAATCCCGAAGCGCGCGAGATATTTACGAAACTTCGCGACGTGGTGAAAGGCCCGGCCAAATCCACGCCATGAACACGCCGATCACTACCCTCGACGAATTATCCCGGAAATCGGGCCCCGACATTGCGACGCCGGTGGTGCGTTCTTTCCGCGAGTTCCTGGAAAAACATGCGCGCGTGAAGACGGCCGATGGCAGTTATCAGCGGTACACGTTTGCAGGACGTGAGGCGTTGGAATTTGTGGTGGGGATTATTGATCGGGTGCTCGGTTCCGACTGTAGCCGCGCCGTGCCGTCATTCGTCGGCATCCACGGTTCCGAGAACGGGACTCTGTGGGCGCGCGACGGCGACCTCACGGCGACAGAGCGCCGTGGCTACAACGGCGAGGACGGCGCGCCCGGCGGTCGCGCCCTACCCACGGCAGGACAGCCGATTTCTGACGCACGGCTCACTGCCACGGGTTCGGCCCAGTGGGGAAAGACTCTTCTCGAATTAAATCTCCTCGCTTACGCCGCGGGCATCCAGTTCCGCTCTGTCGGCCTGTTTCTGCCGGATGAAGACCTCGTTGAAGGAATCGTCGACAGCAAGCTTCGCCCCGACGTGCTCGACCAGCAACCGTGGCTCAATTCCCTGATCACGCTTGGCAAAGCGGAAAACGCTTCCGGAAAAACCGTCAATCGCAAAGGCCTCTTCACCTGCACCGATGGCCGGAAACGATCGCACGGGATGATCCACGGCATGCAGAAAATCCCCACGACCTTCAGCTTCGACATCGTCATCGAGGACGAGAAAGACGACATCCCGCCGACCATGTCGCGCTATCTCACCGCCCGCATGACCGCCAGCGATCTGCGTTTTCGGTTAAGCATCGGCACCCAGCGTTACGCCGGCGTGGGACAGAACAAAGAATTCGAAGACGGCACGATGCACATCGGCCATTTCACGTGCGCCGTATGCGGTCATAAACAAAACCCCGAAGAAAACTGGCCGCAGATTTGCCGGCTGGCGGTGGGGGAGACGTCGAGTACCGATGATCCGCAACTGACGTTGGAGGGGAGTTTCCGTTATGTGCCGAGTGGCGTAGGCGTCTCGCCTGCGCTCATTAATCAAACAGGCGGGACGCCTGTTCAACACGGAGTTTTTGATTTCCTTCCCGACGCTCACTTCTATCTCGCCTGCGTCCATTGCGGCGCGGAACTTGACCGCCGCGCCCCGGAATTCATTCCACAACATCCCGAGCGCGAGAAATTGCAGCACTGGTCCGTCCGCATTTCGCAACTACTGGTCGCGGCCATCGCCTTGAAACAGATCGTCGCCGACTGGTGCCACAACGCGGTGAAAGATCCCGATGCGATGAAGACGTTTTACGTCGACCGCCTCGGTCTTCCGCGTTCCAGCAGCCAGCAACTCGACCAGAAGATTCTCGACCGCGCCCGCTCGCTGGAACACTTCGACCTCTCGCTGTCCCCGCGTCCCGGCGCCACGCGCTTCGCGGGTTTGGATACCGGTGATCGTTGCTGGCTCACCGTTCGCGAAGTCGAATCGAAGACCGTGAAGCGCATCACCTGGCTGGAACAACTCAGCGCCGAACGCGTTCGCTCCCGCGTGCCACAGGTTTTCGAATTGCTCGGTATCAGCGCACTGTTTGTCGACGCCGGTCCATTGCGTGACCTCGCGCGTGATCTGTGTTTCTTGCTGAATGGCCTCACGAGTTTTCGTCCATCGCCGCTGCCTGATCCCGAACGCGCCACGATTCATTTTCCCGGCGGCCTCACGTGGGACGGCGCAAACCAGCGCTGGCGCGGCCTGCGCTGCGCCGCCGTCGAGTTCACGCTCAAGGAAGGGAAGGGCGTCGTCCATAAACTCGGCATCACGCAGGACGGCCTCTTTTATCCCGTCATCGCCTGCAATCGCGACGAGACCATCGAGCGCGTCGTCAACGAACTGCTCACCGCCGCCGAAAACGTAATTGAAGTCATCGACGGCAAATTGCGCACCACGCCGTCGATCCGTCTGCCACAACGCGGCGTCGCCACACCGAAGATCATCGACACGTTTGACGCCCACATCGTCTCTGGCAGCCGCCGCGAACGCGACGAACGCGGCCACGCCGAACACTTTGTCGACGGTTGCGAAAATCATCTGTTGCTCAGCGACGCCTACAGCGCGCTCGCGGAATCCGTGTGTGAACACCCCATCGCGCTCCCTCCCTCCGGCGCGATGAATCCCACCACCTCCCACACACTCGGATCCCGCGGCCGCTGGGGGGCACCCGCTTTGGCCAGGAGGACATGGTGAAAACGAACAACGTCAACATTCAACGTTCAACGCTGAACGCTCAACTTTCAAGCAAGGGCAACAATTTGGTGAGACGACAACGACCTGCGCTTCACAGAAGCGCAGCTACAACCGGGACAGTGATTTGCGCAGCGATCCCGGAACTTTCGACGCCAACTGTAGCGGCGCTCTACCAGCGCGGAGAAGAAAACAACCAACCAACCCAAAGGAGAAATCCAAAATGAAGAAGCTCATGTTCTCAATCCTGCTCACCGCCAGCGTCCTGGCAACCTACGTCTACGCGCAGGGCGGTTATCCGCTCGGCTCGGATGTCGCCTCAACAATCACCACGAGCAAATTCAATATCGTCGGCACGAGCTCGACGCTCGTGGCCACCGACAACGCCAACCGCGTCTTCTGCAAAATCGTCCAGCGCGGCACCAACGCCATCGATGTCGGCTATAGCCTCACCGTGACCAACGGCCAGCAGGATTACATCGGTGGCACCGTCGGCAGCACGTGGGACACGAAACGTCCGACGCTCTACAAAGGTGCCATTTCCGCGATTCTCGACAGCTCGACGGCGAACACGACGTCCACCGTCACCGTCGTCGAAGGCACGCACCAAAGTTTCTAATCGCTTGCGAGAAACCAAATGCCCAATCGCCTACAAAAAGCCTGGCGCGCGCTGAAGGGCGCGGGGACCGAAATGTTCCAGTTCGGCGAGAGCAACCTTGTCGACCCGCCTTCGCCTTTGGCTTCGGCGGGCAAGTCCGCCACCGGAAATAGTACGCCCGTTCCTCCGGTGCCCGGCACCATCGTCAAAGCGCAGGTGGCCGAGCGCTGGATGAACCAGGTCACACGCGGCCTCACGCCCGAGGCGGTCGATGATTATCTCACCACCGCGATCAGCGGCGACACGCTGAACCAGTTCGCGCTCTTCGAGGAGATGGAAGAGAAATGGCCCGAGCTGCGTCTCGCGCTCTACAAACACAAGTTAAAAGCCGCCCGTCGCAATCCGCGCATCGTCCCACCTGATCATCCACAAAATCCCGCGCTCGCGAAAGAGAAAGCCGACTTCGCGAACTACGTCTTCGCCGCCATGCGCAACTGGCACCGCACGGCTTTCAATCTCCTCGACGCCGTCGGCAAGGGCATCAGCGGCGCGGAGATCGATTGGCAACCAGGGGAGGTGGCTGGGCGCGGGGCGGCCGTGATCATTGCCGAAATGCCGTGGGTGAATTATCGCCACTGGAGTTGGTGGTGGGACAAGCCGGAGTTGCAGTTGTTCCCCGACCTGCGCAACCGCGCCCGGCACATCGACGTGCCCGACCGCAAATTCGTCATCTTCCATCATCTCTCGAAGAGCGGCCATCCCGCGCGTGCCGCGATCCTGCGTCCGCTCGCCTGGTACTTCCTCATTTACCTCTACACGATGAAGGACTGGAGCACGCTCGCCGAGACTTTTGGCGTCGATATCGCCCACGCGTTTTGCAACAAGGACGCCACGCAGGAACAGCGCAACGCCATCCTCCTGCATCTCTCCCGGCTCGCCGCCCGCGCCGGCGTATTCGACGAAGGGACGGTCGTCAATCTCCAGCGCGCCGGCAGTGGCAGTTCGTTCCCGCAGGAGGCGCTGGTGAAATATTGCTCCGACAAGGCGATCGAATGCCTCCTCGGCGCCACGCTGGGCACGCAAGCCGGCACACACGGCGCGCGTTCCCTAGGATTGGTCCAACAAGATGAGACAGAAGAGTTGGTGGATTGGACCTCTCTACTCTTCGCGGGAACCATGACCGCCACCGCGTTGAGTTGGTTGATGGACTTCAACTTCGCCGACCCGGTCGACAATCCGGTAATGGAATTGCCCGGCGCCAGCCGCCGCGACGTCGCCGCCCTCGCCAATGTCGTGAACACATTGGTCAATCTCGGCCTGCGCGTCCCCGAATCCTGGGCCCACGCCCAGTTCGACATCCCGCAGCCCGGCGAAACCACCGATCGCCTGTTAACGCCGAGCCAAAACGAGAGCGCTAACGTGCCCGCGAATCTTAATGCGCAACAACCTGGGCCGGCTGCGCGGAAGGCCGATACGACCGTCGAATCTTCTCCAACCGTGCGATGAGAACAACCAATAGAAAACAAATCAGGATGTTTTCGGCCACCAACGCTGTTTCCCAGATTGAGAGCGGGCGCTTGGTGGGGAGCCAATCCACCAACGCCACCACGGTAAAGAAGAGGCTCCACCCGACGCGCCTCCGTCCTCCACGCGCCGCACGATACATGTCATCTCCTTCGATCCTCGTGGGACCAACTTCGGCGTATGCGGTACCACCCGCACCTGACTCGATGATACGGAGTTTCGAGAACCAGTGGGCGTACAAGAACAACCACAGAAGCGCCCACGCATTGACGAGGACGAGGAACATCACGCCTCAGAGTATTCCCATCACGAATACTTCTCAAGTTCAAAACCCTTTAAGGAGACCACCACCATGTCTGAATCGACAACACAACTAATCCCCAACGTTATCGCCCTGACCGGTCTTTCGACCGCAATCGGCAATCCAAAATCGAAAATCCAAAATGGCCCCGATCTGTGGATTGTTTATTTGCCGAAAGGCGACCGCGCTGTTGACCAAAACGCCGAGGACGGCACGCCGACGAAATTGCGCGTCAATCCCTCGGCGCTTTCCGCGAAACGCATGGAAGCCGCGCGTCGTCTCGCCGCCGCGAAGCCCAATACCAATCAGCCATA
>Ga0206960_1186_pt1 | contig 14414 bp, 10 predicted proteins | sample Alteio_BWOrgHeat_29_FD_153255 | JGI IMG/M metagenome (GOLD analysis project Ga0206960, IMG submission 153255) | Enriched cells from forest soil in Barre Woods Harvard Forest LTER site, Petersham, Massachusetts, United States -... | ecosystem: Environmental > Terrestrial > Soil > Temperate forest >... | reverse complement strand
GTCTTTTTCTTCAGAATAACCCAATATCCAGTTGCGCTGAGGCGATGGGTCAGAGTTCAACGCAACAGCCTGTAGCACGATCAATCCGGGCTTGTCGCTTCGCCAAAAGGAGTACGCCATGGGCAGAATCGATTTTGCAATCGGCATCGGCGGCGCGGCTGGGCAAGGCATTGCCACCCCGGGAGATATTCTGGCGAGAATTCTTGTGCGGCGCGGTCTTCATCTGAACGCGTACAACGCCTACCAATCCATCATTCGGGGCGGACATATTTTCCTGATCCTGCGAGCCAGCGTCGATCGGGTCGGCAGCATGGGTGACAAGATTGATGCGCTGATCCCCCTGAACCAGGACACGATGAACCGCCATCTGAAACACCTGCGCGCGGGCGGTGTGTGCCTCTACGACGGTGAGAAGATCAAACCGGGCACGCCCAACGAGGGAGTGCAGATGTGCGGGTTGCCGGTTCGCGAGTTGGCCGGGACGAGCAAAATCCCGAACGTACAAAACACCATCGCACTCGGAGCGCTGCTCCAGATGCTGGGCATCGAGTTCCAGTTGCTCGAAGACATCCTCGCGCGACAATTCGCCAAGAAGGGCGATGCGGTCATCACCGAAAACGTCGGCGTGGCCCGCGCCGGCTACGATCACGCCGCCGAACACTTCAAACCTTTCGCCGATTCGCTGCCCGACACCGGCAAGCGGTACGCGTTCGTCGAAGGCAACCAGGTGCTGGCCATGGGTGGGGCTGCCGCCGGCGTGAAGTTTTACTGCGCCTACCCGATGAGCCCGGCCACGGGCGTGTTGCACTGGATGGCCCGCAATGCGCGCAAACTAGGCATCATGGTGCGACAGGTCGAAGACGAAATCGGCGTCATTAATATGGCCATCGGCGCGGCGCACACCGGCTGCCGGGCCATGTGCGCCACCTCGGGGGGTGGCTTCGCCCTGATGACGGAAGCGCTCGGGGCGGCGGCGATGATGGAAATTCCCGTGGTTTGCATTGATGTTCAGCGGGCCGGCCCGGCGACGGGCGTTCCCACCAAGACCGAGCAGGGCGACCTCTGGCAGGTCCTGGGTGCGGGCCAGGGCGATTATCCGCGTGTCATCGTCGCCCCGACGAGCATTCCCGACTGCTTTAATACGGTCACTGAGTTGTTCAACCTCGTCGAGAAATTCCAATGCCCCGGCATCGTGCTGACCGACTTGTTGCTCTCCGAGGGCCGTTCAAGCGTGGAACCGAGCGAATTCAATTTCAGTCCGCCGATTGACCGCGGCGAAGTCATCGGCTGGCACGGCAACGGCAATGGCGACACTGCGCCGCCCGAAGGCGGCTACAAGCGTTTCAAGATCACCGAAAGCGGCGTCTCGCCGCGCGCGTTGCCCGGCACGCCCGGTTATGTCCATGTCGTCGCCACCGACGAACACATGGAAGACGGTGTGCTCATCAGCGACGAGTTCACGCACCCCCACAAGCGCCAGGCCATGCACGAAAAACGGATGCGCAAGATGCACGGCGTGATGCAACTCATCAAATCGCCGAAGCTGTTCGGCCCCACCAACGCGCCGGTCACACTTATCGGCTGGGGTTCGACCCAGGGCGTCATCCGTGAAGCATGCGAGAAACTCGCGGGCGAAGAAGGCATCGTGGCCAACAACCTGCAAGTTAAATGGCTCGTGCCGTTGCACGCTGACGACATTCTCTCGGTCCTGTCGAAGTGTCAGACGACCATCATCGTTGAGAACAACTACAGCGGACAATTCGCGCGCTACCTCCGCTCCGAAACGAGTTTCGTCCCCACCGGTCACATCCGCAAATACGACGGCGAACCGTTCATGCCGCATCACATCGTCAACGGCGTGAAGCAAATCCTGGCCCGTACCACCAACGTGTACGTGCCCGTCCACGAATACATTGTGTAAGGAGATCCCCATGCCAACCGAAACACGCGCCTCCACGCCAGCGCCCGCTTCCGCGCCCACCGAAGCCAAACCGTTGGGCGCACGACCCACCGCCAAGGATTTTAAAGGCAAGATCGAGCCCGACTGGTGTCCTGGTTGCGGGGACTTCAGCGTGCTCGCGTCGCTGCAGTTAGCGCTGGCCGAACTGGGGCTCCAACCGCACGAAGTCATTGTCATCAGCGGTATCGGCTGCTCCTCGAACCTGCCCGGCTTCATCAACACCTACGGCATGCACACGCTTCATGGGCGCGCGGTGGCCGTGGCCAGCGGCGTTCAATTGGGCAACCACAGCTTGAAGGTCATCGCCACCGGCGGTGACGGCGACGGGTACGGCATCGGCGGCAATCACTTTGTTCATTGCATGCGCCGCAACTACGACATGACCTACCTCGTCATGAACAACCAGATTTACGGCCTGACCACGGGCCAGTGTTCGCCGACCAGCGTAGCCGGCATGAAAACCAAGAGCACGCCGTTCGGGAATGTGGAACGCCCCATCAACCCGCTCGCCCTGGCCATTGCCGGCGGGGCCACCTACGTTGCCCGCGGCTTCAGCGGCCAGCAAAAGCAGCTCGTCGAACTCATCAAGGGCGGCATCCAGCACCGCGGCTTTGCCCTCGTTGATGTTTTCAGTCCGTGCGTGACGTATAACAAAGACAACACCTACCAATGGTTCCGTCCGCGCGTGAAGGCGCTCGAAGAACTGGGCCACAACCCGGCCGATTTCCACGCCGCCATGGAACGGGCCTGCCAGTGGGGTGACGAAATTCCCGTCGGCTTGTTCTGGAAAGCCACCGGGATTCCCGCGCTCGACGAACTCGAACCGGTGCTGGCTGAAGGCGGTCCGTTGGCCCACCGCCCACTCGGCATCGATCCCAAGATCGCCAAGGCGTTGATCGAAGAGTTGATGTAAGCCAGCCGTGTAGCCGCCCCGCTCTGTCGGGGCGCTTCCCGCACGGCGACAGAGCGCCGTGGCTACAGCTTCGCGCTGTCCTGCGCTACTTGACCTTGCTCAGGATCCCATCCATCTCGTTGGCACGGAAGGCGCGCAGCGTCTGCGTCTTTACGTTGCCGAAGGAGGCGCTCTTGAGCGCAAACGCGGTCATCGTCTCGTCGTCAGGCGCCTCCGCGACGACCACGCCGTCGTACGGGCCGAGCGTCCAAAAAATGTCCGCGATTTTCACGCCCATTCTCGACGCCATTTCAGTCATGGTTGCCGCGCGCTTGGTGGTGTCTTTGACGCTGCGGATACCCTGATCGGTCAACTGGAGCAATGCGATGTAACTGGCCATGATGTACCGTCCTTTCGCGGGTTGGGATTTCTACCGTCAGTATGCCACGCGTTCCACGGCAAGGCGAGTGTCATCAACCGCCCGCCGCCGACCACCAATTGATGGCCCCGTTCGCGGAGCTGGTGCGGTCGAATGCGAGTGCGCGGGTTCCACGGATGGTGTCTTCAACATCACCGCCTCCACGCCGTGTCGACTAAATGTGGCCTCTTAAACAGCCTGCTACGTATCACATCATCTTGTCATGGGCAACCGTTACAACCTTTGATGACTGCCCCTGTAAAGATAGCACCTGTCGTGTTGGCTCCGTTTAGATTGGCACCGGACAGGTTGGCGTTTGTGAAGTTGGCATTCTGCAGGTCAGCCCCGTGCAAGTTGGCAACTGAGAGATTGGCTCCTGTGAGATCCGCACCTGAGAGATTGGCTAGGTTGAGGTTTGCGCCTGTCAGGTTAGCTCCTTGCAGACTCGCACCCTGAAGATCGGCGTCTTTCAAATTGGCACCAGCGAGGTTGGCACCTTGGAGGAGTGCATCGGCTAAGTTCGCGCCTTGCAAATTGGCGCCTGCCAAGCTGGCATCTTGGAGATAAGCGCCCTGTAAGTCCACATTTTTCAGGTTAACACCGGAAAGCTTGAGGCTTTCGGCGTTGAATGTTACGGAGAAGCTCGTGCCGTCAGGGGAGAGATCGCTTGGCTGCGCCTCACCACCCTCATCCATACTAAGCTTCACATCCTCCGCCTTGCAATCGCCATTGATGGAATATGGCACAAAATTCAATGCGACCGAGCAGTCGTTGAAGTTCACCACGCCAAAGTCCGACAACGGTTCGCAGGGTGGAAAGGGGCACGTATTGTCCTGGTTCTCAACGATCCACTCCCCCGTGTTTTGTTGGTTGGCGCTCGAACTTACCGTAAATGTGTCGGATATAGGCGCGTGAAACAGTGAGACATCTTTAATCGTCAGTTGATAGATATTTTGCCCGAGGTACGATCCGATATTCAATATCTCCGCCGAGATCGTGTCGCCTGGCAACACTGGCAATAGCAACGGAGTGAACGGCTGTCCGCCACTGATGTGGTCAATGACCTGGTACCAAGCGAAAGGGACCGGATCGGGCCATTGCACAGCAGTGCCAATCTGTACGAGATTACTATTATTCCCAAATATACCCCCGTAGAACCCACCGATCCCGACCCATACGCTGTAAGCCGAATCCAAGGATGGGACCGGGTACGCTACCGGGACCGTCCAACTGCCCTTCACATCGGTGACAGCGTAGTTCTGAAACGTTGATGTTCCAGTTGCGTCACGTACTCCAACAACATAGCCAGCCCAGGGTGAGTTGGCTGGCGAAGGACCCACGCTAGCAGGACCAGAGCACAGAGACGACGCGGGCAACGGAATCTGCGGGTTGCTGGACGTCGAAGCATTGGGTTGGTCTGAAAGAATGAGAACCCCGAGCAAATCGACCATGTGATTCGGATCCTGGCCCGCAGCAGTATCGAGTGAAGTTTCTTGGGCCGTGTAGGTCCCCGGGCCCAAATAGGCGTGAGCTATCGATAAGGCCACAGAGGTGGTATAGGGCACGTCGATAACGAGATTTGTCAGTCCGGAGAAAGTCAGCTCTTGCTGTGAACTTGCCTCTCCAAGGAGAACGACCAGTGCAGGCGCGGTCAGAGTGAATTGTACCGAGGCCGAGTGTGCCCCTGGGCCCGGATTGTCACCGTAGAAACCCTGGGCGTAATTGAACTGGGACACTCCCAAACCCCCGAATACGTTAAACTGAGAGCTCGTCGTATAGCTGTTGCTGTTAACCGTAGTCGCCGCAAGTTGCGCCGCTACGACACCCGGGACCGCATCGGTCACGGAAACTGGTTGTCCCTCTGCAAGGAGACTGGTCGTGAACGAGCCACCATTGACGGCACCAAAGAGGTATAGCTGGGATCCGGGAAGCAGAGTGAGACTGGTTGCCTGAGCCACCGCTTGAGTACTGTCGACGACCGGGGTGGCTTGGCACGGGCTCGTGAGTAACGTGGCTACGGTTACTAACGAGAAGGCGGAAACAATAATCCGAAACGTAGGAACCGGTTTCACACTTTTCCTCCTTCTATTGACAGGAAATGCAGCACGTGATGACTTCGTATCTTCATACTGCGCCGTCTTATAGGCGAATTCTGATTGATTCGCAGGTTACAGATGCTTCGCAACGATGCCACCGACTTCGCTCCCAACAGCGCAGACGAGACGCATTGGGTCCAGAAGCGATCTCACAAACGGGGTGATGTTTGCCTTATACGCCTGTGGATATAAGGACTGCAAGACATTTTCGTAACAATATGCGAGGGAGATTTCGCAGGACCGGTACGATTGCCATCAGCGAAACTTGGACACATTAACTGCGGGCTCACTCCACATCAAGCTATGGTGACGCATTCTCATTTTGCGGGTTTCTGCGCTGAAACCATAAGTCGAGTTGCGTTGATCGGCTCGGATTTTCGGGCGGTATAGCTATTGTATGTCCTTATTTGTGAGTATCCCTGGGTTTCCAAAAAATACTCGACCTCAGCAAAGCCGAAGATTCCGAATTTGTGTATCTGCGTGACTTTCTGGTCGCCGCGGTCCGGATCACGGAAGGTGAATGTATACGTGTGGGTCAATGTGTCGTGATGCCAATCGAACTGATGCTCGCTGGCTCTCTGAATGGTAATCCCGTTGATAGCCGCCTCAGAATTCTTCGGTGCCATGTAGTTGCGAAGAATGAATGGAAAATTCGCCATATCGATAAAGAGGCAACCACCTGGCTTGAGAGCCTTGTACATCCGGTGCAGCGCATCCGCCCGTTGAGCAGGCGTCAACAAATAGCTAAAGGAGGCATTGATGCTGGCGATCAGGTCAAATCTGTTCTCGTCTCCCAGGTCGTTGAATCCTCCCCGAATCACCGAGGTCTTCGGGAGCGATCGGGCCAATTCATCGGCTTGTGCGTAAAATTCGGGATCGGGTTCCAATCCAACCGTGTTCCAGCCCAAACGAGAGAACTCCTTGAGCATTCGTCCCGGGCCGCATCCAGCGTCGAGGATCGTGGGCGTCCCGCCTATTTTGTAGGAAGACGCGAACCAGAGAAGAAAATCGACAATTGGCCCGGTATCCCCGGTATCGAAAGCTGAGTAAAGGGAAGCTCCGGTGATGCGCATACAAGCGGAGTGTAGACAGGGAACGGATTAACGTTCAAGACCCAACATTAAACGCCCAGCCCCGAAAAGGATTCGGGGCAGGCTGCTCAATGTAGGAATGCGGCGGCGTACCCACCCCTGCCCCTCCTTGGAGGGGAATACAAAGCGGACGGACGCCTCGATAGAGCGAGGCGGCTACACCGGCACGTTGTGTAGTATCGTAACCCGATATTTTTTTCTGGACATGGAGATTCGGAAGGCGTATGCTCGGGGCGGTTCTTTGAAAAGTAGAGAAGAGGTAGCACGCAACCAGGAGCGGTTGGGGTGTCGCCCAGTAGCCAGTAACCGAGTAGCCAAGCGATCGGAATGACAAAGCGGCGAAGAGTCGCAGCACTCCAAAAAGCCGTAAGGGAAGAGGTGTGCCCGCTGATCCCCCCTTGTGGAAAATGGGGTTGCAGCAAACATGCCATTCTACCAAACGAACCCACCGTTTGTTGAGTGCATTTTTAGCGCAACCTGTCAGCCCAGAAGGTGTTAGAACTTTGGAAGGCGAAATTTGCGGTGGGTTCGTTCTGGAAAACGAACCCAATTTGACACCACAATTTGAGCCTTTTTTATGGAACGAAGAAGCATGTTGCCACGGTCCAACGACCTGCGGTTGCCGCAGACTACAGCGGCGTCTCGTCCGACTCGGCTCATAGAAGCGCAGCTACAAGAGGCCTGAGACAACTGGGGCGTGGATTGACACGAGGTATGAGGGGCGGGTATGATGGGCGGAGTTTTCGTGACGCTAGAGTTCTGGGCCTGTGTAAGTATGCGGGGCAGAAGCGTTTGAGAGGGGTGTGAATTTCGATTGTCAGAAGTCAGACTAAAAAAAGGTGAGCCTGTGGAGAAGGCCTTGCGCCGGCTGAAGAAGAAGCTGGATCGCGAGGGTACGTTGCGTGAAGCGCGGGCGCACCGCCATTTCGAGAAGCCGAGCGAGAAGCGTCGGCGCAAAGCCCGTGGACCTCGGCTGTTTGCCGGATTCTAAAACGAGCGTAAACAATCAGCGGGGCCAGCGCCGCGATGCGCACGCTGGCCCCGAAGACTTTCAGGGCTGGCCCCTCTCAATTCATGTTCGCCTTTTCAACTTGTTGGAATTCTTCGCGACACACGGACGGGCGCGCGATGGTGAATGAAGTGCGCGCGCTGGGCTTCGAGTACGCGGAGTTGGGTCACGGGACGCGGCTGTCGCTTTTGGACGGCGTGTTGCAGGCGGTGGCGGCGGCCGAGATCAAGATTAGTTCCCTCCACAATTTTTGTCCCCTGCCTCTCGGAGTGATGGGGGCGGCGCCGGATTATTACCTGCCCAGTTCGCGGGACGAGGATGAGCGGCAGTGCGCGGTACGGCATACGTTGCGGACGATCGATTGCGCGGCGACGCTGGGCGCGAAGGCCGTGGTGTTGCACCTGGGACTGGTGCCGATGCGCGATTATACGATGCGGTTGTTGGGGCTGTATGCGGACGGCCGCGGTGAAACGCCGAAGTTTCAGCGGTTGCGGGACAAGGCGCAGACGGTGCGCGACAAGAAACGACAGAAGCATCTCGACCAGGTTTTTCGTACGTTGGAGGAGGTGCTGCCGCATGCGAAGGAATTGAACGTGAAGCTCGGGATGGAAACGCGCTTCGGCATCGAGGAGATTCCCAACGAGGTCGAGTCGGAGGAGATCTTAAAAAAGTTTGGCACTGAGACGATTATGTACTGGCATGATGTGGGGCACGCGGCGGTGAAGGAGACGTTGGGCTTGATGACGCACGAGGCCATATTGGAGCGGTTTCGCGGGCGGACGGCGGGGATGCATTTGCAGGATTTCTCGCCGCCGGCGGAGGACCATCAGCCGCCGGGATTTGGGATGTTTGATTTTGCGCGGCTGGCGCCATTTGTGGCGGATGAGATGGTGTTGGCGTGGGAAATTCATCCCGAATGGAAGCCGGAGGAAATTGTCAAGGGCATGAAACAGGCGCACGACTTGCTCAGGAAACCCGTCACCGTATGAAGAAAAAACTCGGCGCATTGGTGCGTGTGGTGGTCAGCGTGGGCATCCTCGCGTATTTGTTCCACGGCATCTTCAAGAAGGAGGCGCTGGATTATTTTCAGACGCATAATATTGATCCCGACACGCTGCAGTGGGGTGAGCGGGCGCGGATCATCTGGAGCGTGGGACCGCAGGTGTTGTGGGAGGCGGTGCGCAAGGTCGATGCCCTGTGGTTGATTGCGGCAGTGATCACCGCGGGGATTCCGGCGGTGCTCGGCATTGTGCGATGGAAATGGATTTTGGATGTGCAGGGCCTGACGGTGAAATTCTCACGGCTCTTTTCGATTTCGTTCATCGGATTATTTTTCAACGCGTTCATGCTCGGCTCGACGGGGGGCGATGTGGTGAAGGCGTGGTATGTCGCGCACGAGACGCACCACAAGAAGGCGGAGGCGATCGCGACGGTCGTCGTGGACAGGTTGATCGGGTTGTTAGCACTGTTTGTCATCGCGCTTTTCATGATGGCGTTGTATCACGCTCGCGTATTCGATGATCCGAAGCTGCTCTGGTTCTCGGTGGCGACCCTCGGCGTGGTGATTTTTACGGTCATGGGAACGGTGGTTGGGTTGTGGGTCGGCTTCGTGGACAAGTTTCCCGGGTTGCGGTCGTGGCTGCAGCGATTGCCGCATTACGCCATGATGCGGCGCATGGTGGACGCGTATCGCGTCTACGCTTCTCACCCGGTGATTCTGGCCAAGACGTTGCTGATCTCGTTTGTCGTCCACTTCTTTTCCATGCTCAGCATTTGGTGCGTAGGTCGAGGTTTGGGAGTTGTTTCAGCGAAGATCACCGACTACTTTTTGTATTTGCCGATCATCAACTCCGTGACAGCGGTGCCGATCACCATCTCGGGCTTCGGGGTGCGCGAGGGCATGTACATCAAGATGTTTCACGAAGTCGGCGTGGCGGAACCGGTGGCACTCGTGATGTCGTTGCTGGGATATCTTGCGGCGCTATTTTGGAGCATTGTTGGGGGCGGATTTTTCCTGACGCATCGCAAGGAGCTTCCGCCCACGGACCAGATGGGCCAGGAAGAATAATGGCAGGTTGGTCAGGTCAAGACGGTGAGCGTCCCGCTGGTGACGCCCAGTTGCTTCACCACATTCAGCCGGCGGAATATCCCAGATGCATCGGCGGCCGTCCCGTCGATCAGCTCCCGGTACGTCTGGAGAATCGCGCGCGTCTTCGCGGCATCTTCTTCCAGAAGTTCGACACGAAATACGCGCGCGCCCGCTTCCATAAATGATCGTAGATAATCGGCCCCGCTTTGCGCCTTCGCATGGTAAACAGTGTTGCGACAACCCACGTCGGCTTTCACCGGATGCTCCACGCCAACGCGGTCGCGCAGTTTTAGATTGTGACTATCACAGGGACGCCCGCAGTTGGAGGCATCGGTGCCGCTGGAAAGAAATGCGGCAAACACGCAGTGCTCCATATGAAACATCGGCATGTGCTGATGCACCGTCAACTCAAACCAGTCGGGTGACGCCGCGCGCAACAGATCGAGAACTTGCTGCGCGTTGAGGTCATACGAAATAGTGAGGCGTTCCAATCCTTCGCGCATGAGAACCTCGGCGGCCAACGGATTGGCGACGTTGAGCGAGAAATCACCGATCTTGCGCAGTGCACTACCGCGAAAATAATCCAGTGCGCCGAGGTTGCGAATCAGAACTCCATCCGGCTTGGCGTCATTGATCAGTTTGAAGAATGCCTGCTCGCCGGCTTTTTGAATCCTTGGCGTCGCCAGAAATATCTGCGCCCCCGTTCGCTTTCGCGCGCACGCAACCGCCTCTTCGTATCGGCGAATGTCTTCAAAATCCACATAAACAGTTACGCAACCGGAATCAAGCGCTGCCACTAGTTGCTCCATCGTACGACACAAGACGACGAGCTGCGTCGCTTCGGCGGTATGGCGTTCGGGAATATTGGCCAGCAATTCAGGAAGGACGGACGTCAATCCACACCGCGGTATCGTCCCCGCCTCCAGCGCCGCGACAATCTTCTCCACCAGATCGCGCCGCAGGCGATTGAGTTCGCTCACAGGCAGGATCGCCTGTCCGACGAGTTTGTTATGAAGCTCGCCAAGCTCAAAATCCGTCTCCCCCATCCTCCCCAGTTGCTCGCGCAACAATTTCTCCGTCAACGGGCGCCGAAACGCCGTCTGCAAAGCCATCGTCGAATTGACCCGCACCCCGTTCGCCTCAATCGTCATGGACTTCCCGACCTCGCCCATCACCGTCAGGTCGATCCGCGTTCTCGGGCGCCGAATATCATTCTTAAACGTCCGCTTCAACTCACGCTGGAGTTGCGGATCGCTCGTCTTCCACACCCGATCGCCAGGCTTCAGCTTGCCGAAATCAATGTGGCCCCGCTCGAAATAAAGCCCGTTCTCCCGCGTCTCCCAAATGCGCCCGCCCTGCTCGTGATCCGTGTCGCCGCCATTATCAAACACCACACCGTCACCAGCCTGCAGCGGCGTCTGCGCGTCCACTTCGACATGATCAGCGCCGACGTGTTTGATGAGTCCCACGAATGGCCCGCGCTTCTTCCCGAAACGCGCGTGCACCAACTCCTGATGATTCACGCCGTGCAACCACCCCGAGTACAAGCCGCGCGAAAACGTCATCTCCAACTTGTACTTGTCCGCCTTGTCGACAGCCGCGTCGCCATTCTCAGCCGCCATCGCCGCATCAATGGCCTTCCGATACACCTGGCACGTCGCCGCGACATACTCCGGCGACTTGAGCCGCCCCTCGATCTTGAACCCCGTCACACCCAGCCGAATCAGTTCGGGAATCTCCTGCACCGCCGCCAGGTCCTGTGGCGAGAGCAGATAACGTCGGTCGCCCAAATCCTTCAACGCGCCATCGACAACCAGTTCATACGGCAACCGACACGCCTGCGCGCACTCGCCGCGATTGGCGCTGCGCTGCCCGAGCGCTTCACTCGTCAGGCATTGACCCGAATACGCCACGCACAACGCGCCGTGCACGAAAACCTCCAGCGCCGGGATCTCCGCGCCCTTGCCGAACTTCGCGATCTCGCGCATCGACGCCTCCCGCGCCAACACCACGCGCTTCACGCCCAAACGCCCCGCGAATTTCGCGCCCTCCGGCGACGTGATCGTCATCTGCGTCGAGGCATGCACGTCCATCCGCACGCCGAGTTCACGCGCCAGCATCGCCAGCCCCAGGTCCTGCACGATGATCACATCCACACCCGCCGCGTCGAGCAGCATCAACTCCCGCTCCGCCGCCGCCAGCTCATCGGTGAAAATCAGTGTATTGACCGTGCAAAATGCCCGCAACCCGTGCTCGTGCAGAAAGCGAACCAACCCCGGCAACTGCTCCTCCGTGAAATTCTCCGCCCGCATCCGCGCATTGAATTTCTCCAGCCCGAAGTACACCGCGTCCGCGCCGTTCGCCACCGCCGCCCGCGCGCACTCCATGTTCCCCGCCGGCGCAATCAATTCTAATCTCTTCTTCAAGCCCGCCATTATACCAGAATCTTCGACAACATGATAGCTCGCGTTCGCTTTTGCAGTTGAACGTGGGAGCGACCTCAGGGTCGCGACCCACTGTAGCCGCGGGCGTCGACCGCGGACGTCTCTGTTGTAACCGCGACACTCTTTCGCGGTCCTCCCCGTGCGAATTGTAGGGCAAGCACCCCGCTTGCCGTCGTTTTCCCCCCATCCCCACTTGAACAGCCCGCCCCGAATTCTTTTCGGGGTTACACGTTAATCCGTCCTCCTCCCTCTTGTGGTGTCCCGGTGGGTTCGTTTTTCTAGAACGAACCCACCGAAAATTGCGCCTTCCAAAGTTCCAAACCGCTGGCGGAAAGATGGATACGCCAAAAACACCTCCCAAAAACGGTGGGTTCGTTTGGTAGTATGGCACATTTCTTTCGCCTTCTTCCGCCTCCATTTTCCACAAGACAAGATCGGCAGGCATACCCCTCCCGCTCCACAGACTTCCTTCCTCTAGCCGCAGCGATCCCCCCGAAAGCTTTCGGCCTGAACCGTCGCTCCGGCTGTTACGCCGTCCCCTTGGCTACTCGGCTACTGGTTGCGTGCTACCACTTCTCTCCTTTTCAAAGAACCGCCCCCACCATACCCCTTCCGAAGCACGATGTCCAGCAGAATATATCGCTTTACGATAACGAAATAGAATCCTCGCCCGAAGCAGACGAACGGGTTAGCTAGTAGAATGGGCGGTTCGCCCGTTCGGTGAACATGTCGCCACCTTGGAGGGGTCCATGGTGGACGCCACGCCTGCCTGTTGTAGCGCAGACCTATTATCCTCACCTTTTACGCAACAACGCCATATTGTAGAGTACACGCCCAGTGCTAAATCGCCTCATTTCCGACCGAGAAGTGACAAGTTTCTCGGCGCCGCTTGAGACCAACACTACTTCTCTCCTAAAATCATTTTCTGAAGCTTACTAACGCTCACTTCTCCTTCTTCTGCTAAATCAGCAATTAACCCACTAGCGATCTTCTTCGCACCTGCTCTACCTGCGTATGGTATGCCGCCTTTGGATGAAAACACTTCCTTGCCAGGTAATTCTCGAATATATGCCAACATGTCCTTAGTTTCGAACTTGCCCTGGAGCAAACACCGATCGATGACTTCGATGCCTAAGTACGTTACCGCAATAATGCCAACTCCCTTAAAGAGGGTGTAATCAGCCGGATGTTTCCATGCATCCGGTATCCATTTCTCAACGGCAAGCCAGTAATTCTTGATGACCTCATACTGCACATCAACATCCAGGAATTGAGATAGCTTCGTTGATCGCGTAAGCATGTCCTTAACCGCATTGCGCAAATTGGCAATCGTCAAACCTCCGAGAGTCGCACCGTGTTGCACTGCACCACCTTCATGAATCCTCTTATGAAATGGACTGGTCTTGTCCTTCTGAAGTCGCTGCACGATGTAACCCGCGGGATCCTTAACCTTAAGGAGTTGATCACCAAGAAGGCGGGCCTGTATGTTGTGCAGATGGCTGGTATTCATTCCCATTTGATTGTCATTGATGGCTGTGAATACCTCCAACTCTTGATCCAGATTGCTGAGAAGCAGGAAGCAGAAAGAGGCTGGTCGAGCCACAGCATCCATTCCTTCTTCGTGGCCATCGACGAACCACAGCCGATGGTTTCCGTCCAATCTCGACACGACAAGATCACTCGCAACGGACGGGTGTTTCACAAATTCAAGTGTTCCATATTTGGTGCCACCCTCTTCTTGTATTTTTGTGAACTTCACGAAAGAAGCATCGCGGATGTTCAAGATCAGTTCAGGATAAAACGCCTTCTTAATATCGGAAACATAGTCATAGGCTCTACGGGCATGTTGGCGGCTGAGATTACGCTGGGTTCCGAGCGGGTTCTTTGTTTGATCAAAGATATCTGGCCGAGATACGTCGGCAAGTTGATTTAACGGAGCAAAGCCCCTGTACACCTTGTGTCCGAGACATGTTCCCTCGATTACGATAAACTTGGGTAGCGGTTTATTAGGGTGCCGTGTGCGTTTTCTTTTCATAGAATCTCCTAAGCAAACAATGAATTCCGAACATGTTCCTTCCACTGGTCGTAAGTGTGTTCATTCGCATGGAGCACGTAGACCACAAGCACTTTTCTCGCAGTCCCGCGCAGATCGGTGAACCTCGGCGCGAGTTTCGCGTATGCTTTACCCGCAGAGGGATCACCATGCGCCAGCTTGGACCGCAGATTATACAAATCAGAGAGAAGACCGGCAGTAGCCTGAGCTGGTGCCCCTTTTTCCTTTAGCAATTTCACAAGACAGACTCCAAAACGAAACGAAATTTCGGTCTGACTATCCAATAGAGACTCCAAACTGATTGACAAATCCAGTAGCGCATCCGGATCGTTGTTTGATTTTGCGTACTTTACATATCGAGC
>Ga0206960_1185_pt1 | contig 14455 bp, 10 predicted proteins | sample Alteio_BWOrgHeat_29_FD_153255 | JGI IMG/M metagenome (GOLD analysis project Ga0206960, IMG submission 153255) | Enriched cells from forest soil in Barre Woods Harvard Forest LTER site, Petersham, Massachusetts, United States -... | ecosystem: Environmental > Terrestrial > Soil > Temperate forest >... | reverse complement strand
AGCTCTCATCACGCTCGCTGTGACGTTCGGGTTTTTGCTTCCGACATTGTTTCTCGTCATCACGGGCGCAAAAATGGGAATCGAACAGCTCGGCATGCTCGATATGCTGAAAGGCTCTCAAGGCACTTCTGATTCTGGTTTTTTTGAAAACCTGGTTGATAATTTACTTTCACGTCCGACGATTAAATCCATGATGGATGTGGTGACTGATTTTTTTCCGATCTCAAGTCAAGACATCGTCGATAGCTTGCGTGAGGTTGCGCGTACGGTTGGTTTGAAAGTCGGAGCAGGGCTCGCTGAGTTTATCACTCATATTCCTTCCGTTTTGTTTTCGATCACGGTGATGGTCGTCAGTATTTTCTTTTTTATGGCAGACGGTGCTAAGATGGCTGGGTTCATTCGAAGAAATACTGCGCTCACTGCCATACAGTCTGAACGATTGATCCATGCTTTTTCGAGCATGTGTCGTTCAGTCGTACTTGCGAGTCTGGCCTCAGGTTTAGCGCAAGCGATCGTATTTTTTATTGCTTGCGTAACGATGGGTGTTTCAAATGCTGTGTTCATTGGTCTTTTAGTTTTTTTCACTTCGTTTATTCCCTTAATAGGCTCGATGCCGGTGACTGTTCTTATTATGTTGCATCAGTGGTTGACGGTGAGCACGACTCATGGAGTGGTTTTACTCGTTGCTGCTGTGGCCGTAGGTACGATTGATAACTTTGTTCGCCCGATGGTGATTAAAGGTGCGGGCAATTTGCATCCGCTTCTCGCCTTTGTGGCGGCCTTCGGTGGCCTTCAGGTTTTTGGCGTACCAGGTGTTTTCTTGGGCCCTGTGATCGTCGGCATTGCACTAGCGATGGTCGATGTGATGAGCCAGCCTCAGCAGGGATCGTCTGCGAACTAGAGTGCTCCTTGGTTTTTTCAACAAGGTTTAGGGTTTTTCAAGAACAAATACGTTCGAGGCGTCGTGATACGACGAGCCGACACCCAAGATTCTGAAGCCAATTTCAGTAAACAGCAGTGAGTATTGTTCGACATTGAGGAACTCGGCGCTCTGACCGGTAATGACTTGGTTGATGTACACGATGAGCGCGATATCGAAATCATTGGCTGGTGATTTGTTTTGAACGGCGCTTCTTAAGACATCTCTGGAGAATTTAACCTTGTTTCGCGGGTCAGTGAGGACCTCTTGCTTAGGGTCACCAACCACAATAACCCCTTTTGAAGGCAAGCGATCGAAAAGCCATTTCAAAATTGCTTTTTTTTCATCACGATTAAAGTTGTAGAGAACGTTGTTGATCACGGCAGCATCGAGTGGTGTTTTCGGTAGCTCAGAAACGTTTCTGAGGTCTTGCTGAATGAACTGATGGGCTGAGTCACTGCCCACACCATTGAGCTCGATAATTTTTGCTCGAGCCATTGCCAGACCACTATCTGAGAAGTCGATCATTTCAAGGCTTGCATGAGGTCGAAGGTTTGCTAAAAGCGCCGAAAAATTAGCGGTGCCTACTCCGACATCGGCAATGGTCTTCGCTGAAGCAGGAATATAATGTTGCACTAACGCATAGAGTTCGTGAAAGCCGCCACTGTAAAGCATCGCTTGATCATACGAGCGGAAATACATGTTCCAGAGCGCTGACGCTTTTGGGTCGCTCGTAGCAAGCCGACTCATGGCCGCAATCGTCTCTGTTTTGATGTCAGCGTTCGTTAAAATTCGGGTCAAGGCAAAGTCTTCCGCGTCAACAGTTGGAAATGAATCTTGCTTCAGATACTGACTCGGCCAGCTTGCGTGCTGGTTGCGGGTGAAGGCTTGTAATTTTTTAAGCGCGTTCAACATTGAGGTGTCGAGCGCCTGTTTGCAAACCTCAGGCACATTGATTGTAAGAATCGTAGGGTGCGCAGAAGAGGTGAAAACGCCGAGTGACGCCCATCCAAAACCGATTAAAACCCATTGTTTTTTCAGTATTTTTGCCACTTCTTTCATGCTGACTTGAATACTTGAATAACATGGTGCGCTATCAAAGTAAAGCTCAGCACCGTACATATCACCGCTGACTTTATGGGTGACCAGACATCCGCCAGTCGTCAGAAAATTGAGTACGAAATCCCAGCCTCAATCATAAACCGCTTGTATTGATACGTGTCTACAATGTTCGAGTTATTGATGATGTAGTGACCGTCAGCGATAAAGCTCAACCGATCGTTCAAAGGATGGCTTCCGCTCAAGCCAAAGCTGTACATCTGATCTTTTCGAGCCCCGCTGGTGCGATCATCGAATTTGTTCAAGCTGATATCGAGAGTTGCGTTGAGTTTTGTTTTATCGAGGTAGAAGGCATTGGCAAAACTCAACGCGATCACTTTTGAAGCATAATCAAGTCCATCTGTATCATTTTTCAAAAGATCAAGACCTACAGAGGGGTTCCAGTAACGATGGGCTCTGTCGAATTGCAAATAACCACGCAACTGAATCTGCGTGCCTGAGAGTTTTGTATTCGTGGCTTGTTGGTCATCCGTATAATAGTGCTGCGGTTCGAACAAAAACTCAGCTCCAGCAATAAGATTGGGTTTGAGCTGCTTTCGTACCGAAGGCCCAACAGAAAAATTAAGGCTCAGAGGGCGATAGGTGCTTGAGTCGGTTGTTGCGTCCACATTGTTTTGAAAAGTGTGGGTGGCTTCAATTTTTAATCCATATGTCGTTGTATCGAGCGGATGGCGAGTGATGTAAGTTGAAAGTGTTTGAATGAGGTACTCGCCGGTACGCGAATCTTTATTGGTATTGTAATTATAGTTCAAACGATAACTCGGAATGACTTGATAAGACCTCAAAGCTGACGAAGCATAACCTAAGCCGAGTTGTGCAGTTTCTTTTGGAGTCGCTTTCCCACTCGCGCTTGCTCCAGTCAGCGTGTCTGGCAATGCTAAAACATTTGAATCGTAGCCAGTCAATAAAGCGATATTACTAAACCATCGGCCTTGAGCGAGCGGCGCTAAAGCCTTCGTTGAAGCATCGTAGATTTGCTGGGCTATTTTTTTATTTTCATCTGTGGCTTCTTCATTATCGAGAATGGTTTTGGAGGATTCTTTTGCTTGCTGGAATTCGTGAGTGGAGGCAGAGCCATTATTTGTTTTTGAATAGACCTGAGCCAAATAAAAATGTGCCGGGGGTTTTAAAGAGTCGGCATTTGATAGAACCACTTGATTGAAGTGCTGGCCTGCTTTTTCCCAATCGTTTTTTTGGAATGCAATCAAGCCTAAGAAAAAGTTTGAGGCGCCGACGTTGAAATCCCAAGTCGCAGAGTGTTCAAATGCAGAGGCCGCTTCATCCCAGTGCTTTTTCTCAAATGCCAATGAACCCAGCTCAAAGTAATAGGGAGCGATTTCTCTTCGAGTGCGTCGTTCAGCTGTTTTGATTCGGATGAGCTCACGATAGGCTTCTGGAGTCTTTTCAGAACGCGTGGCTTTGAGCGTCAAGGCTTTGAGTTCAAGAACCTCACTGGATGTGGGAATTTGCTTTTGGAGGGCGTCCAAGAGCGTCAGAGTTCGATTGTAGTCAGATGTGTTATAGGCCAGAACGGCTTCAGCGTAGAAAGGCTCTAAACGAGTAGGTATTTCAGCTCGAGCAGTCAGTCCCAGTAAAAAACTGACAAAACAGCTAAAGAGCGCAAAGAGTAACGCGTCGCGTCGTAATATCGGCTTCATGCTTGTCTGTGAATCTTATCCAAGCATACAATTGTCGCAATGATTCTTTTGATCTTAAGTTTAATGAGTATTTCGGGTTGGGGGGCAGAACTTTCTGGCCGCGTGGTCAGCCTGTCAGGCAAAGTGCTGATCAGAAACGAGCAAGAGAAAGCCAGTCAAGCACGAGGGCTCAAAGTCGGTGATTCAGTACACGAAGGTGAAGTCATCAACACTTCAAGCAACGGTTCTGCCAAACTGCTTTTGACCGATCACTCGATTATCGATGTCGGTGCATCGACTCTTTTCAAACTTGAAGAATATCGATTGAAGCACACGGGTGATCGAGCCGTGACATTAGGCATGGACTACGGCACGGTTCGAGCCGCTGTGAATCAGCCTGTGGGTGCTCAGGGTCGGTATCGCTTTAAAACAAAAACGGCGACGATGGGTGTGAGAGGTACAGAATTCGTTGTTCAGAGTGATTTTGTGCCTCCTAGAAAAGAAGGTACGCCTGGAACGACTCGTGCTCCAGAGTTTGCAAAAACTCAGATCACGGTTATGGAAGGAAAAGTTGAAGTCGCAAGTGGTCCGGCTTCGAATGTGAAGCCCGTTACTTTGACCCCTGGAATGCAGGTCAGCGTGGCTCCGCCAGCAGCTTCGGGCTCTACTGCGGGTTCAACAGATACTACCAAACCCGGTACGACAAAAACTGAAGTGCTTGATGTGAAACAGCTCTCAAAGCAAGAGCTCCAGACCGTTACTCAAGGCGCGAAAATTTCAGATAAAACATTTATGCAAGCGGTTGTGGTTGACAATAATACCGGGTTTACAAAATCAAGTGGTGCGCCTGCCGAGAGCATGTCTTCTCCGAATTCTCAGCCGGGTCGTCAAACCAGTCAGCCCCCAAAACCGGCTGATAATCCGATTATTGGAGCTGTTGCAGACAGTGTGACAAAAAATATCCAAGATAATCCTAATATGCAGGTCGATCCCAAGAGCATTGGACAGCCTCAAACGATCTATAGTCAGTTACTTCCGCCCGTACCGATTGGTCAACCCGTGAATCTTCGCGTGAGTTTCACGCCTTGATCCGGTATACGATTGGAAACCGAGAAAGGTCATCTGTAGAATGAGCAAAAAATCGACCGCCAGTGCATCTAAGTCTTCTTCCAAAAGTTCTCAAAAAATTACAACGAGCAGTACCGCTGAATACTTTTCAAAAAACCTTCAACAAGTGGGTTTTTCGTCATTGACGAAGGCCGTGTTGACGACGTTGAAAGAGGCGGTCGACAATGCTTTGGATGCCTGTGAAGAGCATGAAGTTTTGCCAGAAATCACAGTGACGATCGAAAAATTAGGTGCGGGCTCAGCAAAGAACTCAGACCAGATTCGCGTCAAAGTAGAAGACAATGGCCCAGGCATTGATGCTGACGATGTTCCAAAAGTGTTCGGCGAATACTTGGCTTCATCGAAATTCGGTCGCGGGCGCTGCACGCGAGGGCAGCAAGGTATTGGAATTTCAGCGGCAACCACTTGGGCTCAACTCACCAGTGGTAAAGGCGCTCGAGTGATCACTAAGACACCTGCGATGCGCAAAGCTTTATCTTGCACGGTTGAAGTCGATATCAAAAACAACAAAGGCGTTCAGAAAGACCGAGAAACCATCGATTGGGATCGCCCACAGGGAACTTCCGTGGAGTTTGTATTTGACGGACGTCTTCAAATTAATGGTGAAGCGGGTTTACAAAATTACTTAATGGGCACAGCACTTGTGAACCCTCATTTGAAGTTAAACTATAAACTGCCTGATTCTGAGCCTCAAGTGATCGATCGGGTGAGCGATGTGGTTCCTGAAGTGCCTGATGCAGTAGAACCTCATCCCCATACGATGAAGCTCGGTGAGTTCATGGCTCACTCGCACCTTTTCGGCAGAATGAAAGCCTCAGCCTGGCTTCGAAAAGGGTTTTCACGAGTTGGCGATTCGGCGCTTGAAGAAATCGTCAAGGTTCATGGCCTTCGTAAAGCAGTTTTAGAGAAATTTGTCGATTCTCTGGAAGACCAAGAGTTTAAGGATCTGTTTCAGGCCATTCAAAAGGCTCAATTGAAGGCCCCTTCGACACAATCTGTTCTTTCGATTGGTGAAGAAACACTCTCGAAAAGTATCAAGCGACTTGGGCCAGTCGATTTTTTCTCAGTCATGACGCGTAAACCAACCATTTGCGATTTCAAGCCTGTTGAAGTCGAAGTCGCGATTGCACGTCTTGAAGATAAAGCGCTTGAGCCTGATTCGTCAGTTCAAGTGCTCAGATTTGCAAATCGAGTGCCCCTTCAATTCGATAAATCAGCATGCGCCATTGTACAGGCGATCACTTCGGTGAATTGGAAGTCGTATGGTTTGGCACAGCCTAAAGATGGCTTGCCGATCGGCCCTTACATCATCGCTGTCAGTGTAGTTTCGCCTTTCATTAAATTCAAAAACGCATCGAAAGAAACCATCGATGCTTCAGATGAATTGGTAGAAGAGATTCGTCGTACGTTGATGCAAGCAGGTCAGCGGCTCTGTCGTCATATTCGTGCAGAAGATAAAGCCAATGAGCTTGAACAGAAAACTCGGCACATCGAACAATTCGGCCCGATCTTAGTTCAGGGCCTTTGCCGCATCAGCCAGGCTTCTGATGCCCGTCGTAAAAAAGCAGAAGACGGGCTTTTGAAGATTCTGGGTCGTGATGCACGTGAGACTGAGCAAGAGTTAAAAACAGCTAATGAAAATCTTTCGTCGATGGAAGAAAAACGCGAGGCACGCTTAAATCCAAAAGAAGCCGCTGTCGATGAAGTTCTCGTTGCTGAAGTAGTCGAGAAAGCTGAAAAAGCCGAGAAGCCTGAAAAGAAAACCGACAAGAAAAAGAAAAATAAGCGTTCGAAATCCACTGCAGAAGTCGTGGCCTAAGGAGATTCTATGCCCAGTAGCGATCAAGCCATCCCAAAAGTCAGTAAAGAGCTATGCAGCCGACTGCTAGCCGATCTCGAGAAGGCCAAAAGACCGGTGATTTTAGCGACGAAATGCGCACTCGATAATTCGATTTATAATCATAAAGTAGGGTACCTCACCCCAGGCGACAAAAAAGTTCGTACAGAGCTCAATGTGAGTTCGGTCAAGAAAATGTCGCGCGCGATTTTCATGCTTGAGGTACTGCTTCAGAATCTCGATACCGGCGGTATCAATACGAAGCGTGAATTGTACTACATCAGTAAAGGTTATATTAAAAGAGACGCAGGTTTGAAACCTCTCGACTTCACTGAGCAGGGTGAGTCTGACGAGACGATTGATTTCATCTGCGAAATGCTCGAATGCTACCGCGAAGAATTGAATTGCTACGCCAATGACCGTGGCGGTCAGACTTATTCACAGCAGCTCATTGTGACCGAAACGATGCCCGATGGCACGAAAGCCACGATCGATTTGTCGAAGCTCGGTACTTCACCGTTTCAACCTAAGAACCGACCTCAAAACTTAAAACTGTCGATGCGTAAGAAAATCGACTTCTGTTTGATTGTCGAATCTGAAGGTACGGCCAACACGCTGGTTGCGAATGGTTTTACGAAGCGACATCCCAGTATTTTGATGGGTGCTCAAGGGGTGCCTTCAAACGCTGTTCGCAGTTGGTGTAAGGCGATTCAAGAGCAGCTGAAGATTCCGCTCTATTTTTTCGGAGATCTGGACGCGTACACTTTGCAAAACATTTATCGTACGCTGAAAGCTGGTTCTGCTGCATCACTGATTCGAAATTCAGATTACTCAGCACCTGAAGTAAAATTCTTGGGCGTGTTGCCTGCTGACATCAAGAAATATGACCTGAACGATTACCCTGTGAAAGAAAACGATGCTCAAGAAGTAAGAGCATTGAAGAAAGCACAAGATGCGCTGAAGAACGATCCGTTCTTTCAAGATAAGAAGAATAAAGGCCTTGCTGAGATTCTCAGGTGGCTGATCTCAAACAAGCGACGTTGCGAACAGCAGGCTTACTTTTCGGTGAATCCAAAAGACCCGATCATGCCTGAGAAGATCATCGTCGAGAAGATCAAGCGCGGAGATTACTTCTAAGAAAGTTGATCGCTTGGTTCTGTTTTTGCATTGTTTTTAAAAAATAGTTGCAAAACAACCATGACAAAATACATTTTACCCTTTTTGCTTATTCTTTCAATGTTTGCAGCGCATTTGCGCGCGCAAGATCCACCGGCGCCGATCCCTAAATTGGTCGTTTGTCATGAACTGCTACAAGCCGTGACACGGGCGCCAAATGGGCCCCCATACTTTAGTGCCGTCCGAGCCTGGTTAGTCTCATTTCAGGCCCTGACCGCGACTGAGCAGCGAGCGTATGTGAATATGCTTCCATGGAAAGAGCTGATTGAGTTGACTCAGAACTATCCGAGTTATGTGAAATCATCTTTTTATCAGCTCGTGAAAGACAGGTTCTTGTATTGGGGACCCGATGCGAATACGCGTAAAGAGCTTTTCAGATGGGCTTTGGAATCGAAGAATTCAAACGATACGACATTAGACGTACTTTTAGGGTTAAATGTCAGGCTCGTGTCGCTCAAGGTAGCAAGTACCATTCGCACACCTGAGGCACGCCAAGCACGTTTCGGTAATGAAGAGATCTGGCAGTCCCCAGATGGTGCCGGCATGTCAGACTCGATGACGGATTATGCTTCTATCCACAAATTGTTTTCGAGGCTTCGAATTGTACCGGGGCAACGAGTGATCGATATGGGTTCTGGGTTCGGAAGGGTGGGGCTTTACCTAGGCATTATGTATCCCGGAGTTCGGTTCACCGGGTTTGAAATCGTTTCTGAGCGAGTCGAAGAAGCCAATCGAGTTAAAAAACTACTCGAATTAGGAGATGAGATCGAATTTAAAACCCAAGATCTTTCTGCTCAAGACTTTACACTTCCGCTCGCAGATTTTTATTATGCGTTTTGCCCTGTAAATGAGCAAACGGGGTTGAAGCTTTGGAACGAACTTGGAAAATTATCTGCTTCCTTCAGAGATCTCAAACTGATTTACAAATTAGCGCTCGATAAGGGGCAGCTTGAACGTAAGAGCATCGAACCTTTTGAAGTTGTGGATGAATTCAGTGACATAGGTTTCACGGTATTGAAGCGAAAATAAAAACGGCGATCTGCTTTCGCAAACCGCCGTTTCATCATTCTTAACTAGATAATCTTACTTACCGAGCTCCACGTTTTTACCGCGGAACAAGAGGTTCGGATGTTCGATCGCTTCGTGACCTTGATAGATCGTATGAAGGTCTAAAAGAGCTTCATGTTGGATCTTTAGGCTTTCTAAGCGTTCTTCCATTTCGTTACGCTCTTTGAGTTTTTGTTTGAATGCTTCAACTTGGCTAGAACGGCTTGCAGGGGCACGTTCACTCGCGAGAAGCGTGAGTTTGCACTCCTTGCAGTTTTCAGCTATTTTGTTGAGCTCTGCACGAAGAGGTTTCAGTGAACCCTCAACGTCATCCATTACTTTTTCATTTTCAGAATAGAGTCTTCCGAGAGCGTTTGAATTATAAAGCTTCTGCTTATTGGCGATCAGATAGTCTTTTTTCTTCACAGATCGTTCAATTTTACTTTCAGCCAAGCTGATATTTGAATTCACTGCTTCGAGATTTTGATGGCGAGCATCAACGACTGAGCTATCACCGCTCTTTGCAACATCGCGGCCTTCATTCGCTGCAAGTTGGTCTGCTAATTCGCGCTTTTGATCTCGTAGCTCTGAGAGCTTGCTCTTGCTGGCTTGAATTTCAGTTGAATATTTTTGAATGCCTTCATCAATGAAGTTCGTGGTCGTCTCATCATTTTCGGCCCAAACGACGCTGGTGAGAGCGACGCCGAAGGTTCCTAAGGCGACTATAAGGTACTTGTTTGTGCCTGACATTTTCATATGGGGGTGCTCCTTGTTAAAGTATCACCTGTTCGGAAGATTCTTGACAATACTTGAGTAAAAAAGTCTTAATATTTGAAACAACTGCGTTTTTAGCCGCTTTAAGACTGAGCTGCGGCCCTTGCCTTAATTATTCGGCGCATAGCGCCTGCGAGCAAGGGCAATGTCGAAACGAAGATTACGAGCACTATAATGCGGTCTAGGCGATTGGCGAGGGGCGTCTGGCCTAGGAAGTAGCCTGCCCACAGTAATGAGGTAATCCAGAGCGTTCCCCCTGCGATGTCCCAAAATACAAAATTACGGTAGGGCATTCGTGCCACACCCGCCACGAAGGGTACAAACGTGCGCATGATGGGTACATAGCGAGCAGCTAATACAGAGATGCCGCCATATTGATTGTAAAAGCCTTGAGCTGCTTCTAGATGTTTGCGTTTAAAAAGACGGCCATCGGGTTTGTTCCAGATGCGACTCCCTGTTTGACGGCCCAGAAAAAAACCAGTTTGATTTCCGACGATCGCAGCGAGTACGAGCAGAATATTGAGTATCCCGATGTGGAGTGCATCGACATGATTGGGATTGAGAGGATTCGACAGAACTCCAGCAGTAATCAGTAGAGAGTCTCCTGGAAAAAAGAATCCCACCAAGAGACCTGTCTCGGCAAAAACAATAGCGACGAGAGCGACTAATCCGCCCGTGCCAATGATCTCAGAAATGCCTTGTACGGAGTGTAGGTGTTTGAGCCATTCCAGCATAGTAATGAAACCTGCTTACCTTTATTTTTTATCTTTCGCCAGAAACTCTTCAATTTCATCAATCCGTGATTGAGCATCTTGATAGCCGAGTTCAATCAGAGCTCGGGTGTAATTCGAGTCAAAAAGAAGGTAGCTAATCAGGTCAGCTGTTTCACTTCGCGAAGTTCCAAGCCCATCCAAAAAGTATCGGAGTGTCATCGGAAGCTTAGAAGAATAAGTATCGGCAACCTCTGCAAGATCAAGCGATGGTTTAAGGGCTAGGGTTTCGATGATGTCCATGGGTTCATCGACTTTGGGTAAAGCTCCGTACTTTTCTTTAATAGATGAAAGAATGGAATTCATGCGTTCGAGGTGTTCGACGTCAGAGTCTAATGAGTCAAGAAAAATAGCATTAAGGGCTACACCCAAGACCTGCGCAATGGGAGGACGCGTGGCTTTAGATTGACTTGTTTTACGGTTTTCATCAGCGACTTGAGATCGAACGCCGATGGCCATAATTCGATGAGCACCCAAACGGATGGCTGGGCTCAAGGGAGCATGGAGTCTTAAGCAGCCGTCTCCGAAGTAGGCGGGGCCGTCGTCGGTTGGAACCAGAATAGGTTGAAAGAGAATCGGGATTGCAGATGAGGCGCAAACATGTTGCAGAGAAATTTGTGAAGGCAGCGCAACTCGACGGCTTTTTTGCCAAGTCGGGTGGCCCTTTTGACCCTGTATGAAGGTATAGGCTTTGCCTGAGAAATAATCTGTAGCGGTGATTGCGAGAGCATAAAGATGACCTTGATCGATCGATTCTTGGATACCGCTGAAGTGCAATCTGCGAGCTAAAAAATGTTGTAAGGGCGAAGCGTCGAGCAAAGAGTCGGCGCGACCGCCGCCTAGCACACCACCCAGAGCGAGGTCTCTAATCCAGCGAGCCGCTTTGGGTGCGAGTGAGCCAAGATCGGTGCGATAGACTTTTTCAATTGAAAGACGGGCCCAGAGTGCGGCGAGCAGTCGCGTGATTTGTGAAAAGTCTTTCGCGCGAGTGGCGAGAGCGGTGACATTGATCGCACCTGCAGAAGCTCCCGCTAAAATTTGAAAAGGGATAGGTCGATGTTTGTAGGCTTTAATCTCGCCCATGCGTTTCAACACGCCCGCTTGATAGGCGCCTCTGGCGCCTCCACCTGTCATGACGAGTCCGTAGCGCATAGATGTTTTTCTAGTTGCTCCCCATGATCAGTTTACACACAAAACACGCCTGAATAGGGATGGATCATACAAATATTAACTTAAAATGATGCAGCGCAATAGAGCACCATGTCAAATCTAGGGCTTATAAACTGAAAGTCAAATCAATAACTTGATTTGGTGCATCATCATGCATATACGAGCAAACGGGTGGTAGAGAGAGTGAATCTTCATAAAGTGTGTGTGAAACTCGGGCTTTTCTTTGTCCTTTCATCATTTTCGATGATGGGAGCGAACGTGTGCCTGGATTTCGGAAAAGCTCGTGCAGCTGAGGTAAAATCGGCTGGCGATTGTGTTTCATCTGAGCTTTCTTTCTCTGATGATTCGCGTTTACTGGTCGAATGCGACGATTCTCTTGCTAGACTCGTTTTTCAAAGGCCTTCAAGCTCCTTAAAAAAACCATTATTGATAGATTCGAAGATCGCCATTTTCGCTGGATACGGATTAAAAGGGGATCAGCGACCTGAAATCGTGGCTGTGTTTTCATCTAAAGAAGTCTTCATTGCAACGCAAAGTGGTCTTTTGCGAAAGCTTCCACTCGACGTGAAACTGCTCAAGCCACAGACGTTGTTAGTCATCGGAGAAAAAAACAACGCTTATTCTCTCTATCGTCATGATTTCACATATCAGAATCATGCATTCGCGCTTTTGAGTTTTCATTATAAAGGCGGTTTGGGTGAGACCTACGTTGTTCGTGATGACGGTTTGTTCACACGTATCGATTTTCAAGCAAACCTATTTGATTTAGCCACACCTAATGCAGACACTCAGAAAAGTGGACCTGTCATGGCTATCGAGAATGGAGTCTTGAATGTCGGGATAAACGGTCGCCCGGTTTCACTCGATCAATTCGAAATCGAGGCCCGTTTTCAAACCCAGATGATGAATACGGTGTTGGATTCGAAGCAAGAAAGTGTTCAGCCGATCTCGTATGCAGAGCAACGTGTGCCAGATCTGATGACTGCTCTGCAAACAGGAGAGATTAAGCCTTATCCTTTACTGCCAAGCGAAGAAGCGATGATGCTTAAAGCAGAAGAGGCCCTGCTTGATCCTGAAGCGGGTAGTTTTGTATTTACAGCACCCTCTGGCGTGGGAAAAAGCCAGCTCGCTTATGCATTTTTTGATCGTATTCGCAGAGGTCTTTCCAAGACGATTTCAAAAACGACGAAGGTTTTTAGTTTGAGTCGCGCGAGCATTCAACAAGGATCGAAATATGTCGGTGTATTAGATACTTTGATTTCGGCGATCATTGAGTCAGCGAAAGAGCGCCCGACTCTCTTGTTCGTTGACGAGATTCAAAGTCTCATGGGAGCCGGAACACATGAGGGGAACACCGTCGACGTTTTTGGAATGTTGCTTGAACCCTTATCGACGGGACGACTTAAGATCGTGGGGACGGGCACAGATTATGACTATGACCACTATATCAAATCGAACCCTGGTTTGCGGCGGCGTATTGCAGAGGTTCGTTATGAGGAGTCGAGTCCATCAGAAACTCTCGAAAAACTTCGAAACTGGGCTGCTAAAAACAAGCCTTATCGCAAGCAGCCGTCTGACGAAGTGCTGACTTTTGTTCGCGACCTCTCAGAAGAGTTAGATGCTGAAAATGCTCAACCGGCGAAGGCGCGTAATTTGCTGGCTTTGGCTTATTCCAAGTTAGAGGTTCGTGAAGGTTTTTCGGACCAGCGACCTATCACTCGTCAAGATGTGATTGCCGCAGCGATTGATAAGTATCGTATCGATCAGGCATTTTTTGATCCTGCATTGATGAAAGACAGGCTCGATCACTTGATTGCGCACTTAGACGAAACCCATGCAGGCCTCGAAGATGCTAAGGCGGTTTTGAAAGAGTGGGCAGAGATCCGCTTTAGCCGTTCACGTTCTCGACAAGAGGTGCCGATTTCCATCGGTTTTGTCGGGCCTAAAGGTGTCGGTAAAACCAGTTTGTTTCGTGAGTGGGCGCAGGCACTCGGATACGGAAAGCCGACTGTCATTGGTATGGCAAAATATGCAAATGGCAATGTCGATGGTTTTTTCCGTGAGTTGGGGCAGGCTCTCGACCGCACTGCTTTTGCAGCTGTTATTTTAGATGAACTGGATGCCGCTCATCCCGATGTTCAAATGGCCCTTCAAACAGCGATGAGTGAGGGTTGGTTTTATTCTGAAGTGGTCGCTAATCATGCTTCGAAGCAGCGCGTGTTTAGAAAAATGAGCCTTCGAAACGCCGTTGTGACATTCACTTCGAATTTGGGCACAGGTTTTTTACAAAAAAAACTAAGCTCCAATAAGTTAGGGTTTGCCCCTCAAGACGAGTTGCCTGGCCCCGTAACTTTCTCCATGCAGCTGAGAGAAGCATTGCTGCATGACCAATCACCTCAAGGCGGTCACATTCTGCCCACGCTTTTGGATCGCTTCACATCTATTATTCCGTTTTACTATCCGACGAAAGAAGAGTTCGAGTTGGCGTTGCGACAGCACTTGAAGCGGGGGCTTGAAATTCAAAGTCGTGAGCAAGGGGCTGCTGTGACGATCGAGAATGAAAATGATTTCATTTCAGATGCACTAGAGAAGGCCTATAACAGTACAGTCAGTTTGAGGCGAGCACCAGAGATCGTTGAATCTTTTTTATCGCATGCTATGAAAGAAGCCCGTATCAAAGGTGATACGGGTCGTGGGCAGGCGCTTCAGCTTCGTTACGTCGCAGATGATTTTTCTCAGCACGTTTTGGTCATGTCGGGGTGCTCGAATCTTTTGAAGCGTTATGCCGCAGCAGATACGCAGCCTTAACTCGAAACAACCATGGGACGAAAAGCTTCTTCAAAATCGGTCCATACTGTCGTTTGTGCTTCGTTTAAGC
>Ga0206960_1184_pt1 | contig 14521 bp, 14 predicted proteins | sample Alteio_BWOrgHeat_29_FD_153255 | JGI IMG/M metagenome (GOLD analysis project Ga0206960, IMG submission 153255) | Enriched cells from forest soil in Barre Woods Harvard Forest LTER site, Petersham, Massachusetts, United States -... | ecosystem: Environmental > Terrestrial > Soil > Temperate forest >... | reverse complement strand
AGGGATCGCGAAATCTAGCTGACAGGTACTCGCTGTTTCTTCACGACCCGTCACGGTTTTGAACTGAATGTCCATCTTCGGACCGTAGAATGCCGCCTCACCCTTTACTTCAACATAGCGTGTGTCAGTGGCGATAAGCGTTTCTCTCACTTTATTCTGAGAGAATTCCCACGCGGCCGGGTTATAAACATATTTCTCTTTGCCCTTGGGGTCTTCGGGGTCCCAAGTTGAAAAAGCGGACAAAGTAATCTTTCAAGCCTAAAACTTTGTACGCTTCGTGATGCATCTGAATTACAGCCGAGAATTCGGATTGAATTTGATCTTCAGTGCAGTAAATATGCGCGTCGTTCATGCACATACCTCGCACACGCAGTAAACCCGAAAGCGCACCTGAGTCTTCGAAACGATAGAGCTGGCCGTATTCGGCTAAGCGCAGCGGAAGGTCTCGATAGCTTCTCGGACGAGCGGCGAAAATCTTATGGTGATGCGGGCAATTCATGGGTCTCAGACAGTAGGCCTCTTTGACCTCTTCGATTTCGCCTTTTTCTGTTTCACGTTTTTCTTTCACTTCCATGAAGGGATACATGTGAACGGCGTAGTAAGGTAGGTGGCCTGTTTTATAGTAAAGACTGGTTTTTGCCATCTGGGGCGTGGCTACGCGCTGGTAACCCGCTTTGAATTCGAGTTCTTTCATGAATTTTTCGAGTTCATCACGAACGACGGTGCCGTTCGGCATCCAAAGCGGAAGACCCTTGCCGATCTCTTCATCGATCACAAAAAGGTCGAGCTCTTTGCCTAACTTTTTATGATCGCGTTCAAGCGCCATCTGATGGGCTTTGATTTTCGCATCGAGCTCTTCTTTAGTCTTAAAAGCCCAAGCATAGATACGAGTCATCATCGTATTCTTAGAGTCGCCGCGCCAATAAGCGCCCGCTAAGCTTCTGAGTTTAAAAGCGCCGTCTGGAATCTGCCGTGAAGTTTCAACATGCGGGCCTTCGCACATGTCGACGAAGTTTCCGCTTTTATAAAAGCTCAGATTTTTGATGCCATGCTTCGAGAAAAGTTCTTTGGCATATTCTGCTTTGTATGGTTCACCCATTTGATTCAATCGAGCAAGGCCGTCAGCTTGCGACAGCTCTTCTTGCACAAATTTGTGATTCTGTTTAACCAAGTGCTTCATTTTCTTTTCGATTTCAGAAAAGTCAGCTTCAGTGATTGGCTTCGGAAGAATGAAATCGTAGTAAAACCCATCTTCAATCGGGGGCCCGAAACCCAGCTTCGTACCAGGAAATAACTCCATCACGGCATAGGCCATGATGTGCGAAAGGCTATGGCGAATTCGGTAAAGGTCGGCGTCCATGCCATCGATGGTGGATGCGGAATGGTCTTTGGCTTCTTTTTTAGGCTGAGATTGTGCTGCTGAACTCATGGTCGGCAGGTTTCCTTTCTAACGATGAAAGTTTAACCCCCGGTTCTTGTGGAACTGGGTGGGTTGAAGGTTTGGAGAATAGCAGGATTACTCGGTTTTGACTACTTTTCTGCACCTATAAACAACGGCTGGCGGAAAGTTATTCCAAACCACTGAGCGCGCCTCAACAACCGGAAACTGTTTGGTGATTTGCTTTCTGAAAAAACGACCTCGCTCAAGGAGGGGTGTCGTGACGTAGGTAAAGGTCGCAAACTCTGCAATATCGCTCATCACTTCAAAGATATTGCTAAATATACGCTCTTGCCGACGTGGACGAATTAAGCTCCAGGGCAATCCTGAAACGACAAAATCAGCAGAACCCAAGCCTGCTTTTTTCATCAACTCACTTAAATCTTCAGCAGAGCCCACGACAAAGTTTGCTCCAGGATAGCGCTGTCTCAAGTCTTCAATAAAAACAGGGTTGATATCGACTCCGAAATAGCGCGACCTCAGAACAGGGTCATCCAGTAATTGATGGGTGATCGCTCCCGTTCCTGGTCCCACTTCAACAATCAGTTTTACTTGATCTCTCTTGAGATTTTCTAACAGCTTTTTTGCTAAAGCAGGAGAACTCGGTACGATCGAGCCCGTCAGCATCGGCTTTGAAATAAATTCCTTGAAAAAGGCTCGAGTGTTCATGATGTCTGTTCCTAGAAGTAAATTCGCGCTCCACCCAGCACCCCACTGCGCTCGATGTCTGTTTCTTGAAAGTACTGACCATAGAGTCTGAGAAATTTGAAGTCAATGAATGCGCCACCTTCGAAACGGTTTCCGACAAAACTCGTGCTCGACTCACTGGGTGCAGCGGCGAAGTAATGCCTCCACTCGCCATCAACGCCAAAAAAACGAGAAATGTAAATCGTCATCGATACGCCTGTGATCGCACTACGAAAAGCGCTGGGCGAAGTGCGCGTGCGAACTCCCCCATGTAGAGTGATATTTGTGCTCTGATCGTGGTAACCAAATATTCTGAGATTAAATTGCCCGATCGATTGATTGATCGGAGCAAACTCGCGCTCAATACCCAAACCGAAGATTGAAGCGTATGCGCCGGCTTGAGCTCTCATGGCTGTATAATTTGAACCGATGGTTCTAGAGGCAGCTTGAAGATCACCACCCAAGTAAAATTCGTATGGACTCGGAGAATGAAGTGCAAGCCACATATCCATCAGTGCCATACGATCGCGGGTCTTGAGCCACTCACTCAATGTCCAATGGGTGCTGGCTTTTTCTTCTTGTTTTTTGATGATGAAAGTGTAGACGTCGTCAGCACGGGCACTTGAAACAGAGACCGCACATAAAAAGAGTAAAGCAAGTGATCGTGAAAGAGCCATGAGCCTATGCTGCCATGCCACTGAATTTACGCAAAGCACACAAAGTAATCACAGCACTAAAATAATGATGACTCATATTGCCATTATAACAGAGCTGAAAATAATTGCGCCTCTCGAAGTATTCAGTAAGCTAAGTGGGCATAACAAAACTATAAGGGGCAAGAATATGAAAAATCTAATGAGCATTACTTTATTAAGCGTCTTGGTCTTTTTAAACGCAAAAGCGGCTTCAGCTATGCCGAGTGTCGGCGACTGGGTACGCTATGATGGAATATACAGCGCACATGCATTCACATTGGAACAGACCTTAACCGAATACGACACGAGCGCTCAAAAGTTCAAACTCGTCGAAACAGTCGACTTTGGCCAAGGCCCGAAAACCACTGAGTCTTGGAAAGCATTGAACGAACTCGCTTCGACCGATATGGTCGAATATGTGCTCGCCCACTGTGCGGAACAAAAAGGCACACTTGAACGCGTTTCGGTCAAAGCTGGATCTTTTGATACGTGTAAACTTCCGACAGATGACGGAAAAGGCACAATCAATGCAGCACCGGTTCCATTTGCGATCGTCAAAGCTCATATCATCGACGCGAAAACGGGCCAGCCTGTTGACCTTGAGCTTTCGTCTTATAAGAACGGTCAATAAGCTGTTTCAGATTTAACTTTATTGAAGCGCAGATCACGGCTTTACCGGGGTCTGCGCTTTTTTTATTTTACCGCCAAGCAGTTCTTCACAAACTCAAAGCGCTGGGCTCGAGACTGATCACTGTTCATAGAATGGTCATCATCCGTCCACTGAATCTCTGCACGTGAGGCTATGACGTCAGTCAATGCATTAACGTCAATTTTCTCGATCCAATTATCCTGTGATCCAAACTGAACAAGGCTTGATGCGGGAGGATTTCGCAGAGAAACCGTGAGGTCAAAAGGAGTCATTGCTTTTCTGTATTCGAACATCTGTTGCGGTGAAAAGTTCTTTCTAAATTCTTGAGCTACAGGGTGATTGCTCTCAGACCAAAATCGAGAGAGTTGCGCTACAGAGCCCGTTGCTATGAAACAGCGGGTTATTCCTAGAGAAGCAAATGCACCTACAGAACCCCCCAGGTTTTTACCCACCACGACATTTTTTTCGATTGAAACTCCTAGATCGCTTTGCGCTATACCGATGATCTCTTTGTACTCACTGCGTGCATCATTCCAATTCTTTAATTCACCTTCGATGTTTGCAGGGCCACCAGCTGAATTGGGTCTGCGATACGGTGGAACATAAAGCAAAGAAGCGATTCCGAGGCTTGAAAGATTCTGAGCTTCACTTTTTTGCTGCCCTTTATCTCCACTGGCTGGAGGAAAAAAAACAACAAACCCCTTTATAGGGCGCTCTTCTGGAAGAATCACTTCCCCGAAATGATCGAGAGTGGAAGCTAATGTTGGATTGGCCGTCATAAGAAACACTCCCAATAAAAGAACGTAATAGCGATTTAGCATTTAAGAGAGAATAGCAGAGACCTAAAAGATCGACTCATTGATAGCGCTGATGGTTGTCATAAGTTTAGACAATTAAAATCAAACAAGATGAAGAAGCATTGGATAGCCCCTTACTGGATACCCACCGAACTCTTGAATTCTCATTGGGCCATTATTAGTAAAACCCAGGCGCTTATAAAAACCGTGTGCCGTAATAGTGGAATCCAAAGTTATAGACTTTACTCCACTCGCTCTAGCCTTCTCGAACATGAGCTGCGCTAATTTGTATCCAAATCCTTGGCCCAAAATTTCAGGTGTTAGATAAAGGCCGTGAATATGTGCTTTACTTTCACCGTCTTCTGCAAAAATACGAATATAGGCGAGGCCATAAATGTTGGAATTGCGCTCTACAACCCAAACATCACCTTCTTTAATTGGATCTATCCAACGACTGCCTAGCGGGCGATTTCCCCAGCCACGAATCTCTTCTTCACCATGATCCTTTACACACACTTCGCGGATTGATCGCATGTGAGCTTCATGGATTGCGCTCTCATCACCAGCTCTAGCTTTACGTATATGCGGCGTAATCATATTTTGAAATCAATGGAATTAAAACTCGATCAATTAGGCTCAATGCGCCTGCGTCACTCGATCAAAAACCGTGCGGTCATTGCGTGAGCGCAGAAGTTTTAGATACTCAGCGTGTGACCATCCGAGAGGAGTCGCCGACCCTGTGGTCTGCCCCACTCGCGCACCGCTGTCCCAGATCTGCTCGGGCAAATAGTGCTCGGCTGTCGACATCTTTTCCATCGTCTGAATATAAGGATCGACTGCTGCATCAATACCCCGCACATCAGCACCCGATTCAAGTGCCCGTTCGAGATCATAGTGCCCACGCTCACCGGTAAATATAGGCCAGATCATGCCGTCGGTTTGAACTCCACCGTTCTGCTCATCGTAGTTGTAGCGATCATGGCTGTAACGACGATACCCGGGGCCAATGCCAGGCAAATCGGTACGAATCGTTGCATCGTAGACCGGTATCGTCGAAAGAATGGCAGGATCAAGCGCCGTGCGCACACCGAAGCGAACGAGCTCGAGAAAACCCCCATCGATAATATCTTTTTCTTGATAGGTACCCGCGCCGTTCGCGAGGCTGATGATCTGATTGCTATTCGGATTCCAAACTTCTGAGTAAGACGCAGCACCCTGAATGCGAGTGTAGTAGTGGCCGTTGCCGTAGCTACCTGTGGTTGTGTACGTCCAAGTTTCGATGTTGTCGTTTTGTTTAGACGCCCAATTATCAGCCATCGCTTTGTAGCTCTGTGCTCTCGGCCAGTCATTCATCTGAGTCGCAAATTCTGCCGCGGCTCTTAAACCTGCAATCTCTGATGAAATCGTCGAAGGTGAAGCTCCGAATGAATCTTCCCATCGCTCCATCGGGCTCCATGGGCCAAAATCTTGCACGAAATCGGCCGCCCGTTGAACCATGTTCCAATAATCTGCGGGTTGGATCGCGCCTTGCTTCCAAAGACGATAAGCGAGCACGATCGGCATAGACACTTCGTCGAGCTGCAAGCCACCCCAACAAGGCTCTCCATTAGTCCAAGAGTTTTGAGGAAAAGTTCCGTCGCGACCGCGAGTACGAAAACTGTAAGTCCAAGGGCGACCTGAAGCATTTGTTTCTTGAATGGATTTCAAAAAGTTCAGAGCTGCAATTGCTGATGCGTTGTCTTTTACAGCCATGAGCGAAGTCGCAATTTGATAAAGGTCTCGAGGCCAAATCAAGTGATAGCCATGAATCAAATTATCGCGCGAGCCGTTCATGCCCAATCCAGCATTATTATCAATTTGACTCAGACCCCACGGAACCGTGGGCGAAGCGACGAATGCACCTGCATGAGTCTTGTCTTCTGAGGCCTTGAGCGTTGCAATAGAAGCGCGAAACAATTCGCCACCATCTTGAGAAACACCGCTTAAATCAAAAAGAGAGTCTTGGTACTGCTGCCATTGGGCCATATACTTGGCCTGGAGCGCAGAGAGGTTCGAATCCAAAGATGCCTGTGCAGTCAGACCGGCTTGTTGAGTGGTCGTACCGAATCCGAGCGCGACATCGAAATCGCTGATGCCCACTGTTTCAGGTAGATCAATCCAAGCCGTCACAGTGACGTTACCCACTGGAGCTGTTTCGAAAGAATAAGTCATTCCCTGGTGTGCATGAATATCTTGGTAACCATCATTCACACCCGTAAACCCAGCAGAAACTTGCTTCAGGGGTGCAGAAAAAATCACTGCTTGGGCTTGTTGGTCTTGCCACGCGTAAAGCCCTGCGGGCAGAACACTGGTGCCACGAAGGTGCGGCCCACTTACGTCTGCTTTTGAGCCGAGGCTGACTTGTGCTGAATTTCCCATCGGCGTGTTTGAAACCGCTGGCTTGTGAAGGTAGTAAAATTTTAAACCCGGCACCGCGCGTGTGATGCGCACGCGTTGAACCACAACATCACGGTCTGGATCGGCAAAAATCGTTTTCTCGATTGTGAAACGCCCTTGCGGATCAGAATTGGTGACATGAAATGCGGGAATGCCTTTTCCGAGCCACTCGACTTTGGTTTGTGAATTCTGTCGTTCTTCGAAGAAGAAAGATTTTCCATCAGAAACTAAAAACTGACTGTCGATGACTTGAGCTGTATCAACCGAGGGCCAGAACACTTCGGTAAGTACGCCCGTGGCACCTGTAAACCAAACACGTGAGATCGGGCCTGTCGGCGATTGATCAGAATAGCTGTTCTGAGAATCGTAGGCTTCGTAAGCGGTACCGAAAAACTGCTTGTGGGCAGAAGACCAGCGGGCTTGAATCATTCCGTCTGCAGGAGCCGAACCTGAGGGATACTGTACGCCAGCCATGGCAAGAGAGGCTGATAGTAAATTTAAACAAAAAAACCATCGCCTGTTGAAAAATGTTCTGCAAAAAGTGCTCATTCTGCAGACATTTACGTACCTTTAATTTTATGTAAATAAGAAAAACAGGCTGCTTTGGAAGCGCCTCGTTATAAATTAATTACAAAGTTGCAAGCGCAACCACTGAACACGCGTCGAAGCCGAAAGAATCACAGGGAGGCCAAATTTCAAGGCTGCACCTGTGTGACAATCCCCCGCTTGTTTTCCGGTAAAAACATCTACGAGTTTATAGTTATTGCTATCACTGATCGCCATCTGACTCGCTACATCGGGTGGAATGAAATAGGTCTGAGCCGCGTCCACAGGCCAAAGGTTATGGAACACAAAGACCACATTACCGTCATCAGACCACTTAGCCGCTGCGTAGATCCGAGGATCCGGACTTAAGCTTGGATTATCTTGCCGAGGTAAAAAGTAATAATGCGAAGACAAGAGAGCTCGGTTGGTATTATCGAGCCTCGCATGGATCATCGATCCATAATAATCGATCAGTTTATAAAAACTCGCGTCACCAATATAGTTGTCTGTGCCTTCGAAGCGCGAACGCAAGAAATCTGACTTACGGAACCCCAAACCCCACTTTTCACCAAACTCTTGGCCCATCAAAATCATCGGGGTCGACCAAGTTGTGGCCCCAATGCCCCAGAAACCGGCACCCGTCCACATATCAAAACCCGTATTCGACGAGACCAAGCGCTGTTCATCATGCGTTTCGAGCGCGGTCATCACATAAGTGTGACCATTAAAACGATTGTTATTAGAAAGTACGCCCTGCACGAAAGCTGCGTCTTTCGTTGCCCCATTTGAACCCTTCATATTGAAGACATAGCCATCGGTCATGACATCCACAACATGGCTCATGCCCATCTGATCGCCGAATTCTTCGGCGAGATAAATTGGGCGGCTCTGACCGCGTTTGGCGGCGTAGTAATCGACTTTAGAAAGAATGTACTTCCATTCGTTCGGGCCCATTCCACCATTTGGATCTGTCGTGTGGTCAAAACGGAAACCTGCTACGCCACGAGAGACCCAGTAATTGACAACGCGAAAAAGGTACTCACGGTTACGAACAAATTCCCATTGGTGTGCAGCGTTTTCTTCATGATGAAATAGAAACTTAACATCACTCCAGTTATTGGTGAAATTATCACCCACGTGCGTGGAAGGGTCAAAGGAGTTGCTCCCTAAGTAAAAGCCTGGATCGTGAAACTCTAACGAATTACTATCGCATTGAAACTGGTTGCGTTCCCAGTCGAGTGCATTCAACCACATGTGATAACCGCGAACAAGCGGCTGGCCCTTGAGATCTGGGCACTTGGTTTTGAACGCAGTAAGCTGAGTTTTATCGGCTAGGCTCTCAAGCCCGGATTGAGTATCAAGAATTTGCGGATGAACGAGACTCTCTTCATAAGTGGCATCAAAATTCCACAGATTATTTAAATCTTCTTTGCGACTGATGCGATCGCGGATCGGAGTGTACTGAGCGTAATCATACATTTGGTAGTTGTGACCAAAGTGATTGAAGGCGACATCAAGCATGACTTTAAGCCCGCGCTGCCCGGCTTGTGTAATCAAACCATCGAGTTTATCGTTACCCCAGCACGGAGCATCGTCGTCGTGCTCGTCTTTGCCCTTGGCGATACAATCATTAGAAACCATTCCACTGACATGCATGTAATCGCGAACCGCGTAAGGCGAACCGAGATTGTCGCAAGCATCTGGAATATTCCAAGTGTCGTTATTCGGAAAAAGCGGCATCAACCAAAGCATGTTTGCGCCCACGCGATCGTGAATGTAACGAAGCGAGATGGCATGTTTGGGATCATCCGTGTCGACCATCATGTCGTCGAGCGTACCTAACTTAATTTGGTTTAAATTTGCAATATCGCCGCAAGACATGTTCTGTGCGCGGTAGACGACTTTGGGCGCTGGCTTCTGTTGGCAAAGCGCTTTTTGCCAATCAGCACCCACGCTTGGATTACACGCATTCGCTGTACGAACTTGTGCTTCATAAAGAACGGTTGAACCTGCCGCGAAATTTAAATCCATGTACGAATCGGTTTGCGTCGCTTGACTTGAAAGGGGGGTGAGAAAAGAACCAAATAAAGAAACTGATAAGAGAATTAGAAATTTCATGACAAGGAGCATCATTTAGTACAAATTGCCGGTATAGTAAAGGAGAACTGATGCGAAGCTCTTTGTTGTTAGTCGGTCTTGGGATCTGGATTACTCATCTCTTGCCTACTGCCCAAGCCGACGAAGTCAAACGAGTCCGGTTTAGTTCTGCTACTCAGTATCTCTCGCTTGAAATCCTCGACGACGATGTCGCTCACTTCGAATTTTCTGCCAAACTGCCCGGCCCGAAAGAAGGCGACACTCTTTACACGAGCCCGATGGTGGCGAAACACGATTATACGGGGCCCACTCAATTCACCCGCAACGGCAACGTCATTGAAACAGCCGGAATGAAACTCACCCTGATTCAAAATGGTGATCAACTCTGTTTGAGCCTCTTCGACAAACGCAAACAGATTGATCTCACTGAACTCTGCCCAGAATCGCTCGATCAAGACACGAAGTCGCTGCGATTAGATCCAAAAACAATCGAGCATATTTATGGACTTGGGCAACATTTTTCAGACCCTACAACCGCCGATGGTGACTGGGTTGGCCGAACATGGGATCCAGGCCCTCAGGGCAACGAAATGCGCTTTTTTAGCGGAGGCGCACCGACTTATATTCAGATCCCGGTGCTCTATGCGCTCGGAAAACAAAACGAAAATTACGCACTCTTTCTCGATGACGTTTACCGCCAACATTGGGACTTCATTAATCGCTGGTGGAGAAACGATACATGGGGAGACCAGATTCGCGGCTACCTCATGACCGGCGCAGACCTACCCGCACTCCGCAGTCGTTTTATGGAACTCGTCGGTCGACCGTTGGTTCCGCCAAAGAAAGTTTTTGGCCTTTGGGTTTCTGAATTCGGCTATCGAAACTGGGGTGAAGTCGACAGTGTTCTGAGTTCGCTGCGTGATGCAAAGTTTCCAGTCGATGGATTTGCGATGGACCTGCAATGGTACGGCGGCACTTTCAACAACCCCGACTTTACGCGAATGGGCGTGCTGCAATGGGACGAAGCGAACTTTCCAAACCCGACTACGAAAATTCATGATTATGCCAATCAACAAGGCATTGACCTCATGCTGATTGAGCAAAGTTATGTCTGCGAAGACCTGCACAGTGCTTATGATCCCATGCGCGATCATGGCTATTTGGCGCGCAAAGACTACATGGCTCCGCCCGTTTCGATTGCAACGAATACTTTCTGGGGTGGCCGCCACTGGGGAATGATCGATTGGACCAACAACGACGCCGCTGACTTCTGGCATGACTTCAAAAGGCAGCCCCTCATTGATATGGGCATTCACATGCACTGGACCGACCTCGGCGAGCCCGAGATGTACGATGCCAGCGCACACTACGCGGGTGTTGAGCCGGGCAAGTGGATGCACGGCGATGTTCACAATATTTACAATTTCAAATGGCTTGAAGGCATTCGTCGCGGCTACGACCGACACGGCACTGACCAACGCGCCTACATGATGGCTCGCGCAGGCGCCGCAGGCATGCAACGCTTCGGTGCAGGCATGTGGTCGGGAGACATTGGCAGCAATCTGGGCGCTTTGAAAGCTCACATCAATTCGCAGATGCACATGTCATTCTCAGGCATTGATTATTACAGCTCAGACATTGGCGGGTTTCATCGTGAATCTCTCGATGGCGATATCAACGAACTCTACACTCAGTGGTTTGCAATTGCTTCACTGATGGATTTTCCAGTTCGTCCGCATGTTTGGAATCTGGATAAGAACATGAAAACAGCACCGAGTCAGATCGGTTGGGTGGATAGCAATCGAGACAACTTGAGGCTTCGCTACCGGCTCGCGCCTTATTATTATTCGTTGGCGCATCGAGCTCATTTATTTGGCGAACCGATCGTCACAGCACCTGTGTTTTACTATCAAGGCGATTCAAACCTTCGTTCGATGGGGAACGAAAAACTCATCGGCCGAGATCTACTCTTCGGCGTGATCGCAGGTTATGGTCAAAAAGATCGCGACATGTACTTACCGAAGGGCGACTGGTTTAATTTCTACTCGGGTCAACGCACAAGCAGCCAAGGCCAAAATATCAGCCAAGTGTCTGCTTTTCCTGACGGCAAGTTTAAGCTTCCGCTCTTTGCTCGCGCCGGTGCGATTCTTCCGATGGCTCGAGTCGATGACGCTACTTGGAATGTCTTAGGTAAGCGCTCAGACGCGCGCTCGCCAAATGACCTCATTGTTCGAGTCTACCCCCTTGAAACACCCACGAGCTTCACCTTGTACGAAGACGACGGCAAAACCCAGGGCTATCAAAAAGGCGAGGTGCGAACGACTGAGCTCAAGCAACAAAAGCTTAATGATCGAACGACGGTCACCATCAGCGCCTCAACGGGCAGTTACACGGGTGCTCCCGATAACCGCGATGAAATCGTAGAATGGGTTGGGCCTTCTGTTTCAAAGGTTGCTGTGAACAAGGTCGAATTGCCTATCTGCACTGATGCAGCAGCGTTGGATCAACCCGGAGCTCGCTGTTACTTTCAGACAAGTCCAAACCTGGTCACCGCAAAGTTTGGAAACGCGATTGTTCAAGGCGCACTGGTTTTTGAGTTTTTTCAATAACGTGCTATTGAAGGGTTATGAAAATTAAAGTTCTCGCATTGATGTCGACGCTGTTCTTGTCTCAAGGCGTATTTGGCTACGATTGGCCGAAAGTTCAAATCACCGGAACTCTCGTTTCAAACGCCTCACCTTCAGATTTAACGGGCTACCGCCTGCAGGTAAAATGCACGACAGGTGATTCTTACGCGGGCGTTGCTGAAGCCGACGTCGATTCAACCTCTGGCGCATTTACAGTCGACCTCGACAATCACGACCAGCGGTTTTCGTGCAATGTGATCAATGCGGATAAAAATGAATCGATAGCTGTTTTTGTGTTTGGCTCTGAGCCGAGTAAAGAGCAGATTCTGATCTATCAACTTGTTCATACCGGTACCAAGCAAGTGCAATTAGGGCACGTAAAAGTCGACTTACATACAGGGCATGCCTTGGTCTCAGATAAAGTTATTGAAGAAGTGATTTAAACGAAAGCCCCCCGATTCTCTTTCACCCGACTCACAAAAGAATTACCTGTGATAAAAAATCTCCACGGCCGATCGACCGCTTGGCGAATACCGACTCGAGGTGAAGTGCTGATGCTCTCAGGCTTGAACCCATCATCGAGCACCCAAATTTTGGGTCCCTGCAGAGACTCACGATTGTACGACATCGGCACACCTAGCGCGCGACAAAGACGGCCGGGCCCATTCGTCCACTGCGCACGCGCCGCACCTTTTCGCCTTCGTTTTATAACGGCTTCACCCTGCAAGGGCTCACCCGCGCGAATCAACACCGCACCCGGATGCCCTTCATGCTCTGTCACGAAATTCAACATCTCGTACATGCCGTAAATAAAATAAACATACGCACGACCTGGGTGTTCAAACATCGGCGCTGAACGCGGCGTGCGCCCGCGAAAAGAATGCGCGGCCGGATCATTTCCGGTATAGGCTTCGACTTCCACAATGCGCGCAGCAGTCATCGCCCCACGCACCTTTACGACTAGAATTTTTCCTAAGAGAGATTTCGCGACCGTAAGTGTGTCGCGAGCATAGAATGAAGGCTCAAGTACCGAGCAGCGATCGAACCATTTCGTTGACGCGTTTGCCATCAGCACGGCCTTGAACTTTAGGCAGAAGAACTTTCATCACTTTGCCCATGTCTTTAGCGGTTGTCGCCTGAGCTTCAGTGATCGAGACTTGTACGAGTTTTTTCAACTCATCGTCGCCCATCTGCTGGGGTAAGAAACTTTGTAGAAACTTGAGTTCAGCCTCTTCGCGAGTCACGAGGTCTTCGCGACCGCCTTTTTTGAACTGATCAATGGAGTCTTGGCGCTGTTTGATCAGCGTCATCGCGATTTTTTGAACTTCTGCGTCGTCGAGATCTTTTCGGTCATCGATCTCTTTCTTGCGAATGACGGCGTGGAAATTTCTCGCGAAAGCCAATTCGTCTTTGTTACCAGACTTCATGGCGCTCTTCATTGTGTCAGACAGGCGGGCTTTCAACCCCGAAGGGGCTTCACTCATAGTTTTAGCTTTCCTTAAGCGCGCTCGCGGCGACGTTCACCACCGCCACCACTTCTACCTTTTTTCTGCAAGCGCTTGCGTGCAGCTGCAGATTTCTTTTTTCGTTTAACAGAAGGTTTTTCGTAAGCTTCGCGTTTGCGAACTTCCGAAAGAGTGCCGGCTTTTTCACACTGCTTCTTGAACTTTTTAATGGCGGCTTCGAATGAATCCCCATCACGAATATTAATACCTGGCATACTCAATCACCTCCTCATCAATGCTGTAAAATTGAAAATCTTAGATATGCGGTTCTATGCAGGATTCAATGAGGTCGCAACCCCATTCAACCCGACAGAATCAATCGGAATTAAAACGAGGCAATAAAAAACCCCGCTCACAGCATGAGATCACGCGTAGTGAGACGGGGTCCTTAAATTTTCTACTGTTTCCTTACTGGAAATCGCGGTCCATGACCGTCTTGCGGCCTTCAGACTTCGCGCGCTCAACAGCTTCGTCGCAGAGCGAACGAATTTTGTTCGAGAGCACTTCTAGAACAGCTGCTGATGTATTCATGCCTGAACGAGCACGAACATAGGATTTAACTTTTGATGCAACGACTAGAACTTCAGCTCCGGTCGTCGTAGTTTCATCTGACATAGTCTTTACGCTCACTTTCTTCTGTAATGTAATACGGTAAGGTTGATTGGCCGCAGAATGACACAAAGTAAAACAGAAAGCTAGTCAGCTTCAATACAATGCTTAATAGGATTTTAGAACTGTGAGATCTCTAAAAAGGGCCCATCTCCGACCTTTTCTAGATCAGATTTAGCCGAAGCAAGGGCTTCAGAAGTTGACCGAAGCGCTTGGTTTAGGCCTTGAGCCATCGACCAGAGTACTTTTACAGCCAGTTGTGATTCCTTGCGCAATAAATCAAAGAGTTCTTTCTGCTGAATCACCAAACAAGTTGTCGGCTCTGAACTCGTCACCGATGCAGAGCGAGGAGAATTATCTAAAATCGCCATTTCGCCTAAGATCTCACCCTTGCCTCGCACGGCCAAAGTTTGGCCGCCCTTCAACACTTGTGCC
>Ga0206960_1182_pt1 | contig 14587 bp, 12 predicted proteins | sample Alteio_BWOrgHeat_29_FD_153255 | JGI IMG/M metagenome (GOLD analysis project Ga0206960, IMG submission 153255) | Enriched cells from forest soil in Barre Woods Harvard Forest LTER site, Petersham, Massachusetts, United States -... | ecosystem: Environmental > Terrestrial > Soil > Temperate forest >... | reverse complement strand
GGAATTCCATCTTATGGTGCTGGCGGTTTCGGAGGCGTGCCTGGCTACGGTTCGTTCCCCGTTTACGGAAACGGCGGCTACGGCGGTCTTTCAGGCTTAGGGGGAAATCTAGGCATCGGTATCGCTGGAGGCCTTGGTGCCCTGGGTGGAATCGGTGGTCTGGGTGGTGCTGGTGCAATCAGCGGTTTGAATCCTTATGCGAATCCGAACTACGGCCTTTGGAATCAACAAAGCTATGGCTCACTCCAATCTCAAGTGGGTGGGGGCATGGCTCAGAATACGCTGGCGCAGTTTCAGCAGCAGCAATCTGAGCTGAACTACCGCATGCAGAGCTGGGCAAGTTCGCAGGGTATGTACCAAAACGACAGATTTTAGCATAAATTCAAAGAGTTAATAAAATGGCGAGTGGCGTTACTTTAGACGCTCCTCGCCATTTTATTTTCATCAACTGTCTAGATATTAGTAAAAAAGACTTAAGGGATTTCTCCTCTGGCCGAAGAGTAGGTGTCTAGGCTGGAGGTACTTAGGTGGGTGCTCTACGGCTTGGACGACTTGACTGAGGATCGCTATCAGCTGCCGAAGACGCCGAGGAGGCGAAAGCGGGTACAGCAACAGTTGGTAGTGATCCTCTTTCCTTTTATACTGTATCAATATGCCACTTCGTTTAACCCCCGCCGTACGCCTGATTCTCTTCATCTGTGTCGGGGCCTTTCTATTTCAAAATATCGCTGATCAGTTTTTTGGCTTCAATGTTTTGGAGCTTTTCGCGCTTGTTCCGACGGGCTTTGTGGTTCAGCATCGCCTTTGGCAAATTTTTACTTACTCGTTTTTGCATGCAGATGTTTTGCATATTTTGCTCAACATGCTGATGCTTGTTTTTACCGGCGCTGAATTAGAGGCCTCATGGGGAACTCGGCGTTTTGTTATTTACTATGCGGTTTGCTCGACATTTGCGGGTGTTTGCTACTTACTCATGCAGATTTTTTCATCGAGTGGTGCGGGGCTTGGAACCCCGATGATTGGCGCATCAGGCGCGATTTACGGTCTTCTGATTGCATACGGAATTTTATTCGGCGAGCGAGTGATGTTGTTCATGATGCTGTTTCCGATGAAGGCGAAACACTTCATTTGGATTTTGGCCGGTGTGGAGTTTTTCACTGCAGCCTTTTCGCGAAAAGGCGGTCTTTCAAGCGTGGCTCACTTGGGTGGCATGTTTGGGGGGTTCATGTATTTGATGGCTCGAGCCCGATGGAATATTTGGCAACGAGATAAGAAAAATCGCCCCGTTAAGCCCAGCCGAAAGAAAAACGCTCATTTGAAGCTTGTGGTCAACAATCCAAAAGCCTTCGAGGGCGATCCTGATGATCGCGAAGGAAAAGGGCCTAAAACCTGGCATTAGTATCGTTGACATCGGCCCTGCTTCCGATTAATTGAATCCTTTACTATGACACTTTTAATCGATGCCTTACATGACAAGAGATTTGACGTTCGCGTTCTTGAAAAGAACCTCGCTCGTGGCGTGGTTCAAGACGATGATGTTCAAAAATTTACAAAACAATTGCCCGATGATGGCGCCAATGCCCACTGGGTAAATCTCGAAGAACTCGAGAAGGCAGAAGCAGAAAAATAAATTCTGCCAAGGCGCTCTGATGCCCTCTGTTGAAAACGTCATCATTTTAGGAACAGGCCCCGCGGGTCTTACTGCGGCGATTTATTCGGCACGCGCGAATTTGAAGCCGATGTGTGTCGAAGGTACGCAGCCCGGTGGGCAGCTGACCATCACGAGTGATGTAGAAAACTACCCAGGGTTTCCAGACGGTGTGATGGGCCCTGATCTGATGATTCATTTTAAAAAACAGGCAGAACGTTTTGGCACACGCTTCGTTCAGGGCGATGTGCAGAAAGTCGATCTTTCAAAAAAACCGTTCACGCTAACGTTTGCTGATGGCTCAACAGCTCAAGCCAACACACTCATTATTTCGACGGGTGCTTCAGCAAAGTGGATCGGCCTGCCCGCTGAAAAGCGACTCATGGGCAAGGGAGTTTCAGGCTGCGCCACCTGCGATGGTTTTTTCTTTCGTAACATGGATATCGTCGTTGTAGGCGGAGGCGATACGGCGATGGAAGAAGCCACTTTTCTTACTCGCTTCGCTAAGACAGTTACGGTGATTCATCGCCGCGATACGTTGCGTGCGAGTAAGATTATGCAAGAGAAGGCTGAGAAAAATCCAAAAATTAAATTTATCTGGGACACAGCAGTTGAAGATATTCTCGGCGATAAAGATGTCACTGGAGTTAAATTAAAGAATCTCAAGACCGGCGCAACCTCTGAACTCAAAGTTCAAGGCGTGTTTGTGGCAATTGGGCATCAGCCTAATACTTCTTTATTTGCTGGTCAGCTTAAGCTGAATCCAGCCGGATACATTTTGGTCGAACCTGGAACCACGCGCACCAGCGTTCCAGGTGTTTTTGCAGCAGGCGATGTGGCCGATCATGTTTACAGACAGGCTGTCACAGCGGCAGGAACCGGGTGCATGGCAGCGATTGATTCTGAGCGGTATTTAGAAGCAGACGAAAAATAAAACAGAAAAGTAAGGCGCAGTGAGCGAGAATAAAAACCCACAAAAACCGACACAAAAAGCTCCGCATGCGGAAGCTTCGGCCCCCGTTGATCTTCACGAGCAGGCTCGTGTTCGTCTCGAAAAACTAAAGAAGCTCAGTGAGGGCGGAAAAAGTCCTTACGTCAATGGGTTTACTCCTTCGCATACAGGCGCAGAGTTGCATCGGGCTTACGGCGAAAAAACAAAAGAAGAATTAGAGGCAGAAGCAATTCCTTGTTCAGTCGCGGGTCGTATCATTGCGGTACGCGATTTCGGAAAAGCGGCATTTGTTCGGCTGAAAGATCGAAGCGGTTTGATTCAGCTTTTTATGGAAAAGGCCACCCTCGGCGATGCTGCACACGAAGAATACAAGTCTCTCGACTTAGGCGATATTATTTTCGCCAAAGGCGTCGTGTTCAAGACAAAAACCGGTGAGTTGTCAGTGAAGGCGAAAACCTTTCAGCTGCTCACGAAAGCGCTCTTACCCTTGCCTGAGAAGTTTCACGGTTTGACGGATGTCGAAACCCGTTACCGTCAGCGTTATCTAGACTTGATCGTCAACGACAAGACTCGAGACACGTTCATTAAGAGATCAAAGATTATAGCGACGATTCGAAGTTTTTTTACGGATCGCGATTATATTGAAGTCGAGACTCCGATGATGCATCCGTTGGTCGGTGGAGCAGCAGCGCGCCCATTTAAAACACATCACAACACTTTAGATATGGAACTTTTCATGCGCATCGCGCCTGAGCTTTATCTGAAGAGGCTCGTGGTCGGTGGTATGGATCGTGTGTTTGAGATTAATCGCAACTTTCGTAATGAAGGAATTTCAGTTCAGCATAATCCTGAATTCACGATGATTGAGTTTTATCAAGCTTACGCGACATTCGATGATCTGATGAAGCTGACCCAAGAGCTTTTTCAGAAGATCGCAGATACTGTTAGCGGCACGCGAAAAATTACATATCAAGGCACAGAAATTAATCTCGACGGCGAGTGGAAACGCATCAGCGTAGAAGATTCAGTACTCACAATGAGCGGGTTTAAAGACAAGGCGAAAATTCGCGATCCGAAAGCTTTGCTTGAGTACGGTAAAAAAACCGGAATTGAAATGAACCCGAAAGATCCGGCGGGCAATCTGATCATGGCGATTTTCGAAGCCGAAGTGGAATCAAAACTCACGCAGCCGACGTTTGTGACTTATTATCCTGCAGATATTTCTCCGCTCTCACGCCGGAACGATAAAGATCCGTTCTTAGTTGATCGTTTTGAGCTTTTCGTCTGTGGTAGAGAAATGGGAAATGCGTTTTCAGAGTTGAATGATCCGATCGATCAAAAAGAACGATTCCTAGCTCAGGTACGTTCGAAAAAAGAGGGCAACCCAGAAGCCTGCGATATGGACGAAGACTATATTACGGCTTTAGAGCACGGCCTTCCGCCGACAGCAGGTGAAGGGATTGGAATCGATCGTCTGGTGATGCTGTTTACAGACTCACCGAGCATTCGCGATGTGATCTTGTTTCCACTCATGCGCATGACTCATCACGCTGCGCCTCCGACGAAAGGGCATTGAGGCGGTATGCCAACTCCTTCGGGGCTCGTTCGCACGATTGCTCGGAGGTTTTTACTCTCTAAAAACTCAGAGGGTTTTCTTTCACTTATCTCAGGTGTTTCGGTCACGGGCGTGGCTGTAGGGGTTGCAGCCTTGGTTGTGGTTACTAGTGTGATCAATGGGTTTGAAGGAGAGCTCGTGCAAGCCATCACAGGTATGAACGGTGATGTTTTGCTTTATACGCGTGGGAATCCGGTTTCAAATGCCCCGCTCTTTCAAGAAAAAATTCTGAAGGCGATTCCTGAAACCAAAGCCGTTTCTGCTTCATTCGTGACAGAACTCATGGTGGGCGGTGCATCGGGCGTGGCTGGGGCTGTAATGGAAGGTGTTGATCCCGCAACTTTGGCGCAAGTGACGACAATTCCTTCTCGAATTCGAGAAGGGCGTCTGCCTGAAAAAGACGGCGAGGTGCTGGTCGGCTCAGCTTTGGCTGAACGGATCGGCGCACATGTGGGTGATCGCGTGCGATTGATTATTCCATTTGCGGGCGAGGGGCTTGATCCAAGCAAGGCCGAACATTCAGCGCCGAAAGCACTCGATGTGACAGTGTCGGGCATTTTGCACATGGGTTTTTACCAGTATGATTCAAAGTACGTGATCGGTTTGCTTTCTGGTGTTCAAGCTTTTCTAGGTCAACCCAATCAAGTGACGTCCTTTCGTCTGAAGTTATCGCGTGGTGCAGACCCCGCTCATGCAGCCGATGTGTTGAATGAAAGCTTTGGGTATCCCTTTAAGGCGAAATACTGGGGGGAGCTCAATCGCAATTTACTTTACGCTATCAAGCTCGAAAAAGCGGTGATTACGGTGATTTTGACCGCAATTATTATCGTCGCGGCTTTTAATGTGATCAGTGCTTTGATGATGATGATTCACGATAAGGGCCGAGAAATCGCGATTTTAAAAACCATGGGTTTTTCACGACGCGCTGGGTTTAATTTATTTTTGTGGATCGGTTTTTGGATTGGAGCAGTGGGAGCTTTGTTGGGTCTAGGAATTGGACTCGGACTCAATCAGGTCATTGCTCGTACGCACCTGATTAAAATTCCTGCCGACATTTATTACATCGGTTTTTTGCCGGTCGTCGTGCGATGGCAAGAAGTGACGCTGATTTCCATTTTAGGGATTTTGATTTGTTTCTTTGCTACACTTTACCCGGCACTCGTTGTGGCGAGGCGTTCACCGATTGAGGGGTTGAGGTACGAATGATCCGTGCTGCAGGAATTCAAAAAACATTCATGAAGGGCAAGACGGCGATCCCGGTTCTTCGCGGAGTTGATCTGACGATCATGGCCGGCGAGATGGTCGCGATCACTGGAGCATCGGGTGTGGGCAAGAGCACTTTGTTACACGTTCTGGGTACTCTAGAGCCCCCAACACGTGGCGAGGTCTTTTTTGGGGATCAGCCTAAAAATCTTTTTTCGCTTTCTGAGAAAGAACTCGCGGAGTTCAGAAATCGCTCTCTAGGTTTTATCTTTCAGTTTCATTACCTCTTGCCTGAGTTCTCAGCGCTCGAGAATGTGATGATGCCTGCCCTTATTGCAGGTTATGGCCGACCGATGGCCTCAAAGCAGGCCAAAGAGTTGCTCGAGTTTGTGGGTCTTGGGCACCGCCTGAACCACCGCCCTGCTGAGCTTTCGGGAGGGGAACAACAGCGAGTCGCCGTGGCTCGAGCGGTGATTTTACGCCCGAAACTCATTTTGGCGGACGAGCTAACGGGTAATCTCGACTCAGAGAACAGTCTGAACGTAATGAATTTGCTCACAGAACTGAATCGAGCGACCGGAATTTCAATTTTACTGGTGACTCATGATCAGAATCTCGCCCAAAAGATGCAGCGCGTCTTAGTGATGAAAGACGGATTGATTCTGAGTGATTTGAAGAGTGATTCCAAGCCTTTGTAGTAATTACTGAATTGACAGACTCAGGCACCCCTGCGTACAGATGACCAAGTGAATCTAAAACGGGTTGTTCTCACCGCCGGGCTAGGCCTTTTTGCGTCCATAGCCCACATGACTTGGAGCGCTCCAGCCCTCTCTGCAACGTCTACTTTTACAACCGAATCTACCGTTCGTGTGTACGACGGATTCACCATTTCTGATGTTGAGATCAAGGGCAATAAGCGCATCGAAAAAGATGCCGTGATTGCGAAGATCACTCTTGGCAAAGGCAAGGTCGTCAATCGAGAAGGTTTGCGTGGTGACATCGAACTGATTTTTAAGATGGGTTATTTCGACGACATCGAAGTGATGGGTGAGCAGTCGGGCTCCAAGGAAGTGAAGCTCGTTTACCGCCTGCGTGAGCGCCCCGTGATTTCGAAATTGGAGTTCGAAGGAAACGAACAGATCAGCACGACCGACTTAAAAGACGTCGTGAAAGTCAAAGAGTGGTCAATTCTCGATGTGAATAAAGTTCGAGAAGACGTGAACCTCATTCAGAAACATTACGAAGATAAGGGCTTTTACCTCGCGAAGGTGCAGTATGAGTTGAAGCGCACAAAAGAAGACGAAGTGCAGCTGACTTATAAAATTAACGACTACGACAAAGTTCAGATCAAGAAGATTACTTTCTTGAACAATAAACGTTTTCCGAGTGAGCAGCTGAAGGCCGTGCTCGGTGAAACACGCGAAGGCAGTTTTTGGTCGTTTCTATCGGGCTCAGGCAGTTTCAAAGAAACGGGATTCAAGACCGATCTTCAGCGCCTGACCTATTGGTACCTGGATCATGGCTACATTAAGTTTCGGTACGAAACTCCGGTGGTCACTGTATCAGACGATAAGCGTTGGCTTTACATCTCGATCTACGTCGATGAAGGCGAAAGCTACAAGATGGGTAAGACGGATTACACGGGAGATCTTTTATTCTCTAAAGACGAGCTCGCTGATGGCTTAGTCATGAATGAAGGCGACGTTTTTGCTATTTCGGCTCGCAATGCCGATATTCAGCACCTCACTGAGAAATATCAAGACCTGGGTTATGCCTTTGTGAACGTCATTCCGAAAATGGACGTGCATGACGACAGCAAGTCGGTGGATATCGAGTATCGATTTGAAAAAGGTAACCTCGTTCATTTTAATGAAATCTTCATTACGGGTAATGCAAAGACGCACGATAAGGTCATTCGTCGTGAACTGCGTGTTCATGAGGGTGAGCTCTACAATGGAACCAATATGCGTCTCTCTAAAGAGCGCGTTGAGCGTTTAGGCTACTTTGCTCCAGGTGAAGTGGTTTTCAATACATTAACGATCAAAGGCCATGATGATCTCGTAAATCTTGAGATTACGGTTAAAGAGCGTTCGACAGGCACGATTACTTTGGGCGCGGGTTATGGCAGTTTGCAGAAATTCTTTTTAATGACCCAGGTATCTGAAATTAACTTCTTGGGACGCGGTCAGACGATTAGTTTTCAAGCCCAGTATGCGCAAGACCGTCGTTCGAAGAGTTTGAGTTTAGGGTTCACGGAGCCGTATTTTCTCGATACGCACTGGTCAACAGGGTTTGATGCTTATGCCACGTACTTGCCGATTCCGAATAAATACCTCACGCGTAAGCTAGGATTTGATATTCGACTCGGGCACCCGATTACTGACGATATTGATTTCTACCTAACTTATAAAAACGAAGGCCTGCAGATTTCAGATAAAGTGGATCCGAACCTTGACACATCTCTTGATGAAGGGATCCTCTCGAGTCTCGTTTACAGCGTCGTTCGCGACAAGAGAAACAACCGCTTTGAAACTTCAGCAGGGAACTATCAGGCGGCTTCTTTAGAAACAGCAGGTTTGGGCGGTGATAAGAAGTTCGTCAAATGGACTCTGAATAATCGTTACTATCATCGCATTGTGGACGATCTCGTGATTCGTAACAGCACGGAATACGGGATGATGCATCAGGTGGAGAACAAGGGTGTTCCACCGAGTGAAAAATTCTATCTCGGTGGCCCGAATAATATGAAGGGCTACGACACCTTCTTATTGGGCCCATCGCAGATCAATCCGACGAATGGTCAGCCCGAGCCTTTGGGCGGCATGGTCGAAGTGTTCTCATTGTTTGAATTGGAATATCCTCTGATCCGCGAAGCTGGATTGAAGTGGGTGCTCTTCTATGATGCAGGTAATGCATTCAATAGATTTCCGGGTGTACAAGGCGAGCCTTTCACCATTCGGACAGACATGGGTTTTGGAATTCGTTGGTTCTCACCCATTGGCCCATTGCGCTTTGAGTGGGGCTTTCCGTTTGCGCGTAAACCGGGTGAAGATAGCCCGGTCTTCTCATTCTTTATCGGCCCACCGTTTTAATGTGTACAAAAAAGATCCACTAAAGACTTCGCTGTTTACGTCGAGGGCCTAATTGTGGCAAATCCTGATGAAGTTTCACGAATATTACGGAGAACACACAAGTCATGAAGAAAATCAGCTTAGGTCTTTTTATTGGAGCATTGCTTGCCGTTTCAGGCGCATACGCTGAAGAAGCTAAAATCGGAACGGTCGATATGCAGAAGGCCCTTCAGAGTGTAGATGCTGGCAAGAAGGCCAAGTCTCAGCTTGAGACTGAGTTCAATAAGAAAAAGCAGGAACTTCAAAAAGAAGAAGCTTCGATCAAAAAAATGCACGAAGACTTTCAGAAGCAATCGCTTGTGATGACCGACCAGGCCCGCACGAAGAAAGAAGCCGAGATTCGTGAGCGCTTCATGAAGTTTCAAGAAGTGACGGCTCGCTCGCAACAAGAGATTCAGAAAAAAGAACAAGAGTTGACTGAGCCCATCATTGGCAAGCTTCGTGGTGTGATTCAAGACTTGGCCAAGAAAAAAGGCTACTCCGTTGTTCTTGAGAAAAACGAGAACACGGTTCTTTTTTCACAAGATAAAGATGATCTCACTCAAGAAGTGGTCGACACCTTTAATAAAGCCAATAAGGGCTGATTGGTTCGAACGTGAGTTTTGAAGGCTTTACCGTTTCAGAGCTTCTCGATTGGTCGGGCGGACGCTTGGCTAACGCAGAGGCTTTAGGCGATAAAGCTAAAACGCTTCGTGCGCAGCGCATGAATGCGCTTGAAGACAGTCGCGCTGGAGATCTTGCGTTCTTTTTCTCTAAAAAATATCAAGATGATGCTCGCAAAGCTCAGCCCACTGTTTTGGTGACGGCTGAACCCTTTGTAAAGCCGATTGAACTTTCAGGTCATCCAGTTTGGAAAAATGGTGCCGTAATTTCTTGTGCTGATCCCTATCTGGCAATGGCACTCTTATCAGAACGCTTTGGCGTGCAGAGTTCGACAGTCGTGCATTCGGCGGCTCACTCGAAAGGATCTGCGCGTCAGGGCGTGCATGCTTCTGCAGTGATTAATCCAACAGCATCTGTGAGTAAAACGGCACGGATTGATGCCCATTGCGTTGTGGAAGCCGGCGCAAAAATTGGCGATCGAGCGGTGCTTTATCCGGGTTGTTTTGTGGGTGCAGGTGCGAGCGTGGGTGAGGGTACCGTTTTATTTCCACGCGTGACTCTTTATGAAAAAACTCAAGTCGGTAAGCAGGTTCGAATCCATGCAGGCGCCGTGATCGGTGCTGACGGTTTCGGATATGCTCCTAAAACTGAAAATGGGCAGCTTGTGGATCATCAGAAAATTTACCATCTCGGTCGAGTGGTGATTGGTGATTTTGTCGAAATTGGCGCTAATACCTGCATCGATCGTGGAACGCTCAACGATACGGTTATTGGCCCGCGTTGTAAGATCGATGATCAGGTGATGATCGGTCACAACTGCCAGTTGGGCGAAGGAGTGATCGTCTGCGGGTCTGTGGGATTAGCGGGCAGTGTTGAAGTGAGTGACTTTGTTTACATCGGCGGTCTTTCTGGAATTCCAAACGGAGTGAAGATCGGAAAAGGCGCTAAATTAGGCGGCGGTAGCTTTGTGACCGGTAACATTGAAGCCGGCGAAACAGTGGGTGGACACCCGCATCGAAAATTCAGAGATTTTTTGCGTTTACAAATTTTGCTGAATCGCATGCTTGAAAAAGGAAGTAGTAAAAAAGATGAGTGAAACTCGAACAAGCGAATATAAATTAAACATTGAACAGATTAAGCGGTTCTTGCCTCACCGCGCTCCGTTTTTACTGGTGGATCGGATTTTAGAAATTCACCCGACCGGAGATTTGAACGACGTCGCAGGTGACAACAAAGCGGGCACTAAAGTCATCGGCATTAAAAATTTTACGATCAATGAGCCTTTTTTTCAGGGGCACTTTCCGGATTATGCGATCGCACCCGGTGTGCTTTTGATTGAAATGATGGCGCAAGTAGCAAGTTTTTCAACGTATCCCTACCTTCGTGACTTTCTTGAGAGAGGTGACCGAACGTTTCAAGTTTTTCTTGCGGGTGTAGATAACACCCGGTTTAGAAAACCCGTGACACCCGGAGACACGGTGCGAGTCGAGACGACGGTCATTAAAACACGCGGAAAGCTTTGGATGTTTCAATGTCATGCCATGGTTGATGGTCAGAAAGTAGCCGAGACTGAACTCATGGCCAATCTCGTTCTGTTGGATAGAAAAGGGAATCCTGTATGATCCATCCTTCTGCACAAGTTCATCCTGAAGCAAAGCTTGACCCCTCCGTCGAGGTTGGTCCGTGGTGTGTTGTAGGCCAGCACGTCAAGATCGGAAAAAACACAAAGCTCATGAGCCATGTGGTGATCGATGGCTGGACAGAAATCGGTGAAAACAATTTGGTGTTTCCGTTTGCGGTGCTGGGTGCTGTGCCTCAAGACCTCAAGTACAAGGGCGAAGTCGTTTACCTGAAAATTGGCAATCACAATACAATCCGAGAAGGTGTGACGATCAATTTAGGCACCACACAGGGTGGGGGTTCGACCACAGTCGGCGATCATAATCTCATCATGTCTTACGTGCACATGGGTCATGACTGTCATGTCAGAAATCACTGCGTTTTGGCCACCCATACCGGCCTTTCTGGTCATGTGACTGTAGAAGACTACGCAATTTTGGGCGGCATGGTAGGAGTCGTTCAGTTTGCTCGTGTGGGTATTCATGCCTACATCGGCGGTCAAGCTGGAATTACGAAAGATGTGCCTCCGTTTACCATTGTGGAGGGCATGCGCCCGCCTGTGATTCGAGGCGTGAATATCGTCGGACTTCGACGCCGAGGCTATGACGCAGAAACCATTACTCGCATCAATGAAACAGTGAAGCTTTGGGTGCGGCCAGAAGTTCCAAAAGAGCAGTGCATTCTTGAAATCGAGTCGCAGTACGGTGAGATTCCAGAAGTACAACAGTTCATTCGTTTTATTCGCGAAAGCAAACCGGGCGTGATTAAGTAATGCAACATGCGGATTCTAATCTCAGCTGCTGAGGCTTCTTCAGATGCTCACGGAGCCCAGCTTTTAAAAGCCCTGCGAGAAACGGCGCCAGCCGGTGAACGCATCGAAGCGTTCGGTGTGGGCGGGCCAAAGCTTCAAGCCGCAGGTCTTCGCGTAATGGTGGATGCGCGCGATTTACTCGCGATGGGTGTTTTTGCTGTGCTTGCACGGCTGCCCAAAATTCTGAGAGGTTTGCGACTCCTGGTTCTTTCGGCTCAAACTGAGCGACCCGATCTCGTGGTAGTTTTAGATTATCCTGATTTTCATTTTAAATTTGCAAAGCGTATTCAGCCGCTTGGAATTCCTCTGGTCTATTATATTCCACCCAAGGTCTGGGTTTGGCGCCAAAAACGAGTACAGTTTTTGAAACAGCACTTTCAGAAACTGCTTTGCATTCTTCCTTTTGAAAAAGCGTTTTACCGTGAACGTGGAGTGGAAGCCCAGTTTGTTGGAAATCCAATTCTCGATGAACTTCCGGTTGAGATGAACCGTTCAGAAGCTCGTCGAAGGCTTGGTCTACGTGCAGACGAGCGAGTCGTGGTGCTGATGCCGGGTAGTCGCCCAGCCGAACTTGCTGCGCATTTCACTTTGATGCTTTCTGCGGGTGAAGCGGTGGCGAAGCGTTTAGGAACACCTTTGCAGGCGCTCGTGCCGCTTCCGATTACAGCAGAGCTTCAAGAAGGCCAGAAGTATATTGATGAGTGGTTGGGCGCGCGTTCGGCCGATTCTGTTTTGTTGAAAGTTCGACTGACGCGCGGAAATGCGCATGAGTGCCTGATTGCAGCAGATGTGGGAATCATTAAATCAGGAACTTCAACGCTTGAGGCGGGCTTGCTTGGGTGCCCCCATGTGATTGTGTACCGAGGATCACGTCTGATCATGTTTTTGTTTCAGCTTTTTGTCGGCTACAAAGGCCCGGTTGGGTTAGTGAACTTGGCGATTCTTGATTCAGCCCCAGGCCCCGTGGATCGACTCAAACAACCTTTTCGTGAAGTCATTATGAACGACTTGACCTCAGAGCGTTTACAGCAAGAGCTTTGGGAGTTACTCGAAGACCCACAACGAAAACTAGAAAGCGACCGTGCGATTCAAAAACTTCGAGAACGCGTGCTAGGGGGGCGATCGATGCAAGCCTTCAGCCCGAGCCGCCAAGCGGCACAAGAAATTTGGGCGCTCTATCAGAAACAGAAAAATGAAGTGCGCGAACCCCAAAGAGTCGCTCCTTTTTTCATGTCGGCCCTATCGAATCGCTTGTTGTCTTTTGTTTGGAGCGCGATCAATCGGGTTTATCCGCTATTTTCTGCTTTATTCAGAAAACCCTTTCGAGCGCCGGCTCGCGTGATCAGTGTGGGTAATTTGCAGGTGGGCGGCAGCGGAAAAACCCCGCTCGTGGCTCAGATTGCAAAAGAATCGATTGAGCGTGGACTGACGGTCTGTATTTTAACTCGAGGCTATCAAGGGCGTTGGGAGAGCCAGGGGGGTTTGATTGCACCCGGAGCGCAGGAGCTTTCAGTGGAAGAAACGGGCGATGAGGCGCTTTTGCTTCATGATCGCGTTCCAGGAGCTTGGATTGGAGTGGGTGCTAACCGCGTTCAGAGTTATCAAACTGTTGTTAAAAGTCTTCAGCGAGATCCCGATATTGTCATTTTAGATGACGGATTTCAGAATCGGCAGTTCGTGAAAGATGTTGAAGTGGTGACGTTGACATCTGCTAAGCCTGGAGAAAAACTTTTTAGAGAGTTTTTTTCTTCGCTTCACAGAGCGCATCTCGTGGTTTGGACGAAAGGGCAGAGCTTGCCTGTTCGTTTGCCTTTGCAGTCGGGCGTGCCCTTAGCTCGGATTAAGTACTGTCTAGCAGGTGCGCAGTCTCGTCCCATATTACTGGTTACGGGTGTTGCTGATTCAGATTCAGTTCGACAATCAGCCGAACAGGCGGGTTATCAAGTCGTTCAACATTCGGCTTTTCCGGATCATGCGCGCTATGCTGAACCCATTATTCATCATTTTTTAGAACAGGCCGCCAAAGCAAAAATCAGCATCGCTCTCACCGGAAAAGACTGGGTGAAATGGCGACACTTAGTGCCTGAAAATCGAAAAGAAAGTATCGTTGTATTAGAGCCAGAAATTGAATTCATAGAAGGAAAAACCGCGTGGTCCAAAACGCTTTGGGGAAGCTAGCGCTTATTCCGCTTGCTGTGATCGGTTGGGTTTATGCTTTAGCCCCAGATTGGGGTCGTGAAGCGGCCGTGAGTATTTTTACTCTCATTCTGCGGCCTTTTAAAATTCGTCACGCAGTTGTCGATCAAAATCTTAAAATCGCTTTTCCGAGTGAAGATCATGCCACTCTTAAAAAACGAGCAGAGCTCAAACGTGCTTCAGATCGGCATTTATCTTTTTTATTTTTTGAAGTCTGCATGACGATTGGCCCCTTTTCAGCGATGCCTTTTTTCATCCGTCACCGCACGCGTCTTTTTGGAATTGAAAACTGGAAACGCGCGAGTGAACAAAAAAAAGGCGTGCTGTTTCTTTCGAGCCATGTGGGTTCTTGGGAAGTCATGGCCGCACAAGGCGCGATGGCAGGCATTGATGCTGTGATTGTCACAAAACGATTAAAACCCGCTTGGCTCCATGACTGGATCGAAAAAGGTAGAAAGCGCTGTGGTGTTGCCGGAGCTTACGAACCCAAAACTCTGCAGGTTGTTTTGAAACACCTCTCACGCAGCGGAACAGTGGGCTTTGTTTTAGATCAGTATGCAGGCCCACCGATTGGTGTTCGAGTGCCCCTATTTGGTGTTCCAGTCGGCACAGCCAATGTGGTGGCTACACTTGCGAAGAGAACGGGAGCCCCAGTTCTGACTTCAGTGAATTGGCGAAGCTATGGTGGCAGGTGCACGGTTGAAATTTCACCTGCTGTGGAATGGAAATCAGCGCCAGTAGATTCTGAACTTGCAGTGAATACGGCCCACTATGTATCCATTCTTGAGAAACATATTTTGGATCATCC
>Ga0206960_1181_pt1 | contig 14610 bp, 10 predicted proteins | sample Alteio_BWOrgHeat_29_FD_153255 | JGI IMG/M metagenome (GOLD analysis project Ga0206960, IMG submission 153255) | Enriched cells from forest soil in Barre Woods Harvard Forest LTER site, Petersham, Massachusetts, United States -... | ecosystem: Environmental > Terrestrial > Soil > Temperate forest >... | reverse complement strand
AGGGTTGATAAATTTCCACGTGTATCTTGAGTTTGAATGACTAAGTAATTCCCTTCATTGTCTCGATCATACTGAGAGAAATTTGAACTTTTGATTTGGCTTGAAGTATTCAGAACAAACGACGCTGTATCTTTATTGCTACTTGAAAAATTCACTGAAAGACTTTTTCCATTTGAGCTGGGCTGCACATCCCAGCTCATTTTCATCGGATTCCCAGTTGCATCACTGCCAGAGTAAGTCGTATTCTCAATAGAAACCTCATCAAACATTGCCTGATATTGACTAATGAAAAAATCAGCCGTTTGAGAAGCTTGAACTGACTCTAGCTTTGGTTCATAGGGTGCCGGAGCAGGAATAGAACTGAGAGACAGATCAGTACTCCACTGAATTGGATTCGGCGGACAAATTCCATCAGCGAATAATGTGCCGTCGCTAGCAGAAAATACCGCTATAAAGTTAACGAACTTTCCACCGAGTTCAATACTCGCACTGCCAGCTACAATGGCCCATAGCGCCTGGCCATTATTATCAAGAGAATGAATTTGAGGGTTCCCGTTGCTGTCCGTCCAAAGTTTGAACTGCTGCGCAGCTTGACCCTTGAGCAGACTTGCATTGACGTTACCAACAAAACTGAGCGGAAATTTTAGCGCAGCCATTTGAACATCAATAAATTTTTCAACATTAAGATCGGGTGGAGGAAGACTCGCCCTTAAAGGGAATGAATAAAATAAACAAACCATTAAAACTATGCTGGTACGGATAAATACTTTCAAGGGAACCTCCAAAAAAATGTAGCGAACCTTTATTTAGTGAGTCCGCAAAGACTCAAACCATTGCTCGGCTTGATAAAGGCCAGGCAATGCACCCGCTGAGTGATCGGTTTGATCGCCCAGGCTGATCAGCTCAACATGCCCACCCAGAGCATTCATCCGATCTCGCGCGGTTTCAGAATTATGATAAGGCACTTCGTGATCTGCTTTTCCGTGAAAAAGGCGAATCGGAGCCACAGGTTTCCAATCGTAAAGATTGTTGAGCTTCAGATCTTCTATCAGAGGGTTGCGCGCATTACTTAAAAGGTCGCTCAAAAACCCAGGCTTCAGAAGGTCCTTCGGTGTCTGGGGCAATGCTTTAACAATATCGTAAAAAGCATGAAGGCCATCATAGAGTGAGAGCACCGTCGCAGGTGTAGGCGAAACAATCACTTCATCGATCGAAGAATAAATTCCTCCGTAAACTTGGTGCATCGTTTGTAACAAATAGAGAATCTCGGCTGAGCTGTTTGAAGAAGGAGTGGTTATAACCTCTTGAACAGAACCCGATAAATCGTAAGGCCCTGCCATGGGCGATGAAGCCGTGACTTTAAATTCGTCTGATAGGTCTCGCTCTAAGTGACGATGCAAGGCCATCGTAACGTGTCCACCTTGAGAGTAGCCCGCCAAAAAAAGTTGGCCGTTTGTAGAAATCGCAAATTTTTTCAAAGCAGACCTTGCTGCTCTCAACATATCTGCCGCTGCCCAAGCTTCTGAATCCGCATGCAAGTACGGATGGTGCCCTGGAGAATCTCCCAATCCTAAATAATCCGCAGCACTGACGATGTACCCTTGTGCACCATAAAAAAGCGCGAGATTGAAGCTATCTCCACGACGAAAAGTAGAAGGCACCTCTGCTCGATCTGTCTCTGTCCAGTGCTGATAGCTCAGCAATGGAGAAGGGCTAGCATTCGAATCTGGAACCATGAGAAGTCCACTTGCCACTACCGGATCAGAATGCAGATTTTTCGTTTCGTAAGTGAGCTTATAAAGCACCACTCCATTCTTTGGTTCTGCGCGAGGAACTTCGGGTGGATATTGAGTTGCCAGCGCTTTGATCTCACTTTGAGAAAAAGCGCCTAATTTTTCTATGATGCGAATACTTCCCGGTGATGCAAAAGCCGTCGAAGCGAACAAAAATATTGAAGCCGTAAAATAAAACAACCTCTTCATTCAAATCACTCCCCTTGACCGTTGATTACTCCCCTGGGTGCGGCTTAGGACCCGGTGGTTTAGGAGGTACCGGAGTTGGCTTCGGTGTTGGTGTCGGCGTAGGCTTAGGCGTTGGTGTCGGCGTAGGCTTAGGCGTTGGTGTCGGCGTAGGCTTAGGCGTTGGTGTCGGCGTAGGCTTAGGCGTTGGTGTCGGCCGCGGCGTAGGTGTTGGTTTCGGTGGTGGCGTCGGCCCCGGTTTCGGAGTTGGAGTCGGCGTTGGTGTCGGAGTTGGTCTTGGTTTAGCTACAAATGTTGCAGTCACATTCGTGTTGGCTTTTACAGAAACCACACACGAGCTCACACCTGAGCATCCCCCACTCCACCCTTGGAAAAGTGAGTTTAGAGTAGGTAGAGCAGACAGAACCATTTGCGTGCCAGGGTTTACAGAAACAGAACAAGTCGATCCGCAATTAATCCCTGAACCTGTGATCGTTCCATTTCCAGTTCCAGCCTTAGACACTGAGAAAGTAAGTGCCGTCGGGTTTGGAGCAGGTTTAGGCGTAGCCTTCGGAGGCTGTGGCGCCGGTGTTGCAGGAATTGGCTTTGGAGCCGGTGTCGGAGCAGCTTTTGATGGATCCGGTTTCGCTGCTACTGGAGCAGGCACAGGTCTCTTTGGATCAAACTTCGGTAACGTCTGCGCCGCCGGAATAGGCCCCGGAGTCGGAGTCGCCACAGGCTTCGCACCCGTAATCGGATTATTTGCCTGAGGTTGCGCAGGATTTCTCGTTCTTGGAGGCAATTGAACCGTGTTACCCGATGCATCTACCGCATGCGGAGGCGCAGCGATGCCTCGACCATTCGTGTTCGGAGGTAAAACATGTGCTTCAACCTGAGGATGAGCCACGTCCGCAAGAGCGACCGTTCCCACTGCCACAGGTCGTGTTGGAAGATTCGTGTTCGTCACGCGATCATAAACATCAGGTCTTCGATTGATCTGATTCGGCTGACGGAATTGCGCTCCACCACGCGTGTTGATGACAACTGAAACGGTCACGACAGCGGCAGGAGCATTGTGTTCAATGAACTCTCGGCTTCCGTCTTTATGACCGCCTGGGTGTTGATAAAAATTCCCCTGACCTATTGAATTTCCGATCACAATAACCGTTGTACGATCGATCACCGTTCGGTTCACAACGACGGTAATAATATTCACATCGGTTACGTGCTCATGATGAACGACGGTGTAACCTGCATTAAAATTATAACCAGGTTCGCCGTAGTGTCGGCCCCCTTCGTGGCCCATCCAATATCCGTCTACGAAACCTTCTTTTTCGCCGTGCAGATATCCTGCAGTGTAACTTGGAAAATACGGATACCATCCGACGTACGTATCGTCGTGGAACCACGTAACCGTATGCGGTTCATAGTGGCGATCTTCAAACGGCAACCACATCCATCCGTAAACACCGTGGTATCTCCAGACGCCGTAGTGGTCGGTCATCCAACCCCATGGATCGTAAGAAACCCAAGTCCACCCGTCATTCTCTTCCCACGCCCAATAACCGTTGCGGTACGGAACCCATTCTTGCTCACCCGCAACAGTATAGGTGTACGGAACAAAGTAACGAACTTGCCCGATCCAAACCCAACGGCCGTGCCCAGCTAGTGCGTAGTCAGGATCAAATTGATTGTAAGGGTATTCAGTTGGATTCGTGACCACCACTGTAGGCGGTGTGTAGCTCACAGGATTATAGGCTGCATTTCTCAAAACGATCGTGTCTTGAGTTGCATTGCCAGCGCTATCTACAGCACTCGAATTATGACTGCTTACCGTAATCAAAACAGACTCACCAATGTTGTACGGCACATAATAAGTCACGCCGTAGTCATTGACGTGAAAGCCGGTGTCTTCGTTCAAGCAATCGCCAGAATCACCTGCATCGCAAGCATTCGTGTTGGCATTTGATTTCCAAATAAAATCTTCAACACTATCGCCCATGGCTAAGTTGCCACGATCGATATCTAAAAGGTCAGCCGAAAGAGTGATAATGTCGCCTGGTCGAACATAGATTTCTTGGGCGTGTTGGGGATCATAATCTCCGTTTACAGATGTGATCTGCGTAATTTCGCGATCAGGTGCAGGCGCCGGAACTGGATCGGGTGGCAATGGCAAGTTGCCGTTATCGCAAAGCCCGTTAGCTTGGCAGTCAGTATTGGTTGTATAAGGATCGTTTTGACAATCGGCGATGACTTCAGCAAGAGCGAGGCTCGAAAAATTTCCCTGTCTGACAAAACTTCGGCCATTGCTTGAACTCGTGCAGCTATAGATCAAACGAGGAATGCTGTAGTCACGTAATTGATCGTCGCAAACTGCGTAGTTTGAACAATCTGTATTTTGAGACACAGGTGCGGCTTGGCAAACACCAATTGTCAGAGCTTGTGCTAGAGAAGTGAATTCACTACTTGAGGTATATTCTGTTCCCCTACTTTGCGTGTAGCAAGCCACATCGGGAAGACGATTTCCATCATCACAAGCCACATTGCTCGAACAGTCGTTATTGTCTGTGTTCGGATCGTTCTGGCAAGTCGCGACTGCGGCTGTTTGAGCCGCCTCTACGATAAAACTTGTCGAGCTAAATTCTCGACCCCTACTCTGTGTTGCGCATCTAAAATCGTCTGCGTAAGTTTGAAATGAAAATACTAAGAACAAAACAGCGAGAGAACCGCGCCACAAAATCATGAGTGCCTCTTTAAATATTCTAAAAATAAAAACGCCCCGCAAAACCCCTGATGGAGCGCGAGACGAGCAATACAGACTACTGGCACAGCATGTCAAAATTTGAATCGCTTGCCTGTTCGCTGCTTTCGGCTCATGCAAGTTTATTTTAAAAAAAACCTACAAATACAGATCTTCTGAATGGTATTAGCAGTGCGAATGGGTGCCGCACTTGATATGTCGCATCGCGTTATTTTAGTGAGCTGATTGCTCTAGATTCCAGCATTAAACTCACTCATGCCGCTTTTGAAATCTTGCGTCGCCTGAGCTTTAGCAGCACCTGCACCGGGGTCTACTTTGATATTTAGGGTGTTCATCAAGCGCTTAATATTATCGTTCAGAACAGGATTCCCCCCAATTGAGCGAATGAATGCGCGCGTCGCGATGGCTTGCTGTAGGTAAGTGAGGCTTTGCGAAATCTCAACTTCATTCACCTTGCTGAAGTCTGCAACCCATTGTGTTCCGAACCAACCCAAAGCTGAAAGATAAAACTCAAGTGTATCACCTAAGCCCATGCTGCTTTGCCCAGAAATCTTATCAAGCACAGTTGCTGTGAGAATATTGTATCGAAGATCCATGAGGAACTCTGCGTCACTTTCAAAATAAAGAACTTGTCGAACATACGATGGAACATCTGCGTTCGGATCTTGATTCACGAGGTTTTTATCAAGCAAGGCTGTTTGAATAAGATCCAGCATCGATACGGCTTGAAAACCGCTTCCAGGCCTTTGCGATGCCGCGACTTGAAGGTCGTTCAATTGACTAACCATTTCTCCAAGTGCCAGAAGGCTGGGCATTCTACCGGTCTTCTGAGTGGGGTCAGGATCAGAATAGTCTCCGTTAATCAGACCGTGAAGAATGACCATGAACTCTTGAGTTCCTCTTTCAAGTAGAACCTGGCGTTGAAATTCATCATCTCGAAGGATATTTTCCCAAAGTTGAAATTCAAATGAATCGAAATAAACTCCTGCAGCTACAATCTTCAATTCGATCGCCGTTTGGTCTTGCATGATAATGGCTAAAGAATCACGACGCGATTGAGATGAGATCGCTTGACGTTGTTGCCTCTCGAGCAGCTCGGTTTCAGTGAGCATGTCTTGCGTCGTACCGTTCATCTGCGAGCTGAGATTCTTCATTTGGTCGAGCTGCCCGCAGCTGGTGAACACCGATACAAGCGAGCTCGCCGAACAAAGGATAGCGATTCTCAAGATCGCTTGTGATTTTGCCTTCACTGACGGTTCCATGCTGACTCATCGGCAGCACCCCCGATAATACTTTACTAATATTATCAAGATATTGCAGAGCATCACGCCGACTCTCGAAAGAGATCCACGCTCTAGAGCTGATTAAACACCAATTAAATAATAAGTAGACGCATCGTGCTAACGGGCCATCGGTCTCGTCATTTGTCGCGCAAGCACTGCAAGCTTTCTGACCACGTTTCAGATGCTGCGTCGTCTCGATCGGCTTTAATCGTGTTGAAAATCGGGTCTACATAACTTGCCCCGCCGAAAACCACTCCGTACTCTCGATTTTGAGTGAGCGATTCGGTTGACCCGTTTTCAGAACCCAGCCAAGCAGCTACGCCATCAACAACAATCACTTTGGCATGCATGTAGCCTGCGTGTCCGTTGATCTTGTTTGAAGCATTGTACATGCGAGACAGAATTCCAGCCTGGTCAAATGCAGAATACACAGAGGTGATTTCGTTAACCGCAGAAGAGGTTGGTTTTCCAAATGCACATGCACTCGACACAGTGACTGAAACTTTCACACCACGATTGGCAGCTGCGATCAGCGCATTATTTAAATTAGGTTCTTTGAGGTACTGCGCTTCAAGATCGATCGATTGCTGGGCACTTCCAATAAAACGAATCATCGGCGTAAGTGCATCAGGACTCACTGTTAAAAAATTTGTCAATGAAGCAGGGATCAGAGAAGCCACATCGTAAGATGCACCTTTCAGATCAGCTTCAAAAATACTCGTCAGAGTACTGAAAACATCTACACTGTCATCAATCAAAGTATAGTCGCGATCGCATCTTGACGGATTTTCTGATTCTAAACATAAATTGGTGGAATCAAAATTTCCGGTACTGACGAGTGCAATACCATCAGCCAGCGCAATCTTTCCATGCTCAAAACAACCACTTCCACCTTTTCCGCCCCCGTTAGGACAAAGCGCTTGCTTGTTGTAAGGTTCAAATGCTCCGCCTGAAGCCCGCACTTCACCCATCAATTTTTTAAGATCTGCGCAGTCAGCGGCATCAGCACTTGAAGCAGGTGCTCCGAAAATATTGCAAGTCTCGCCCACAGGCTTAGGCTCCATGATGACTCGAACTTTAACTCCTCGATCTAAAGCGCCACGAATCAAATCGCGTACCGTTTGCGATTTCATCGTGTAAATTTCGATATCAATGGTGCCCGTCGCATTGGCGAGCATCGGTAAGAGTGGTGAACCTTCGGCATTAATATAAACCCCAGCCTTAGGCATTTCGTTTATTGAAGGCGCGGCAAAAGCCATAGCAGTAGACACTGCAAGTAGTAGTGCTGAAATCATTTTTAGTCCCCCCCGGGATGTGCGGGTTATCCGCAACGAGAGCGTTCATACCACATGTGCCCTTTTGCAAGGCCCATGCACAATCCTGAGGGGGTTTTTATCAATGAAATCAATACGGCAAGACGCGTCGGGCGAAACGACACCAGTTACAATGGATTCGGATAGGTAGTATTTGCAAGCTCGTCAAGCCAGATACATTCAGGATCTAATTCTGAAGACTTCAGAATACCTGCTGCAATTTTTTCTTTTCGAATACGACAGCCTTCTTCAAGAAAAAACTCTCCAACTGGATCTGTAATAATATGATCCACAATCCCGCTATGCCCCATATCCACCATTTCTTGATAAGCTTCTGCAATGGTTTTGCCTTCATAGAGCACGCGATAGAGGGCAATTAACATTCCCGTACGATCATGGCCGTGCTCACAATGAGCAACAACCGGCTGGTATTTGGGATCGTGCATGATTCGAAGAGCATTTCTAATCCCGACGGCTTCGACGTCATCAATGTAAGAACCAATAATAGAAACAACAGGTACATTGAAAAAAAACATTTTATGAATTTTATTCTGAGTCGCAGCCTGGCGCTCTGCTTCGATTTCTACATCGCCTTCACCCGGTTCAAAATGTTTTTGTACAAAACCCCCGATTCCAAAGATTTCACCATCGGGGCCTTGAAGATTAATAATTGTACGAATGCCCGCTGTAGCGAGCGCATCTATGGCACCGGGTTGTGAAGGTCTTGCACTTCGAAAAACCCCTTTAGAAACAAAATGGAACTCAGGAACCAAACGATACGCATCAACGTATGAGACTTTCACATCTCCCGCTTCAGAATCAGAAAAAGATGAAGTGGTAACGGCTGTTAGAACCAAACCGATAAAAACTGTGAATATACGAATCATAACCATGAGCCCCCACTCGAGTGGCTTATCTTTTACACTGTGAGTCAGATTTTGCCACTCTTAATTCAAACGCCTACGAAAGTGTTTGTGTTTCTTACTCGCACCTTCAAAGCTAATCGATGCTGTGATCAGATTTTCAGGGTCTTGGCCTTCAAACTTCTCATGGCTAATCTTACCTGTAAGCGCTACTTCGTAGCGATCACCTAAAGCGCGAATCAAAGACAGCTGGGCATAACTCTCTTGATCTTGCATCCATCGTGAACCCGTTCCATCAATATCTCCGTAAGAAAGGCTACGATCCGTTCCCACACTGCCTTCAACTGAATAGTTTTTACTTAAGTTATAATGCAAACCGATTTCAGCTTGGAATCGACCCAATTGAAATCCTTCAGCAGGACTTGTATCCGCTAAGTGCATATAGCGAGCTCCTAGAGCATCCACGGCAATTGTTGCATACGCAGAGAGCTTACCGTCTTTAATCAGATCTTTATCGATATCTGCTGAATAGCCGACAACACTCACTGTGGCGCGCAACTTTGTTCCGCCCGCTTGATCTCTCATGAGAGTCATGGGAGCAATTCTGATCCCGTTATCAATTTCCAAACCTTTATCTTCATAATGTTTTGAGTCCATCAAAGTAGCTGGAATAAAATCGATCGTAAGGTCATTGATCGGATTTTTCGATTCGCCCTCAGCAAAACTAATGCCGCCTTCAACACTTGCCCAGAAATAGCGTTTCCAAGTCTTATCAGCGTCATCACTTACACTGGTGTTTGCAGGATAACTGTCGTGATAATACTCAACACTCAGCAAGATCGAGCCTTCTTTGTAATTGCCCCGCTTCGCATCTTCTAATGCATTCTCATAAGAGATGTCTCCATTGACTTGATCAGTCGTCCAACCTTTTTTAGCGATGCCATTATAAATGTCTTTTGGATCAATCGGTGGCAAGAGGTTGCGAATGTGATCGACGGTTTGAGGTGCATCACTTTTTGTGGGAACACTGTTTGTACTGTCAGCTGCAAAAACGCTAGCTGCTGCGAGCGCTGAAACAGCCATTACTGAAAGAACACTAAATTTACCGATACCCTTTTGCATGATTGGAGCTTCCTTTTTAAATAACAGTGGTTCAAAATCAGGAGCGAGTTTTACTATGGGTAATTAAAACAGTCAAGAATTAGGTTTAAGTTTTAACTACTTAATATTATTAATATTTATAGCTTAGACCGAAATAAATAAAACAGGAATAACGCATAGCAGCTAGAATTGAAACTGAAACTGCATTGCTGCTGGGGCATCGCCCTGAGCACCAATGGTTAAAAAAGCGGTTTCAATTCCTAAGACCACCACCGACCAAAAATGCAAAGCGATCGTATGATTCAAACGCCCGCCGTCGATCTGCGCCAAGGTACCTAAATAAAGACCCGATACCGCAGCCCCAATGCGCCCGCTCGGCGCATGAGAAAAAGAAAACAAAGCGGCGCTCATAGGCACCGAAAAAAATGGTGAAGACACGATGTGATAAAATTCATTTTGTAAAAATCCGCGATAAAACATTTCTTCAGGCGCGCCACTACCGATCGGTTGAACAACAACAAAGTTTGTTGCAAACAAAGTATTCGACCAGGGGTTCATCTTTCGAATCGGATCTAACCCCCCCTTGGTTTGCTCGGTGTAGTCATACACCGCCATGGCAGTGATCAAACCCAACGGAACATACACCCAAGCAGATGCTAGGTTTTCAATTTTAAATGGATCCGAGAAAAGCTCATTCGTAGGGCGAGGATCAATCCATGGATCTTTTACTTCACCATCGACTGTTGCAGCCGTACGGTACGATTCAAAGACATTCACCATGTGGTACTTAATGCCAAACTCTTGCAACATACTCGCCATAATAGGCAAGGTGGTGTCGTACTCTCTGCTGTCATCGGCAGAGCCAGCAACTTTTGTTTGCGTTGTTTTCCAGTGCAGGCAAGTGCCGTGCGGACCGGGTACCGTACAAACAAGACCGCTCTGCGTTTTGTAAAAAGTCTGACCTGTTCGAATGGGTAGATCTTGTGGAACTCCGTCGATCGTCATCGGTGAGAGTCGAGAAATAGCGAAGCCTGTGCCGAAAGTCGTGCCTTCGATCGCAAATTCAGAAACGGCTTTTTGATTATTGCCCAATAACCATTGACCTGCTCCAGGAAAAGGCGTGTTCAGCCAACCCACCAAATGATAATTCGGTGTTGCTTGAGCAGCTCCAGTGAACCAAACGCACAAACTCGCGCTGATGAATTGAAAAGCTATTTTTCGAAAAAGCTCACTTTTCTGGATCAAAGGGATTCTTATGCTCCGTACAGTTTTTGACAAGGTCCTTGCCTAAGATTTCTTTTGAACGCTCCTGAATCTGTGCAGAAGAAAAGGTCGGATGTTCTGCTGCGACCTTGAAAGCAAGATCTGAAAGCGCAACGCCTTCAACGCTTTCTTTCCACACCTTGTCACCTCCGAACGAAGCCGCCAAGCCCCAATCCGCATCAAAGAAGTCATACTCAGTGTACAAAGTGTGCTGAGCATCCACAGATTCCAGCACAATCACACCATCACTCGACTTCAGTGTTTTACTCGACTTTAAACCGTAAAGATAAATACGAAGGTGCGTGTCTGCAGTCACTGTCTCTGGATAAAGCCAGTAATGCATTTCATATTTTACGTTTGAAATAAAGAAGACCGGTACAATCTGTTCCCAAAAAGTAATCCAGTGCGCAGGTTCTTTTAAAGTGAGGTGAATATTTTTGTAACCTGGAAAAATCTGTTGATAACGATCGACATCATCAATCCACTTTTGCACACCCTTCAGTGGAGCTTCGATCCACATTCTTTGAGCGACACCAATAAAGTGATAGTTCTTTTCATTCAGCAAGCACTGAAGTTCGATGCTTGAGCGCAGATTCAAATCTCCCGGTAGCTTGAAGGGTCGATTCAATGCAGGCCACTGAGAGATCACCTTCCGAATCCACCCCCCATAGGCGCTGGGTACTGAACCCACGGCCTTTTGAGCAAATGAAGCGAGATCTGAGTGTAAATTTGACGGCGCAGATCTTCGCGAAACACCCTGTGCGTGAGCTGTTCCCATTCCAAGCAAAATAATGCATAGTGCCAGCTCGAATGAATTAAGGGATCGGAGTTTTACTCCGTAAAGGTGTTTAGGCATCATGACTTGATGCCAGTGTAGTCAACTTTTTGACGAGAAGAAACATGCTCCGTGCGATTTTGATTTCACAAGATAGTCCTGGTCAAGCTCATCTCGTCGCCATGTTGCGTCAGGTAGGCTTTGACTCGACTTTACAGTGGACCAAGCCTGCGACTCTTCTCACGCAGACGCTGACCCCTTCTGACGTTGTCTTTGTCGATCTCGATTCAGTTCCTGCCGAAACAACAACCTGGGAAGATGGGTTTGGAAACTTATTCAATACAATTCGCGCCCTTCAAATTCCTCTCATTTTGCTGGTCAGTCGATCCGTGCCAATTCGATTTCTTTACTTGCTTCGAAATCATGGAACACAGGGTTCTGTGCTCAAAAAGCCATTTTTTAGCTCTGAATTACAATTTGCTGTGGGCAAAGCATGCAGTGAACTTCAAAAATATCCGAAACAAGTTCTCTTTGTCGGTCCTGAAATTCCACCCTCACTTATTCGTGAGTTAGAACACGAAACTCAAACCCGTATTCTGCATGCTCGGGGTACTCAAGAGTTGAGACACACGCTGAAAGGTAAGCTGCTCTCGATTCCGACTCTGTTACTCGTTGATGAAAAAGCCATGAGTACAGAAATGGGCGATCTTCTCTATCGCTTGAAGTCTTCATTTCAAGGCCGACGTACATTAGTTGTCGCATTGAGTCAGGATCCCAAGCTTTTAGGCCCGATACGTGAAACGGTTGATCTTGCTTATGCACACAAAGGTTCATGGAGAATCTGGTTTGAAGAATTGAACAAACTCAATGATCAATGGACCTATGCACGTCTCGCATTAGAACAAATTAAGAGGCTGCTGGGTCAAGGCCGTGCAAAAGAAGCCCGAACAGCCGCTAAAGCAGCTCTTAAGCATATTCCCATGAATCTGAGGCTTCATTATTGGCTCGCTCGCGTAGAACAAGCCTTGGGTCGCCCCGATGAAGCGCTCAAACACCTCTCTTTTGCGCTGCGCTGGAACCCTTGCCTACCCGGGCTCTATATTTTTGCTCTTCGATTTCATTCAGGTGAAAAAGCTAGAAATTTCCTCATGCAGGCCCTTCTCTATTGTCCACAACACCCAGAACTGCTGTTAAAGTGGAACCATAGCCAAGCTCGTGAACACAATAGCTCACACGTGATGCTCGGCACAATCTGAGGCGATTCAAGACGCACCATGGAACTACGCGAGGCCGTCGAGCACTTCGGCCAAGACAGCAATAGTTTTTTCTCGCTGTATCCTGGATTTGAAAGCGAGAAAACCACTACTCCGCCAAGCTGGATTGCTTACGTGCCCGTCTCAGGGGGCAAGGTCGGCATCTCAGAACCTTTCTGTGAAGACGATCAGAGATTTAAAGCACTCGAAGTTTTTTTCAAACGCCAAAAAGAACTCAAGCAATCTGCCTGCTGTTTGCCGATTAGAAAAAAACTCGCGACCATTTGCCGTTCGCATCAATGGAAAACGATTCAGATCGGAACTGAGCCTCAGTTTCATTTACCGACCTATATGCGCTGGCATGGCGACCTCTTACAAAGAGTCCCTGCTGCTCATCACCTCTCTAATCGCGGTGCAACGGTTCGAGAAATACCCTCATCCCTTCTCACCCCTGAGTTTCGTCTCGAGATCAATCATATTCTAGAAGACTGGTACCGCAGCCGAAAGCTCCCGCCTTTAGGGTTTCTCAATCGAGTGGAACCTTGGGTTCATTTCACTGATAAAAAACTTTTTGTTCTCGAGTGGCAAGGCAAACCCATGGCGTTCTTGAGCGCCTTACCGATTGCTGCACGTCATGGATGGTATTTCGTTGATCTCATTCGCAAGAGTGACGCTCCAGCGGGCTCCACTGAGCTTCTGATTCTTGAAGCCATGAAAATCGTGCATGCACAAAAATACGATTGGGTCTCGCTAGGCGTCTCGCCTCTTGCGGGTCTTAAAGATACAGAATTCGGTCAATTTCCGCTTTTGTACCGAGCTTTGAGTGCTGCGTTCAATTATGGAAACCTGTTCTATGGGTTTCGCAGCCTCTATGAATACAAACTCAAATTTCAACCCACACACCTTGAGCCCGTGTATCTCGTTGCTCCAGCTCATGAGCGCCTTTCTAAAATTTCGAAAGCTCTGAAGGAAGCCTATTTCTCTGCAGGTATTGGTGAGATGGTTTTTTTCACACTCAATCGGTCGATTCGCGACCATGTTTTTGAAAAATGGCTTTCATCTCTCATTCGTGTCGATTTGATGCTCAAATCTTTACCCGGAAGTCTTTTAGAGCTCTTTTCACGCACTCGGTTCTCTTTGGCTGTCTCGCTTGCATGGTGGATCGCTTACCTTCGGCTCAATAACCACCATGGCATTTTAGCACCTGAGCGCATTGCAAAGTGGGGCTTCACAGGTTCTGAGTGGGTAGACTTCACCGTCTTTCACACCACACGGTGGGCAGAAGTCTTATTGGCTTCACCCTTTCTGCATGGCGACCGGCTGCACCTCATCTCAAACTTTTTTCTTTTTATATTATTTGTTCCTCTAGCCGAAATTTTGCTCGGCAGTCGAATGATTGCCATGATTTTCACAACCGGAATGCTCATCGCCAATCCCCTCACTGCTCTGTTTCTTGCTGGAGCGGTTAAAGCAGGAGTCACGGGCCTTCATTCGGCTTTAGAAACACCCGATATTGGAGGCTCACTCGGATTATTCGCGGTCATGGGAGCTTTTTTTTCTGTTTTTAAAAATCGAACCTGGTTTTTAGCAGGTACTTCGTTGTTTATTATTTTATTCGCCCTACATTTGAATCAAGCTTTACACCTCAATCACGTCATCGCATTAGGTTGGGGAGTGATTGCTCTATCTAAAATCATCTTCGTAGTCTGCAATCAGGCGAAGAAAAATCTGTTCAAAGCCAACGTTCGGACCAATGAGTTCGGGGTTCGCGACATTATCAGAAATATGCCCTGAGTAATGCATCCAACCCACACTCCATCGAAAGTGTTCCGTGCGATGGCCTTGTAGAGCCAGTGAAACTCGCGCGTCAGTCGTTTCGGTGAGCAATGTGCTCAGGTTGTTACTGAGACGAAACCCACTATTGGCAGAGCCATGAAAAACAAGCTGCGGAGAAGATTCCCAATCTGTTTTTTCAAGAAGAGCAATTGAAGCGGCGATCGACGACCAGGCCCGCCCTGAACTCTGATAAAGAAGGGTCGA
>Ga0206960_1180_pt1 | contig 14683 bp, 14 predicted proteins | sample Alteio_BWOrgHeat_29_FD_153255 | JGI IMG/M metagenome (GOLD analysis project Ga0206960, IMG submission 153255) | Enriched cells from forest soil in Barre Woods Harvard Forest LTER site, Petersham, Massachusetts, United States -... | ecosystem: Environmental > Terrestrial > Soil > Temperate forest >... | reverse complement strand
CTATCCTAGAGAGAGGCTCTTCAATGCCCTCAAATTTTTCGATTGGAGTATCAAATTGTTCTCGCACGATTCCATATGCGCTCACAATTCGAGTGGAAAGCTGCATTCCAGCGACTGAAAGAGCCGGAAGAGAAAGTGAACGCCCTGCAGAAAGGCTTTCCATGAGCATTTTCCAGCCTTGCCCAGCATTCTCAATTCCGCCGATGATAAAATCGACGGGTATAAAAACATTTTTGCCTTCGTTCGGTCCATTTTGGAAAGGTACGCCCATCGGGTCATGGCGATTTCCAATCGTAATGCCTTCTAAATGAGTTGGAATCAGAGCGCAGGTGATGCCTAAGTCTTCTTTCTCACCTAAGAGTTTTCCGGGATCGGTCAGACGAAAAGCAAGACCCAGAAGAGTCGCAACTGGCCCCAGAGTGATGTAGCGCTTTTGCCAATGAAGCCGAATGCCCAATGTGGTTTTTCCGTCATAGATTTCTCGACAAAGAATACCCACGCTTCTTGTCGCTGCAGCATCACTGCCTGCATCAGGTTCGGTTAAACCGAAGCAAGGAATCTCTTCACCTCGAGCCAGACGGGGAAGGTAATGGTCTTTTTGTTTTTGAGTGCCATAGCGAAGCAGGAGTTCTGCTGGTCCTAAGGAGTTGGGCACCATGACTGTCACTGCTGCTGTAACGCTTCGACTCGCGATTTTCGTGATGACCGCTGAGTGAGCAATTGCAGAAGCTCCAAGACCTCCATATTCTTTCGGAATAATCAGGCCGAGAAGGCGGCTATTTTTAATGAAGCTCCAGACTTCAGAAGACAGGTCTCCTTGTTGCCTGACTTTCCAGTCATCGAGCATCTGGCAGAGCTCTTCTACGGGACCCTTTAAAAGTTCGGTTTCTTCAGCAGAAAGGCTGGGGGTTGGGAGTGCGAATAGTTTTTTCCAATTGGGTTTTCCAGAGAAAAGATCACCATCCCACCAAACGGTGCCGGCTTCGAGAGCGACGCGTTCGGTATGGCCTAGCTTAGGAAGAATCCGTCCAAAAATCGGCATGATCCATGACGAGAAGACCCAGCGCCGAATCGGCGGAAAGAAGAGAAGGAGGAGGAGGGCGGCCATGATTGTGAGGATGATTAGGGGATGAGTCATAAAGTGAAGTCTCCTTCAAAGAAAATGGGGCAAATTGCCACGCTCATACACGCTAAAGCCTTTCAGAACCGCCAAGAGCTATGAATTGCAATTTATCGGCCAGGTTGCCAGTTCATTTTCCGACTCTTTTTTCATATCCACTTAAAAACGGCTGGCGAATAGGCCAAGGTTTTAGGCCGTGAAATTCTATCGCTGCGCCGTTTTTCGTTTTGAGATTCCACTGCTCTGAGCCCTTCTGAATTCGGCAGGTGAGTGGGCTGACATCGCTTTGAACAACATAGCGATCGGTGCCGTTCGGGTTTTTATAGAGATAAGGTACAAGCTGAGTTTCATTGAGCGTGCCTTCTATTTCGAGATCATAGCCTTTTACAGAAAGCTTGCAGTCGATTTTCGGGAAAGCGACATTTTTTGATGCAGACCGGAAACGGGGTAGGGCTTGGCTCTCAAATACTTCACCGCCACGACGAAGCGAGACAAAACTGAGGGTTGGCATCCAAGGCTTTGGTTTAGCAAATACCACATCGATGCCCCAAACTTCTGGGTCATTGTCAAAAGCAGGAACGAAAATCCAGTAAAGTTCGTCGATTCGATCAGTGCCCCAAATGTGATTCAACGTGCCCGTGCCTTCAAAAGGGATTTTGTTATTTCCGATTTGAATATCGCCCACTGCTTTGACAAACGGAGAATAATAAATACTTTTTGTTTTTAGTGCAGGCGAGTTGCGCAAGAAAAATGGCGCTGGGTTAAAGGGCTCAAACAGGTGATCGAATTTGAGGTTCCAGCTTAAGCTCTCAGAGGAGGTGGGCACAGTTCCCTTTGCATGACCCAGGCTGAAGCTTGCACTTTCGGCCCACCGGTATTCACCTTCGTGTTGAGAAAGAGATTCTAAACTGAGCTGTTGAATTCCGAAACAGTGATGCTGAGGTAATGCGGCATCAAAGTAGGCACCCCAAACGACGCCTATGGGTTTCAACTGGCTTTCGGGCTTGGGTATCAGAAGAGTATAACGAAACCAGAGGGCCCGTTGGTGATGAGAATCTATGATCACCGTAAACCAGATCTCAAATCGCGGTGGACTATTTTTCTGTATTCCAGACGACGATAAAAATGAGCTTAAGCGATTCATGGTTTTTTTGAACTTTGCTCTTGGACCATTTGAATGAACTCATTTGCAAAGCGGTGAGCGTCTCCGGGCCAGCGCGCAGAAAGGTAGTTTTGATCTCGAACCGTAAATCCTGTTGAAAGGTCTGCATCTGAATCTCTTTTGAGTGGAATTGGAAAGCCAGGGCCCGCACTGTAATCTTCAGGTGCGCGCAAGTATGAGATCAACTCTTCAGCCATCCACATCGAGTAGGTTCGATAATAATCATCTAGCCAAAGACAGGTCAGCAAGTAGGCGATCCATTCTTGTTTTTTAGTGAGGCCTGTTGTTTTTCGGCCCCACAGTACCGATTTGCCATTAGACGAAAGAGATCGAGCTGCAAGCAAGGTTCCGTGACAAATCGCTCCGACGACTTTGTTCTCAGTAAAAAAAGAGGCAACCGTTTTTTGCAATGGTGGGCTTTCGAGATAAGGTCGCATTCCTTTATCGTGCCCACCCACCAAAAGAAGGGCGTCATAGTCGTCTTGCTTCACAGCATCGTATGAGAGCGGTTGCAAGAACTCAGAAGAGCGTGCCATTTCTTGATAAGACGTGACTGCTTCTGGCTCGGCCATCAGTGAGCCGCGTAGCAAGCGCGGTAAGTCAACACCGGTCACCATTCTTGTGTCAGCTGAAGCGGTCTGTCCCTCGGGAGTGGCAAAGGTAATTTTAAAGCCCGCTTCTTTTATTTTCTTCCACGGAACCGACGACTCTGTGGGGTCAAACCCGTAATGAGGCAGTGGAATTAAAATAGAAGCGACGTGACTCAAGAGGTTTCCTTATTCCAGTTTCGAAAGTTTTTCTGACTCTGCCTTTGTTAATTCAAAAACTTTGGCAGGTGTGCCGTCTTTGATAATACTAAAGCCAATGATTTCTTCACCGATATAACGAATGCCTAGTTTTTCTTTTACGCGAATGGCACCTGTATTTTGAATGGGCGTCTTAAATAAAATGCGTTTCAGATCAAACCGCTGAATAAAGACCCGGCATGCTCTGGGGTAGGTATGTAGGCAAAGGCCGCGCCTACGCAGCTCGGGTTTCCAAATATGGGCATGAAATATTCCAAAATCACCTTCCTCGATCGGGTGAAGGGTGTGGACACCCACAGCCTCGCCTTCATAAACAATCGCAAGCGCATGTAATTTTGAAGAAGGTAGCTTTTTGTTTTCACGGCACCGCTCCGTGAGATTTTTTTCCATTTGGGCTTCTTGAGGTAATTTGCTGAGATCAACACCCATTGCCGCAATAAAGCCTGGCGGAGATCGAAACCAATAATCGAGCACCAACGGAACGTCTTCCTCAGATAAGTCACGAAGCGCGATGAGCTTGGGATTTATAGAATCCATGCTCCTCTACTCTCACGACTGAAGAGACTAAGGCAATACTCTCTTCTCTCGTGCAATTCGAGCCTGAGCAATGCCCTCGACAAAGCTTTGTGCCGCAGGCGAACCGAGCCCGGTAGCGAGGTCATAGCCTGGCGTCACGTTGTAGCCTGGAACCTGAAGTGGAGTTTCAGAGCTCGAGCCAAAGACTTGTAATCCGAGATCGCTGAAAAATAGAGCATTGTTGTCGATACTCACCTGCTTCTGATCTCCGAAAGACTGCGCAAGAATATCGTTAAAAGCGTCAGATTTGAGCGAATAGAGAATCGGATTCAAAGAGCCAATCCCTACGTTCTTTCCAAGAAGGTCACTCGCTCGTTGCCCGGCGAGTGCGATCAAGCCCGCCATTTCTGGAGTCGCAGCACTTGTTCCACCGACAGAAGTCCATGGAGCACTTGGGCTTCCCGGAACTTGATAGCTCGCGTACGTTACGACGCCGCCGTTGATGGCTGCGTTCATCGAGACATCAGGAAGACCCCGACGACCGGCAAGCTGCTGCTTCACGTCTGCAGGCAAAGCCGATTGATAATCTGGAAGATCAAAGATCGTACTGATACCGCCACCGCCTGCTGCGAGTGCCCAGTCTTCTTTCCATACAGTTTCGATTCTACTGTCTGCGACAGGTGTGGCATTCATGAGATCTTGAGCGCAAGCGGCAGGAGTGCTCTTAGGATCTGCTTTTCTCTGTTGAGCCTGGCGTGATTTGCAATCCATGTAATCGTCAATCGTGCCTTGCGGATTCCAAACCCATCCGTACTCGAGAGCCGTGCCACCGACACCGGTGACGAGCGGATCTGCAGCGGGATAATCAGCCGAGCGAACATCCATCATCTCACTCATATCAAGATTCAAGCTCGCGGTGCCATTATCACCTGTGGCTGCAAGCAAAGTCATTCCGGCCTGAGTCGCGCTTTGAAGGGTCTGATGAAAAGACCCGAGCAGATCATCGTCTATTTCTTGACCCGTGAAAGTGGGTTCACCTGTACCGAAACTCATTGAGACAATGCCGTTCGGATACTTGGCGGCGGCCATTTCGATTCCTTTGAAAAGCTCAGGAAGCCCGGCCGTTCCTTCGGTTTCACTCACATTGGTAATGACATTGACGAGCTCTGCATCGGGAGCAATGGCATGAGCCCATTCGAGGTCGAGAGTGGTTTCATCCGCCCAGCCGATTTTATCTGAATCAGGCAGTACTCCGCCCGGATTTTTCGGATCTGGCATCACGAGGGGGTTGACGTAAACTCCGTTTGGATAAATGAAATGAATGTTCTTTCGTGGAAGGTGATAGGTATCGCTGAACGTATCGAGATCGGCTTGCATCGTCGGGCTTCCGAACGAGTCGAGAAGAACGATGGTTTGCCCTTTTCCGGTCAGACCCATTTTATGGAGCTGGTCGATGCCATACGCCGCCATGAATTGCTGAGGATTGTAACAGTGAATTTCAGCACGTTTTGGACTCGTTCCATCTGGAAAAGTGCACGCAGCAGCCCCTGTTTCAAGCGGATCTTCTTTTGCAATTCGCAGATCAGAATGTGCGAATGCAAGAATTGGAACGAGATTAATGACGATTGTAACCCAAGATAAGCGACTCCCCATATTTAGACACCCCCATGTCTGAGCAGTCTTTTACTGCTTTATAGGCAGTTAGTCAAATTCGCGTAAAAAGGGGGGGAATAAAGGGCATTCATTTAAAACATCGTATTTTTATTTGATGGATTGTCAGGGATGGATTGACCGACGTCCCAATGTTCGACAATTTTTCCATTTTCTAATCGAAAGATATCCATGACCGCCCGCCCCGGGTCGCCTTTTTCTAGAGTTGAATGGACGTGAACGACGACTAAGTCTTTTTCGGCAATGACTCGTTTGATTTCGATGTGTCCATCTGGATGTTGTTTTTGAAATCCTACGAAGAAATCAATGAAAGGTTTTTTTCCGTCCGCGACAAACGGATTGTGTTGAATGTACCGATCACCGACATATTTCGCTACCGCCTCAGCGGGCTGGTGTTGGTTGAAAGCCATGTTGTAAAATGAGGTGACGATCGTTTTATTTAGCATGAGTTTCGAATGATTTGTTTCTGCGCCATTTGCGTGAGTAGCAGCAGCGAGCACAAGAAAAAGCATAGGCAGTCGTAGTTTCATTTTGTCTCCATTAATAGTAAGGCGTTCTAATCGAATATTTATTTCTTTCATGTGACAACCTTCTTGTCCCACCAAAACGCTGAGTATTCTTTAGCCGTGGGAGTAAATCCTACGGATTCGTAAATCTTTGCAGCATGATAATTCTCATCAGCAACCATAACGAGATCGGTTAGCCCCATCTTATCGAACGCGAACTTCGCACTCTCATAAACCAAAGCCCCGCATATTCCTTGCCTGCGAAAATCAGGATGAGTTTCTACAGATTGAAAACGTCCTAATGTGCCTTCTCGATAGATTCCTAGATGGCCGACCAGTTTTCCATCAAGAAATGCTCCGAACCAATGGCCCAATTCCTTTTCAGACATCGCGCGGTAGCGAGCCATCTGCCGTTTTTTAAACTTACGATACGAAGCTTCACCGTATTCAGCAGCTTTTGAAATAATCTGCGTTTCGGTCACTTCAGCCCATTCCGCATCAGTAGAAAGGGGTCGAATTTTGACAGCAGAATTTGATTTCACCGCTGGATGAACAGACTGAGCGGTAAGTACGACTGAAAAATCGACTTTAAAGCCTTCCATCGCAAGCTCTGTGACGTCTCCAATGCCTTCGGTAGGTGAATCCCATAAAAATGTAAAGTGTTTGACCGCGGAGTCATCTTCAAATTCTTTTTGAAATATTTTTTTCCATTTTTCGAGTGAACCCAATTTGGGTGCCTGAAAAAATAATAGAAGGTTTCCGAACATGAAGCCAGGATTCGATGGAGTTTTGACGACGGTGTACTCGCCGCGGTCTAGTACGGTTCCGTCAAAGCGATGAAAAATCATCTCAGTCTTAAAACCGAGCGATTGAAGGCGTGTGTTCTCTATGTGCTGCATGATGATTAAGAGCCAAGCTTTTCAGAAAAACTATGAATGAATTCAGCCTGTCTCCCTGCAAAAACGAAAGCAGGGTTTTGACGAGCAATCAGCGTTTTCATTTTCTCTAGTTTTTCACCCATCGCGAGGTGAGCAGTGATGAGCATCGTGGAAGTACGCCCAATGCCTGCAAGGCAGTGCACGGCTATTTTTTCATTGTTTTTCTTTGCCGTTCGAATGACGTCAGCGAGCTGATGAACCTGCTCTGCTTTCGGTGCATCGAGGTCATTGATCGAAAAATGAAAAGTATCGAAATGTTCTTGAAGGGTTTCTTTGCTGTGGTGGTTTTCAGTCAGAGAAACTATTTTTTTAATGCCTTGTTCTTTTAGGTAGTCGAGTTCCCAGTTGAGTCGTTTTTTGTTGAATTCGAAGTGAATGCGGTTTTCTGTGACATCATAGCTTTCGAATAGGTGCGAGCTATCCGATATGCGATTAAAAATATCCAATAGACCCGCGCGATCACTGTAGAGCTGAAGCGTCTCATTCAGAACCTTCTCATCTGCGTTATAGAATTTTAAAATTTTAGACCCATAATTCTGTACGTGAGTGTGAAGGTCTTTCAGGCTTGTGGATCCAGATGAGAATTGACCGATCCATCCGACGAGAAGGGCTTCTTCATACGGAAAATCAAACCAGCGAATGCGATTGAACCCAGGTCTGGCCATTCCTGCAATTGCATTTTCTTCGAACCACCAAAAGGCTTTCATTGATTACCTCATTTGAAGGCGTATCAGATTTTTATAAAAATCTCATGGATAACCGACTGAAATTCGTGTTGTATCAGAGGGTGACCATTCCGAACGCTTGGGGAGTGCTGAGTCTTTTCCTTATTCCAATCGGCGGGGGTATTCCTGCTGGTGTGCTGCTCGCGCAGAGTCGAAATATCGGTTGGCCCGAAATGGCGGTTCTTTATTTCATTTCTGATGTCATTCTTGCCTGCCTATTCGAGCCTCTGATGCTGCTGGTGATTGCGGCGAGTAGGCGATCTCGTTTTTTCGCCCGACTGAGAGACGCGATGAAAAAGTCGATGGCGCGAACGACCTCGAATTATGGAAATCGCCTGGGCCCACGCGCATTGATCATGGTGTCGTTCGGTGTCGATCCGATGACAGGTCGAGCAGCTGCGGCAGCAGCGGGTCATGGATTTGTGACCGGATGGATGCTCGCGATCACAGGCGATATGTTTTACTTTGCCCTCATTATGGCCTCTACACTCTGGTTACACAGTATTTTAGGAGATGGAACCTGGGCGACGATCATCATTTTGGTGGTGATGATGGGTTTTCCTTATTTATTGCGCCGGTATCGTGAACGGTTGAGTAAAAGAAGGTGATTCGATTCTCTCTCTGATGGATTCTTTCATGGTTTTTTGTAATTGCCACGTGATAAACTGGATGTCATGTCAGCAAGTGCTTTCGCGCACCTTAGGCTTTGGAAGCGCCAAAATCGGGAAAATCTAGTTCCGTGGGTCTGGATTTGGGTAACCACCGCATGGATGATTCCACCGCGTTTCCTTGCTCTCCAGCGAGATTTCTGGTTTGACGAGATTACTAATAACCTGCTTGTACTGAGCACCCCTAATTTTTTCACGCTACGCAAAGAAATTTTCTTCCAGTACCAGCCCTTACTGGACTATTGCCTAAGAAAGTTCTTTTGGTTTCCTGTTTTTGGACACCATGAGCTAGGACTGAGAATTTCAAGCCTTGTGTATAGTATATTGACTGTGGCCGCGTTGGGCACCATCGGTTATTCCTTTTTTAGGCAGAAGCTGGGACCGCTTTTTGCCTTCCTAGTCGCCGAAATTTTGACTGTCTGGGGTGGATCCCATTCGAGTGAGATCTATTACGCTGCCGAGGCCCGTGGTTATTCTTTGGTTTCACTAGTCTCAGTACTTTGGTTCTGCACTTTCATAAAGAGAGATGCCGACTGCTCAAATCGGAAGAACAATTTGGTTTTCGGATTTTTAAGCGCGGTTTTTATTAACGTCCATTTTTTTGCCATCCCTTGCGTGCTTTCCGCCTATGCCTATGAGTGTTTTTTCCTGATCAGAAAAAAGGCCATAAAAAGGGGAGTGACTCATTTTGTAACCGGAATGGGAATATTTTTATTTACCGTTTTTATCAATTTTCCGGCATTACAAAACTTAATTGTCAGCCCTCCTACGAAGACTTCAGTAAGTAGCACAGAGAATCACGTCACTCCACTCGCAGAAATTGGAAAACTTTTGTTCCGCTTCATCGAATTTCTCCATCTTCCTCTTTTTTTTACAGGCTTTTGGCTGATCGCTGCCCTCTTGTTAAATCTGTTTTCCACGAATCGAGAACATCGTATCCAGGGCATCCGACTCGGGTTTATTGGTTTCTTCGGAGTGATTTCGGTTTTTTTGGTGTCAATTCTATCCTCGGACTACAAGTTCTACGATCGTTACTTTATTCCCTTCTTTGGCATAGCACCCGTGGTTCTATTGCTGACCGTACAAGGCCTTTCGGATCTCTACGACCGTCTAGGAGGAGCGCGCTCGATCCGTCTTCAGTTTGCTTCGCTTACTCTTCTGGCTTGCCTCCTGGAAGGGCAGTTTTACCAAGCCATTCAGATCGAGGGGGAGTGGCTTCTTCCTGCTCAAGATTTTTCACCTACCTACAGCTTCTTCCGCGACCTCAAAGCCCTTCATTTTCCGGTGGCGGTTCTTCCCACTAATTCGTGGGCCACGAAAACGGTTTCCTTCTATTGGGAGCATATGACCGGGAACGTTCCAGGAGAGCGGCTGAGATTCATTCCGGTCATCGATCCACGGAATACACGCGCAGTCAAAGCAGTTTTTGAACCCAGGGTCGAAAGTGAGCTCAAATTGTTCCTCAGCGAAAATACGAATCCGGTTATTCTCCTTTTTGGTGCTTGGAATAAGAGCTGTCGTGCACCTCTTCATTCGAAAGATCTTCCAGCAACTCTATCGGTCTCGAGTCAGTATGTCGCTCGCCAGTGTATTTGGAAAATTCAGAATGCTACCAATCTGAAGGCAATTCAGGCAGCTGCTTGGGCGATTGGAGTGTAGTTCCATGCAAAAAAAATTCCTTCAAGTGAGTTTTTTACTCCTGGGAGGGTTCAGCGCCGCTTTATTCTTTGGCTTTTTGTGGCGCTATTTTCCGCTTGTCGCGTTCAAATATGACTGGGAACCGACCGATGGCGATGTGCTTAATCAAACGCACCGACTACTCAAGGGTCTTCCTCTGTTTTCCGGTTGGGCGCGCGGCGATATCCTTCCGCCTTATCCGCCTTTATTTTACGCATTGCTTGCCACAGGCAAGGCATTCGGCGCCGATTTGGTCGTGTACGGGCGCCTTCTCAACCTTCTCTGCATGGTGATCGTGGTCTGCTTTGGAGTTTTGATCTTGAGCGAGAAGACGGAGCGTGGGTTTCGGCCCGGACCTGCGGCATTTTTATTTCCGGCACTTTTTCTATCAAACTATCTCACGCTCGAGAAATGCTTTTATCTGCGCGCCGACGCTCTGCTTTTATTCATTCAAGTTTGCATCGCGGTTCTGTTGGTTCACAGACCGAATCAACTTCGACCGCGCCTGCTCGGAGTCCTGATGGGCACCTTGCTTTGGGTCAAGCAAACAGGAGTTGGCACCATTATCGGATCAATCGGGTCGCTCGTTTTGAGACGCCCTGAGCGACGAGTTTTTGGTCTAATCTTCCTGTCATTTGCGATTACTTTTGCTGCGCTTTACGCCGGATTCAGAGCGTGTGGGCAGACCTATTTGCTTCACGGACTTTTTTTGAATCCCCGAGCGGTGTATTCTGGCTCGACATTATCATTGGCTCATATGGAAATGAGGGTCGTTTCCTTCTACAGCCAACTTTTTTGGATTGCAGGACTGGCGATATTGGGACTATTTTTTAAAAAAAACAGCCGACTCAGGCCGTTAGTCTGTCTTTTTTTGTGCGAGACTGGGATATCGTTTTATTGCTTACAAAACCAGGGCGCGTCCTCACCCTACCTTTGGTACCATTGGTTTTTGATATGCGTTTTTGCCGCATACGCAGTCGAGGTTTTGGGTAGTCGGTGGAAATTAGGGGCGGTCTTATCGTGCTGTGGGGTTGCAGCGCTCACGCTTCCAAACCAGAAGACACTTTTGTCTTTCGAAGCCCTGGATCTCGAGCAGCAGCAGATTGTCGGAAAGGCACACGATGTTCTGATTCAGAGCCTTGTCGCGTCAGCGCCAACTCTTAAGTGGATCTCCAGTCGAGAAGCCACGAGTATTGTTCGGCAAGGAGTGATTCTTGACCAAGACTGGTGTACCATGACAACTGCTTACTCACGTGGGGCATTCAGCCCCCAGCCTCTCGTCACGCGTCTCGTGGGGGGCGAGTATAGCTTCGCTCAGTTATCGAAAGATAGTTGCGGCGGCGGAGCCAGTCAGATCCGATCAGCCATCGAGAGTTGCTTCACGCTGATTCGACAAAGCGTCGTCGTTCGTTTCGGCGCGTTCCTGCCTGTGACTATTTTGCAGTATGACGGAGCAAAGAGCGAATGCAAACGGTTGAGTGAAAGAAGCTCCACTCACTGAAGGCGTTAAAGACTCGTGTTGACAATAATACTATGTATAGCTATGTATAGTGTATGGCCGAGGAGCTAGGTAATTGGAAAACGCAGATTCGTAAGGGTTATTTAGAGCTCTGTATTCTGCTTTTGATTCAACATCACGAACGTCTTTACGGGTTTGATCTTATCGAAAAGCTTCGTGAATCTGACCTCGAGGTTAAAGAAGGCACGCTTTACCCGCTTTTGAGTCGAATGACGACAGATAAGGTGCTGCAAGCCGTTTGGGAAACCAAAGACATCAAAGGGCACCCGCGAAAGTATTATTCGTTAACACGCGATGGCCAGAAAACATTGGATGAAATGAAGTCAGAATTTCAGCGCATGATCGACGTTTTTAATAAAGTCAGGAAAAAATAAAGGAGTCTTTATGCCTACCGATCCACAACTCGAACAGTATCTTTCAGCTTTAGATAAAAACCTGGGGCAGGTTCCAGTGAGTGACCGTTCAGAGATCATCACTGAAATTAAAAGCCATGTTTTAGAGGCGAAAGAGCGAGATCCCGATCAAAGCATGAACAAACTCTTGGCGTCGTTAGGTGAGCCCGAAGGTGTCGCGAACCGCTACCTGATTGAGCGAGGCTTGAAGCCCGGGCGCCCATCAAAAACTCCAATAGTGAAATGGCTTACGATTGGTTTTTTAGGAACGTTTGGCATCACCGCTTTATTCATTATCATTCTGTTCACTCACTTTTCGCCTCTCATTAGCGTGGACGATAAAGCGGGAAGAGTGATGATCTTGGGTGGCCTTATTGATATTAAAGACGGTGATGTAAATATTCAAACTGGGCGTTACTCTCAAAACCAAGAGAGTTCTCAAGAAATCAACCCAGCTGTGATTAAGCAAATTCTGATTTCATTCGATAATGGCAAGATTGAAGTCGCACCTTCCGCAGATTCAAAAATGCATTGGAGCTGCAAGATGAGTTCGAAAGAGCCGATGAGTCAGGCTTCTGAGAAAGGTGTTTTCAGTTTAAATTTAGGCAAGACGGGTGGCAGTGCAAACTGTGATATTCAAGTTCCCGGAAAAACCCCTCTACTTATAGAAGGTCGAAATGCCAAGCTGTCTCTATCGAAGCCACAAGGCGACGTGGAGCTGAAGTTGAATAACGGAAGTGTCAGCGTGACTCCTGACCCACAAAAGAATTATCACTATGACATGCATGTGACGCGAGGTGTGGTGCAAGGCTTGGAGTCGTCAGATGCCAAAGACGCGATTCAGATTAAAATGACGATGGAGAATGGGAAGATTTCGAGAGATTGAGAGCCATTCCAATGATTATATCCAGTTATTTTAATTAACGGTCAATAAATTGTCGCTCGCGAAATACTGACTTACGATTCACAAAAAGTTCACAGAAGAGGTGAATCGTTTTATCCTGTTAGAATCCCACACGAGATTGTGCTCTCTCGAAAGGATTCACGGATGAATCGCGCACTTTTATTGTTTTTTCTTTTAAGCAGTTTTTCAAAGGCATTTGCCTCTAGTGGTCCAACTAACTTTCAGCTGGGTTCGGCGCCTATTCCCTATCCGAGTTTTACGGTGGGATCGGCCGATAATAGCCTGGGTGGAACTTACTTACATATATCTGAAGGAACGGCCGATTTGAGTGGCGCGGGTTTGGACTATAAAGGTCGCTATGCGCCTACGTCATTTATTTCGGTGGGTTTTGAAATGCCATTTAATTATCTCAGCGGAGATTTGGGAGCTGATTTTAACTCAGGCACCCTCAAGATGTATAACGCAACGCCAATGGTGAACACGCAAATTCAATTATGGAAATCAGGAGAATTTTCTGCGATTGCTTTTGCTGGCATCAACTTTGGTTACGGACATGCAACCATCACTCAATCTACGGGCGATATCACGATGACTTTGAGATTGGTGTCTGCTCCGATGGGAGTTCAGCTAGGAATTCCCATCTCTCATGGTGTTTCTGTTGCTCCGTTTTATTTCTACACGCGGGGTTTAGGCGGAATAGCGACATTCGATTCTAGCCAAGGTAAAACGTCGACGAGAATTCCAAGCTTTTCGACTCAGAGTTACGGCCTCGATGTCATTATTCCAAAAAAACACCTTTCTATAGGAACCCTCTTACAAAGCACCCTGCAAGCTGCGCAGAAAATGAACACGCTCTCACTCTCGATTGCTTGGCTTTTTGGTGGCAGTGTTAAGTAGAGGCTTTTGGGTAACCTTTAGGTCAACTGTTAAGGAAATAATGTTAGCCAATAAAATACCGATAAGCTTTGGAAGTTATTTGCCTGAACTATTATAGGCAAGATAATCGGGAACATCCTTAAGGAGTGTGTCATGGCTATTGTACTTCGCACTAATGAAGAGGTTAGGTTAACTGCAGATTTTCATTGGAGCAGTTACATAAGGGCAGGCGTTTGGGCTGCCTTATTCACCCTTAGTGCGCTCGGTCACCTCATAGCCGTGATCCAGAGGACGACAGAGTTCAATGGATCAGCCCTTTTCTTTATTCTTCTGATTGGTTGGATGCCCGCTATTTACCGATTCCTCGCGAACAAATGTAAGCACTACGTTGTTACAAACCAACGACTATATGTAGAAGAAGGCATTTTGGCGAAGAGCAAGAAAGATATCCCTCTTCAAAAGGTAAACGATCTGGAAGTGTCGCAAGGGATAATTCAAAGAATGTTTGGCGCTGGAAACCTTCTAGTCCTTACAGGAAATGACAAACCGAATCGCCTGACCAACATCGAAAATCCAGAAGTTTTTAAAAATCAAATTAGCGAAGTTCTAGGACAGATTATAAAGAAGTCCGTGGCTTAATTGCATCTATGTTCCGTTAACCAGTTTAGTCAGATTGCAAAAGAGACTGGAGCTACAAGTTCTGCTATTTTAAAAATCCTAAAAAAGAGAGGCTGAAAGAGGCCATATGAAAAAATCTGCATTATATTATGTTGTCATCTTCACCACTTTAATTTCCGGATGTGCCCACAGCAGAACGAAGTATGAGCCACACGGGTACTCAGGTGGTTATAGTGATCAAAAAGTTGATGAGAAAGTCTACGGTGCTCGATTTGCGGGTAATGCCTATACTAATGCAAACGATGCAAAATTCTTATCAAACCTAAGAGCTGCTGAAGTTTGTAGAGAACAAGGCTTCAACCTTGCCAGAATTGTTGGTGTTCAGGATCTTTCGACATCTAAAGATGAAATTAAGAGTTCAACTGTGGTCACGTCTTCACCCACATATTTTTCCGGTAACGCTTACGCTACAGGAAATACAACGAATTACTCCGGGCAAACATACGGAGGAGGAGCGCAAGGTAGTTCTAGAACATGGACTGAAACCTATCACTTTCCTACATTTGACACCTATTTCACTTGTAC
>Ga0206960_1179_pt1 | contig 14691 bp, 12 predicted proteins | sample Alteio_BWOrgHeat_29_FD_153255 | JGI IMG/M metagenome (GOLD analysis project Ga0206960, IMG submission 153255) | Enriched cells from forest soil in Barre Woods Harvard Forest LTER site, Petersham, Massachusetts, United States -... | ecosystem: Environmental > Terrestrial > Soil > Temperate forest >... | reverse complement strand
TACTTGAAACGGTTTCCGGCATACCTACAGCAATTGACGATGGAGAGTAACGGGAAATCGGTCACGCTCGACGGTGGACGGGTGGATTACCAGACCGGCGCGATCTTCTGGGGAGAACCGGGGACAAACGGGCAACATTCATTCTATCAACTCATTCACCAAGGGACGAAACTGATCCCGTGCGATTTCATCGGGTTCGGCAAGACACTGAATCCACTGGGCGAGCATCACGATCTGCTGATGTCGAACCTCCTCGCCCAGAGCGAAGCGCTGGCGTTTGGCAAGACTGCCGCGGAGGTCAAGGCCGAGGGGACACCCGATGGGTTGGTGCCGCACCGCGTCTTTGAAGGGAATCGCCCGTCGAACACCATTCTTATTGAGCAATTGACTCCCGAAGTGCTTGGCAAACTTATCGCGCTGTACGAGCACGCGGTCTTCACGCAGGGCGTGATTTGGAATATCGATTCTTTCGACCAGTGGGGAGTGGAATTGGGGAAGGTATTGGCCCGGCGCATTACGCCGGAGCTGCAACCCGCGAGTGAGTCGCCGCTGAAGCATGATAGCTCCACGAACACGCTTATTCGCCGCTACCGCAAACTCAAGGGAGACGCGAAGTAGAAGATACTTTATGAAAATCCAGGAATTGCACGTGGGAATGAAAGTCTTGCATCCGCAACACGGGATGGGGACGGTAAAATCCATCACGGAGAACATGGCGGAGATTCGTTTTAATGACGCAGCGCGAACGATCGCGCCCGAAACGAGCGACCTCAAACCTGCGGAAGCACGGACGTCCGTGAGCGGACTGGACATGCCGCTGGAGCAGTTTGTCGAGAAGGTGACGCGTGTGTTACTCGATGAACTTGGCCTGGAGAAGCCGGGGGACGTGGTGGAGCAACTGGGCAGCCGCTGGCACGGCGGTCGGCTGATGCTTCATCCCGCGGACCAGAGCTTGCAGGCCAAGGAAGTGCCTCTGGATGTGTTCTTCCACAAGGTCGTGATGCTCCGCAACAACCTGCGCGTGCTGGAGCAAAAGATCAACAGCCATGAGAAGTTGAGCGACGCCGACAAAGTAGAATTCCAGCAGTACATTACGCGGTCATACGGTTCCCTGACGACGTTTAACGTGCTGTTCAAAAACAAGCAGGACCACTTCAAGGGCGCGGAGTGATCGTCGAGGCGGCCACTTCCTTCCTGGTGACGACACTGATCTGACCATTATTTTCGAGTATGGCGCAGTGCACTTCCGCGACTTCGTTGCACCCAGCGGCGCGCAGGGCAGCGGTCAATTCATGATGCGTCAGTTTTTCCCGCACCAGAACTTCTTCATACAACCTGCCGTTGTGAATGAGGACTTCGGGGCGACCTTCAATAAGAGCTTCCACTTTCTTGTTTCGATAGGCGGCGAGGCCGATCAGGTAATTGACAAGGACGAGTGTACAAGCCGAGAGGATACCGGCGAGGACGGAGTTGTCCCCGCCGTTCATGGCATTCTGCACGGCGTTGCTGAGAACCAGCAACAAGACGAGGTCGAACGGCGCAAGTTGGCCGACCTGCCGTTTGCCGGTCATTCGCAAGAGCACGATCAGGAATCCATAGACGATAAGCGCGCGGATGATGAATTCCCACCACGGCAAAGAAAGCTGCCACATGCCGGGTATTCTACCCAAGGCTGGAGCAAATGCAGTTCAAAACCGGAATGTCATTTGTAGGCCCTTGGTGTCCTGGGTAATGTAGGGTTGGAGGACGCCGTCCACATTGCGCCGATAATGGAAGTGGACGATGTTTTTGCCAACGGCTTCGCCCAGAAACGCGCCGCCGACAACGTCACTGAGCCAGTGTTTGTTATCGGTAATGCGCTGCGCACCGACCGCGCCGGCTAATCCATACAAGGGCCATGTGACCCAGGGGTTTTGCCAAACCTCGCTGACGCTTGAGGCGAAGGCAAACGCCACGGTTGATTCACCAGAAACGAAAGAGGAACTGGGGGAATGTTTTCCGGGGCCTGAAAAGTCGAACTGACTGTCCGTGGAATTTGGGCGTTTCCGTCCGGTCACAGATTTGAGTCCTTCCGCGAGAGCGCCCGAATAAGCGACGGATTCGAAAGCCAGAAAGCCGGAGTCAGCCAGTTTTTCGTTTTGTACGATCAGCCCCGAGCCAAAAATCGCGCCGCCTGCGGCGAAAAAGTACGCGCCACTGCCCGTAAAGGTGCGGACGGTATTCAGGCCATCGTCGAGTGACGGCGAGTTGTTGTCATCGTGGATGAAGTCGCGGACGGTCTTGTCCAGCGGCATCAGCGCACCGGTGATGCCGACCTCGATGCCAAACGTCTCCCACTCCTCCCCGCGCCAATAGGCGGGACGCGTGAGAAGGTTGATCGGGTCTTTCCAGAGCCACTCCAAATATTTCTGCGGCCAGTTCTCGGCGTGGTAGGGCAGCAGGTAGTCTCGTTTCTCAACCAGGTCGTTCGGTGTGCCGTTGGTGGCTGATGCCACCTGCAAGGTTGGAGAGAAATACGGTTCGTCACCGAGACTTGGTCGGGGACAGAAGAACATAGCGGCCAGGAAAATAGCCAATAGCGATGGTTTCATTGCGCCTGTTTCTCCTAAATTCGCCAATGCTACCAAGGCGCAGGCTGCTGCAAGCGTAAACTCAAGTCAATAGGGCAGGAGCGAAATTACCAATATGTAATCGCGTCGTAATGGCTGGCGATTACCAAGCGCTCATGGTGTCGTAGCGGAAGGTCATATCGCTGGCGACGTAGCCGCCATACCATTGGACGTGCCCATCGGCGAAAAGGATGTTTTGGCCGGCGCCGTGCCGCTGCCAATCGATCCATACCCCGGCACCGCCGGTCGGCCCGCCCACGCAGTTTTGCGTGTAGTCATCCTTGTCGGCATCGGTGGGATCGAACTGCCCCTCGACCGGCCCCGTTTTCGTCGCCGCTCCGCCGGTGTCTCCCGACAAGACAAAGGCCTGGGGAAACGCTATGCGTCGGCGGTCGACAGAGGCGAAATGGTTTGTACCCCCATCGACATACGCAGCCCGCGCGCCGTTGAAATAGCTGAAATCCGAGCGTGTGTCCAACGGACAATGATAGATTGTTTTGCTCTTCGAATAGGGGAATATCTGCTGCATCCAGCTTGGCAAACCCGTCGTCGCGTCGGTCTGGTCCCAGGGAATCAAAGCTCCCGAGACGGGGAACATTTCACCGTTCTCGTCGGCATAAAGGCTCATGGCGATGTGAATCTGGTGGAGATTGGAAGTGCAGCGGACGGCAGCGGCTTTGGCTTTCGCCATGCTTAAGGACGGCAGCAGCAACGCCGCGAGGATGCCGATGATCGCGATAACGACCAGCAGTTCGATCAAGGTGAATGCCTTACGGTTCAATGCAAGTCTCCTGATCTCATAAGCACATGATAATGATTGCAGAAAGCGCAATTTGCGTCCAGCCAATTATCTTGAAACAAACTGGCGTGCTCAAGCTTCTAACTTATTGAAGAAAGCAGGTGGCGCAATGAAACTGATATACGCAGGTGTGTTGGTGGGGATGATTCTGACAGGCCTTTCAGTGGAGGCACAGATGAAAGGTGGTTTCGCCGGGGGTACGGCGGTCGGATCTGGAAACGGGGGCACTGTGGATCATACCCTTCCCGCGATTTCGCCGGGTAACCCCAGCCCCCGGGTGAACGTCCCTACGCAGCCTCAGAGGAACATGGGTGATCCGCGAGGTGTCGGTCACCCTGGCATTGTTGGCGATAGGGGCGCGGGCGGACGGAGGGAGTTTGGACCGCACGGCGATTTTGACGGTCGTCATTTTGAGCTTCATGGCCGGCATTTTGACCATCACTTTTTTCATGGGCATGGCGTAGTGATCTTTGCTTACGGGGTGCCGTACTACTATTATCCGGACTATGGGTATTACGATTTGGGCCCGTATTCCCCGGCGGATTCCTCGATGGGATACACTGCGGGAACGGACACACCGACTGAGTCATATGGCGACCAGGATTTGGATAGTTTTTATCAACCGGGTTACCAATGGGGCGGCGAAATGAAGCTGTACCATGTGACCATGGATCAGTTTGTTGCCTATTTGAAATCGTATATCCTGAGCGCCTCGCCAGCCCAACAGGCCGCCTTCCGTTCCGGATTTGTCGCGCATTTTGGTGCGGATGGACAATCGATGTATGACCAGGCAGTGCAGCAGGCCATTCCGCAGAACCAGGTTGCTCCACTAGTATTCTCGCCCTGAACAAGTGCCGGATCTTGCCAGGTATCTTTCGCTTGAGGTGACGGCTGGCTCCGCATAGCATTGCGCGGATGAGACGTTCCAACAAAGCAAACGGCCTGCTGCAAGGGGCGCGCGTTTATCTTTCCGGCCCGATGGACTTTGTGGCGTCGCGTGCCGCAGAGAAAAAGTCCGGCTGGCGCAATCGCGTGGGCGAATTCCTCGAGGCCACCGGGGTGACTGTATTCGACCCGTGGTTCAAGCCGGACGTCCGCGGGCTGCATGAATACGGACGGGAGGACGTGAAGAGCGGCGAGCGGATTAAGGAGCGCTGGACGTATCGGTCGGGACGCAAAGGCGCGGAGATCCGGTCGTGGTGTGCGCGGATGTTTTGGGAAACGCTGCACATTGACCTGCGGATGGTGGACACGAGCGATTTCACGATTTCGTATTGTCCGACGAACATTTACAGCGTCGGCACACCACATGAAATCATCACCGCGACCGTGCAGCACAAGCCGGTGCTGTTCGTCAGCCCGCCGGTCAATTTTCCCACGCTCCACAAATTGCGTGCGCACCTAAAGAATGATCCGAAGGGCGGGGAATTGCTGGCGCGATTGGAACGGGAAGTCCCGATCAAGGAGAACCCGCGTGCCATCCCGAGTTTGTGGTACATCCCACTGGTGGGAGGCGAGAATTTCTTTGATGGGTTTGGTTTTGCACCGTATCGGAAGAAGCTTGGTTGGAAGGATGATATCGCGCTCGACGAACATGAGCGTCGCCACAAGCCGAAGCGGCCGCTGCTGCCGTTTCTGGAGAGATTGAACCGCGAACTCCCGAGGAAGTGGGACCGCAAGCTGCGGAAGTTTGTTCCCGACGACGATTGGTTGCTCTGGGAGTTCCAGGCTGGAAAGAAGCGCGGCAAACATCTCGAGGGGATACGGCGGTAAGATGACGGCGATTGAACAGGAATTGCGTGAAGCATTGGAGCAGTTCATGGCGACGACTGCTAAGCGACAGTCGGAGGAGATCGGCGAAGCGTTGAATCGAATCCTTCAACTTGAGCAACAACTCGGCGCGGACGCGCCAGCGATGCTCCGTCATTATCTTGAGAGACGGAGTTACCAGAAGGCGCTGGACTTCCTCAATTCAGGCCGGTCCGAGACGGAAACGCCGCAGTGCGGTCATTGAGCAAGCGGCTTGGGTAACGACAGTGTAGGGCAATACGGGCCGATCAAATCTCGTCGCCACCACGTGCCGGTTTCACGACGCGTGGTGAAGTTGGTGAAGTGATAGTTGTACACGGTCGCGCGAAGATAACGGGGTGGGGAGTTGGGGAAGGGGTTGGTCTTTAGGAGGGCCAGGACTTCCGGCTGGCCTTGCAGGAGCCTGACACAAAAGTTGATAAACCACGAACTGGGTTCGTAGCGCGGGTTCATGACATTCAAGGCTTCGAACCACATTTGCCAGTCGAGGCGGGGTTGATAAGGTGCGACGAAGGCGGGGCGACGGGTTGGGTCGCCGGGCTTATATTTGAATTCATAGGTCTGCCATGTCTGGCCGTCGTTGCTGCCTTCTATAATGATTTCGGGACGTGCCGTGGTCATCATGGCAAACAAGCCGTAGCCGTTGAAACTCCGCAACGGGGCCAGCGTGCGGAAGAGACTCACCATTGGGCCGGGCCATGAAATCGGTTCGCGAAAAGACGACGTCAGCGTCATCGTGGTGACCAGGAGCACCACTGCGGCCGACGGCACGGTAATCCAACAGGGCCAGCGCCAGGGTGGTGTAGCTGCGCTTCTGTGAAGCGCAGTTTTGATAATCACACCGATGCGGCGCTTCACAGAAGCGCCTCTACAACCGGCCAAGAGAAGTGCGTCGTCTAGCAGTAGTACGCAGAGCGTGACGGCGAGAAGATTGAAGAAGCAATAGTTTCCCGTCAACGCGATCAATGTCATTAGTGTGACAATTGATCCGCAAGCTAACAAGCGCAGTCGTCGCGGCGCGAAGATCAGGAAAGGCATGCCCAGCTCGATGGTGAACATAAATCCGCAGGAAAATTTCTGGAACCACAGGGGTAGCTGGTGCGCATACCAGCCGATCCAGGTCGGCAGCGGCTGGGTCTCGTAGTGATAGGTCAGCGCGGTCAGGCCCCACCACGTCTTATCTCCCGTCGCGAGCTTGACCACGCCCGAGGCGAACATCAGCCGGAACAGCAACCAACGCAGCAGCCAGAGAGCGGTGCGTGAGGGCGGCGCTTCACGGGTCAATCCGGGTAACAGTTGTCGTGGGGCAAAGAAGATCGCGAGGAATCCCGTCTCCAAGAGTAACGCGTCCCACTGGAAGTTGAGGAACGGTTCGCCGACCACACACAATGACAAGTAGAGCAGCCAGAGTACCGCCAACGAAGGAGCGGTCGCGAGACCGAGAATCACAAAGATTGATAGGATCGTTCCACCGCCGCAAAGGAAATGGAGAAACTGGTCGCTCGTATTGAACCAGCAAAGGGTTGGGGCTATGGAGACAGCACCCCAGACGCTATGGGTACGCGACCAGTTGTGGATGAGGTCCATGTACTGCGTCGCGGGCGCGATACCACGGCTGCCAACAAGTCCGTCTATCTGTACCCACAGGGAAACGAAGGCAATAAAGTAAATGATCCCCATCAGCCGGAGAAAGAGCCAGCGCGTGAGAAAGTGCGTGGGCTGCTCTACGTGTTGTCCCCAGAGAAGGCGTGTTAGGAAAGAAAACCCAGCGCGATGTTTGGCAACGAAGCGATAGAGAGTCTCGGTAATGGGTGCAACGCCAGGTCCTCGCTGATATAGCCACAGCGGCCACCGATGGCATGGCACGACCGCCTGTGCACGAAAAACTGCTTCGGTAGCCGAGTAGATGTGCCCATCGGTGTCGATGAATTGGACCGCTTGTTCGCATTGTTCGCGAGTCAGTTCTGGAAAACGCTGCGGAACGGTCGAGTCTTGGAAGGGGATGTATCCGACACGATCACCGGTACTCTGTTGCCAACGCGAAATCCAGCGGCGACAGAAATTGCAGTCGCCATCGAAAATCATCACGGGCGTGGCGGGCGGTGAAGCGACGCGGGTCACATCGAAGTCATAGCCGAGGCGGGGAGTTGGGTCAACTGAGTTGGGTGGTATGGACGTCAGCGGTCGTTGAACGCCATAACTCCGGTGATGTTGTTGGGCCTCTTTATAGGATGTCGTCTTTGGAAATCCGTGATTCGACTTTCCCTACGACTTGGTCAAAAAGCCAACGTAAAGGCTTGCGCTCTTTTCCCTCTGTGCAGCCGTCAACGATGTTGAACGCGAGGAACAAGTTCCAATCGTGAATGTTTTGGAGTAATGCGCCAAATCGTTCTTGGTTGTATTTGCCTTTGCTCTCGAACTGGCGCCACAAGGCAAAAGGCTCATCGTGGTACTGAACCATCGCGAGCAACTCTGCGTCATCGCAAAAATCGGAGAGGAATTTCCGAGCTAACGATGCGTGGCTGGCGGGATGCGTAATGGGAACTCCGCGGTCAGAATCGCGCTTGAAGCTGTCATGTGTGTGAACCAGAATTTTGAGCTTCCAGTAATCATCGTCGGAGATCTTCGGCTTCAGTGCTTCAAGATTGCGCTCGATTTCAGCGATGTGCGCACGAACTGTGCCCTCGGGGTGTCCTGGACGCGCCTCACCCCAGTCAAGGTTCTGCTGGTATCGTGCGTCGCGGGTAATGGCGTCAAAAATCTCTGAGTACGTGCTCATGTGACCTTTGGAAGTCGTTTCATTCGGGTGGATTGATGAAACCAGATTGGAGTAGTTCTATCAAGGAGTATCACGGTGGCTAGTTGTTGGGTCGCCGAGCCTTTGCCGCGTGTGGCACGCGACCTACAACAAGGACACAGGCACGGAGGCCTGCGCCACCACATTTTTATCATTTGCTGCCGATTAATCGACTTGGATCGTCCGTCCGCACTTGTTACAGGTGATTTGCGGAGCGTCGAAGGCGGGGCTGAGTTGGACGGTGCTGCCGCAGCCGCAGCGGAAGGATTCCCAGCCGGTGCCGGTGCGGTGATATTGCAATGGGGAGAGTGGGATTACGGGTGGAACGGCGGAAACGGTTGAGGGTGGAGGTGGAGTGGTACCGACGGAGGGAATCGGGATCACGCTGCTGCAGCGGGGGCAGCGGATGGAATCTTGTTCGTAGCCTTCGGGGACGGAGATCTCCAGACCGCAGTTGCATTTTACCCGCATGTAACCGGAGGCACGGCGGGCGACGTCGTGGGCGTCCTGTCGCGATTGAATCGGACCTTCGTTCGATGGAGCGCGAATGGCTTCGGTCGGCGCGGACTGGAGAGATTGGGTGCCGATGAGTGAGCCACCTTTGGCCTTGCGGTAGGCGGCTTCGTAGTCGGTGAATGATGCGCCGGTCATCGCGCGTAAAATCTTGATGCGTTGGCTGGTGGGTGGGTGTGACGAGAAGACGCTGTCGGATTCGTCACCGTCGGCTTCAGCCGCACTCAAAGGGTTCACGATGAACATGGGGGCGGTGGCTTTGCTGGCGAAACTGAGCGGGACGTGCGCCTGGGAGATTTTTTCCAAAGCGGAGGCGAGGCCCTCGGGGTAACGGGTAAACTGCGCGCCGCTGGCGTCGGCGAGGTACTCGCGTTTGCGGGAGCAGGCGAAGTAGAGGAGTTGCGCCATGATCGGGCCGAGGATGGCGAAGAGCAGGCCAACGACTAGGATGATAATTTGCAACTGTCCGCCGTCCTTGCCGTCGCGGGAATCGGAGCGGCTGCGGCCACGTCCGCCATACCAGAGCGAGCGGCGAACGATTTCGGAGAGAATAACGATGGAGCCGAGCATGACTGCGGCGAGCGTCATGAATTGCACGTCGCGGTTCTTGAGGTGACCCATCTCGTGAGCGATGACGCCCTGGAGCTCGTCACGGTTGAGGCGATACATCAGGCCGGTGGTGACGGTGATGGAACTGGTCTCGGGTTTGCGGCCGACGGCGAAGGCGTTGGGCGCGGGATCGTCGATCAGGAAGATGCGCGGCATGAAGCCCAGGCCCGAGGCGAGCCGCATTTCGTCGACGACGTTGAACAACTCCGGGCTGTCTTCCTTCTTCAATTCGCGCGCGTTCGCGCTGGACATGAGGATGGATTCGGCGCTGGTGAAGTAGGCGAGCATCATGCCGCCCCAGATGATCAATGCCAGGAGTAGGCCGAATGCGCCGGCGTTGGGGGCGAGGAGTTCGCCGCCGGTGAAGCCGATGAGCAGGAGAATGATCGCCATGCCCGTGATGAGGATGGCAGAACGGCGTTTGTTGGCTTGGATTTGTTCCCACATATTTATGTCTTGGGACACCTAACGGTGCACATGAGAGCCCCCTCACCTTAATCCTCTCCCCCGGAGGGGAGAGGAAATAAAGGGGAAGAGAAGCCTAGAATTTGACCTGCGGGGCTTCGCGCTCGTCCTCGGCCTTGACCTCGAAGAAGTCGCGGCGCCCGAAGTTGAACGTCGTGGCCAAGAGGTTCGTCGGGAAGACTTCGATGTGCGTGTTGTAGGTCATCACCGAATCATTGTAGAACTGGCGGGCGAAGGCCACTTTGTTTTCGGTGGACGTGAGTTCCTCCTGCAGCCGCATGAATTCGGAATTCGCCTTGAGGTCGGGGTAAGCCTCGGCGACGGCGAACAGTGATTTCAACGCGCCCGTGAGAACGCCCTCGGCCTGAGCTTTGTCGCCGACAGACGTGGCGCTGACGGCCATGTTGCGCGCCTGGATGACTTTCTCCAGCGTCTCGCGCTCGTGCGTAGCGTACCCTTTGACGGTCTCGACCAGATTGGGGATCAGGTCGTGCCGCCGCTTGAGCTGGACGTCGATCTGCGCCCAGGCGTTCTCCAACTGGTTACGCAGGCGAATGAGGCCGTTGTAGGCGCCCGCGACCCACGCCAGGATGACCACTATCAGCCCAACGAGAACCAATGCAATAATTCCAATACCCATATTCTGCCTCCGTGTTCTTTTAGAGTTTTGATTTCGTGGTAAAGAGTTCGTTCAAGTAATCGATCGTTTTTCCCGTACCGCTTTCGGTCGGGAACATCGCCAGAAGTTGTTGCAATTCGTCGGAGTCGAACCACAGCCCGTGTCCACGCGGGCATTTATCGAGGGTCAGCGGTTGAGGGAGCGGACGCGACGGAACGCGTCCCTCCACTTCGGAAACAACAATCTCGTGCAACGGCGCATCGCAGCGTGGACAGAGGTGAGGACGGCCGCTGGGTTGAACGCCGATTTGCTGCTGGAATTTTAAGAGTGGATCGTGGGCGTTCGCGCCGGTTTGTTCCATGAGCGCCTCGAGTTCGTGGGCATCGAGCCACAGTCCGCGACAGTGATGGCAGAAATCGATTTCAATATCCTTGAAGTGGAGGATAAAAAGCGGGACATCGCATTTTGGGCAAACGCGTCTCATGGCGGTCCTTCGCATCGGGATGATGGCGTGGGCGCGGTGGAAGCGTCAAGCACTTCCCGGGTGTCACGCTCGCTCGGTCTCTGGACGTTCATTTGACCGTACTAAAACAGAACAAACGGGCAGCGTCATTTACAAATCGCTGCCTTGTTTGTAATCCCGCGGACGGATCAGGGTTTCGAGATGTCGATGCGGTAGAATTTCGCGGGAGGTTGCGAATTCGTGTCGGTGATCGTTACAAGGTTGCCGTTCGTGATCGGGCCAGTGAAACCCTGGAGAGGCTGCCAAGCGGAGTTCACGAGGTCGGTGGTGAACTGCGGCGTGTAGGTATGTCCGGAGACAACGGGCTTATATTGAACATTGGGTTGTGCGACGGCCGAGCCCGCGTATAACTGTTCGATTTCTTGCGGCGAAAGACCGCGGTTGTAGACGCGAACGTCATCGAGATCGCCGAGGAAGTAAAACGAGTTGTAGGCGGCGTTGGCGCCGATGTAGAAGTTCGAGTTACCTTGTCCAAACGGCTGGCCGGCATCTGAGCCTTCGCAGACGCCATCGATATACACGCAGCGGTTACCCGCCGAGTCACTGGTGACAGTCAATTGATACCACGTGTTGGAATCCCATTGACCCCTTACCTGCGAGAGCAATGAGATGCCTCCCGAGTTGCCAAAGTAGTAAAAATCGATGGTTCCTGGAAAGACACTCGGGCCACTAATGAAGTTCATCCAGATGGCCGGAGAAACCGAGCCTTGTCCGGGGCCGCCGCCCTCATTGAGAAGGCTGGAGGAAAGATTGGTAACGGTGAATCCCGGCCGGAACCAAACAGCCCAGGTAAACGGATTGGCACCCGTCAATTGCGAGGGAACCTGAATATATCCGGTGGCGCCGTCGCAATGCAACGCGCTATTCGGGTTGCCAAATCGGTCGTTGGTAAGAGAAACGCCACCAGCGGCAATCCCCGTGTGCCCGTTGCCGGAGGCATCATTGGTCAGATTACCGTCGAAGGTATAATTCGCCACGAGGCCTCCACCTACGTTGAAGTTGGTTGAGACCAAGGAGACGTTGACCGCGAAGGCGGAGGATGGGTTGGTCGGGTCGAGGCCGGCGGTGTATTTGAAGAGATTATTTTGGCCGGTGGCGTCGAAGTCGCAGGTGGCGCAGGAGCCGGAGTTGGTGGATGAGGCCGAGCCAAAGTATTGCTGACGCCACCAATTGGGGATTCCATCACCGATGGTATCGACATTGTACAACTGTGTGACTTCGGAGGCCGAGAGCGCGCGTCCGTAGACCCGCACGTCGTCCAAGGCGCCGTTGAAGAAGCTAGAGATATTGCCTGAGGGAGCGCTGCCGATGGCCAGGAGATCAGGGGTGATCGCGAGGACGCCGCTGGCGGGTTGCAGGGCGGCGATTTGTGCGTCGATGTAGAGGATCATTGTGGAACCGTTGAAAGTGGCGGCGAGGTGATGCCAGGTGCCGGTGGATGGCGCGCTGGCGAGCAAGACGCCGTTGCTGACGCCGGGCAGAAGAAAGTCGATCTGGCCGGTGGTAGTAGAAAGCAAGGCGTATTGGTTGTCCGTCTTGCCTTTTTCCAGAATACGAGGCGCGTGGCCGGCGCTTCCCCAGGAATCGGCCTTCACCCAGGTGGAGATGGTGATGCCACTGAAAGGATTGAGGGAGGGAGAATTGGAAACGACCACATCAGTTTGGCCGTCGAAGTGCAAGGCACCGCCGATGAAACCGTTGGTCCAGCCTGGAGGATTGGCTAGCAGGTTGAGAACGTTGCCGGCATTCAGGTTGCCGGAGGAATCGTTGGCAGTGGTGCCGGTGCCTTCGTCAAACGTCCAGTAACCCAGCAATCCCGTCTGGCACGCGCCGCCGCCGTCGGTGCAGGGAGGGGCTTGGAAGGTCAGCTGTAGGCCATTCATCAGGAGGCCGCTGCTGCATTCGAACTGACTCACGTCGTTGGTGTTGTTCTGTGAGCCAACCGTGGCACTGCTGCCGTTGCCGTTGAGGTTGCCATAGATGATGTCGAAACGTAGCTGGTTCTCATAGAGGCAGACTTCGAAATTGACGGTCGAGGTGGAGATGCCGCCACTGTAGTAGACGGCGCGCCACTCGATGTTGAAAATCCGATTCGGCGCGGAGCCGGTGCTCGAGGTGAAAATGCCGTTGCCGGCGCCGTCGGTGCGCAGGTCCTGCCACTGCGGGAAGATGCTTTGATCGAAGCCGAAGGCAGGCAGGCAGACGTTCTTAGGTGTGGAATTGCTGCCGGCGAATTGGAGGTTGCCGTTGGAGCTGAGTGAAACGTTCGTGTAGGAGGTGCCGTAGAACGTGTAGGCGAACGGCAGACTGATCGTGGTGGCGCAGTCGTCGCAATGATTGCCGGTATCGGTCACGCCGGGCACAATGATTGCGTTATTGGTTTGGGTGATAGCGTACACGATGCTGCTGGGGATGGCGTAATTAATGGTGGCTGAACCGCTGTTGAAGGTGAGCGCCAGCGTGAGTGCGATGGGTGAGCCGCACGAGAAGGATGGCGATGTGGTAATTTGGAAGGGAATCGTGTTGGAAGCGGTCGCGTTGGGAATGAGATTCGGATACGGCGATGAAGGTTGAAGAATGGTCACGCCGGGGGTGGTGGTGCTCAAGGTGACATTCACAACCTGCGCGGTCGCGGCGCCAAAATTCTGGATCGCGAGCGAGAGGAAATTACATTCGTTCGGGTCGACGACTCCGTTGCCGTTGCCGCCGGTGACAGTGGAACTGACGACGGTGAACATGGGATTCACGTTCGGGGAGAGGAGGGCGTTGATGGTGTTGACGCCGAGCGGCGTTCCCCAGCCGGTGCAGAGGTCGTAACCGGGCACTGCGGGGAAATTCACGGGGCTACTGCCAGAAGTGTTATTGCCGACCGTCGTGTCGTGCAAGCTCGAGGCATATTGGGAGCCGAGGCCCAGCGTGTAGACCGTAGGGTTCAGGAACCCGATCGGGGGCGCGCCCTGGCTGGCACCTTGTTGATTGACGAGGGCGAGGAAGCCGGCCCAGAGTGGCGATGAGCAACTCGTGCCACCCACGGAAAAGTCGAAGCCGTTCGCGCGGACGTATACGTTATCCGCGGTGAGGGCGACATCCGGAACGTTGCGCATGGTTGTCGACCCGTGGTTGGCGGTCATGCTCACATTGGTTTGCCAGGTGGGGATGGGATACTGCGTGCTGATGCCACCGCCGGTGCCGATGCCATTATTTCGATTCCAGACAGTTTCGGAAACGTAAGGTCCGCCCGGGCCGGTAGTGTTCAAAAAGGTGCCGCCGACCTGGGTGATGTACGGGACGTCATCCGGAAAGGGGATCAATCCGGTGTAGGCATCGTTGTCGCCATTGGCGGTGAAAAACGTCTGGCCCTGCGCGGCCATCTGCTGAAAAATTCCATCGGCAACCGGGTCAGATGGGGCACCGGGCTGATACCACGAACAGCTTATTTGTTTGGCCAGATTGTCCGTGACCATGCGGTTGAGAATATCGTGCCAATTGCCGAAAGGGCCCGCCTCGTAAAGGACGACCTTCGCGAGGCCCGGTGCCATCGAGACGGCCATTTCGATGTCCAATGACACTTCGACCGAGCCGTTGCCGCCGCTGGGAGCGCCGCTAAACCCGTCGAGCAATATATTCGAGAGGGTGACGCTGGGAAGTCCGTTCAAAGTTTCGTAGTAGGTAATGTCGCTGGCTGAATAGCCATCAAACTGAAGCAGCCCGACAACCTGTCCTGTGCCGGTGAGAGACGAACCCGGCACGTAAGCCGCACGGAAATCATTTCCCATGTACAAGCCGCCAGGCCCGGAGCCGGTATTCGGTTGCGCTTGCGGCTGATTAGCCGGCAGGATTTGGAGACGCGGCTGCGGTCGACTGAAATCGCTGAGGCCGCTGATGCCGAGGATGGAAAGTTCAGCGGGAACGGAGGGTTCGACATCTGGTGCGAAGAACGTGCGCGCT
>Ga0206960_1177_pt1 | contig 14905 bp, 18 predicted proteins | sample Alteio_BWOrgHeat_29_FD_153255 | JGI IMG/M metagenome (GOLD analysis project Ga0206960, IMG submission 153255) | Enriched cells from forest soil in Barre Woods Harvard Forest LTER site, Petersham, Massachusetts, United States -... | ecosystem: Environmental > Terrestrial > Soil > Temperate forest >... | reverse complement strand
AACGCGTTTGGTTCTTATCAGCGCATGAGCTGGGCCCTGGGTGTTGAAAATCTTGAGGAACACGCTGAAGCGATCAAAGAATTACTAGAACTCAAACCGCCGAAAGGTTTTGTAGACAAGATGAAGTTTTTGCCCAAGTTGGCTGAAATCGCGAAATTTCCCCCGGTTGAAGTTTCCAAAGGTGCCTGTCAGGAAGTGGTTGAGACTAATCCTGATTTGACTACTCTGCCTGTTTTGAAATGCTGGCCTCAAGATGGCGGCCGCTTTATTACTTTCCCGCTGGTTTATACCAAAGACCCTGAAACGGGCATTCGCAATATCGGCATGTACCGCATGCAGGTTTATGACGGCAAAAGCGCCGGTATGCATTGGCAGGTTCATCATGGCGGAGCCGGCCATTACCGCAAGGCGGAAAAGGCGGGTAAGCGTTTGGAAGTTGCGGTAGCTTTGGGCGGCGATCCTTGCTTAACCTATTCAGCGACAGCACCATTGCCTGAAGGCATTGATGAACTTTTATTCGCCGGATTCATGCGCAAGAAGCCGGTTGAGCTGGTGAAGTGTAAGACAGTTGATCTGATGGTTCACGCGGACGCTGACTTTGTGTTGGAAGGCTATGTGGAGCCGGGCGAGCGTAAAACTGAAGGCCCCTTTGGCGATCATACGGGCTATTACAGTCTGGCTGATGAATATCCCGTTTTTCATATTACCTGCATCACTCGCCGCAAGAATCCTATCTATATGACTACGATTGTGGGCAAGCCTCCCATGGAAGACGGTTATTTGGGTAAAGCGACTGAACGACTCTTCTTGCCAATTCTTCAGAAAGTGCTCCCGGAAGTGGTGGATATGGAATTGCCGCTGGAAGGCGTTTTTCATAACCTGGCGATTATCTCCATCGATAAACAATATCCCCAGCATGCCCGTAAGGTGATGTTCGCCCTTTGGGGTTTAGGCCAGATGATGCTGACTAAAACTTTAATCATCGTGGATAAAGACACGAACGTTCATGACTATGGACAGGTTTTATGGCGAGTCGGTAATTGCATGGATGCGAAGCGGGACGTTTTGATTACAGAAGGACCGTTAGATGTTTTGGATCATACCTCGCCCATGTGGGGCTGGGGCGGCAAAATGGGAATTGATGCCACCAGAAAATGGAAAGAAGAAGGGTTTAACCGGGAATGGCCGGATGAGTTGACGATGGATAAAAATGTTGAAGATAAAGTTTTGCCGATTCTTAAGAAACACAACCTGATTTAATCATCGAATCAAAAGGAAATTTATGAGCTCGAATATTCAAAGCATGTTTGGACGCATCGCCGGAACCTATGATCAGGTCAATCACACCCTTTCATTCAACCAAGATATTCAGTGGCGTAAAGCCTCAGTCTCGCAAATGACGAAAGATGGTTATGTGCCCAAAAAGGTTTTGGATTTATGCGCGGGTACGGGTGATTTTGCTTTGGCGGTTAAAGAAACGACCCCGGGCGCTCAGGTGACTTTGGCTGACTTCGCTAAGCCTATGTTGACTTTAGCCAAGAAAAAGGCCAACTCCCAGACTGGTTTGAGCTTTGTAGAGGCGGACGCGTTAAAACTGCCTTTTCAAGATATGGCTTTTGACACCTTGGTTTGCGGCTTTGGAGTGCGTAATCTGGACTCGTTGGAAAAGGGTGTTAAAGAAATCGCCCGGGTTTTAAAGCCTGGCAGCAAAGCGGTCATTTTAGAGTTCTTTAAGCCGACTGGTCTTTTCGCCAAACTGGCCTATACCTTTTATGTGGGAAGCGTGATGCCGGCTCGCGGTGGAGCGATTTCCAACGACAAAGCGGCTTATGAATATCTTCATAACTCCGCTAAGAATTTTGTAACTGTGAAAGAGTTTAAGGCCTTGATGGAAAAGAACGGTTTTAAAGAGGTCTCCATTGAAGCCCGCATGATGGGCGTGGCTTACAGCGTGGTTGGTATTCGGAAGTAAGAGGAAAAGATGAAAAAGATATTTGTCGCGGTAACGGGAGCATCGGGGACCATTTACGCCCGCCGATTTTTTCAACACTTTCCCTATGACGATTGGGAAGTGCATGCCGCTGTTTCTAAATCCGCTCTCATTGTGGCTTCGCATGAAGGCGGCTTAAACCTGCCGCCGCACGTTAAAGAATGGGATGAAAAAGACCTGACGGCGCCCGTGGCCAGCGGTTCAAATAAGTTCGAAGCTATGGTAGTGATTCCTTGCTCAACGGCCTCCATGGGTAAAATGGCGCATGGCATCGCCGATAACCTGATCACTCGCGCCGGTGAAGTATTCTTAAAAGAACGCCGGAAACTCATTTTGGTGCCCCGCGAAACACCGCTGTCTTTGATTCAAATTAAAAACATGGAATTACTTACTCTGGCAGGCGCCCACATTATTCCGGCGACACCTAGCTTTTATAGCAACCCCAAAACAATCGAAGAACTCGTCGATACCGTTGTGGCCCGCATTTATGATCATGCGGGAGTTGACGCTGATGTTTCAACCAGATGGCGCGCCGAAGAAGTGAAACGTCATGACGGAAAAATAAAGGATTAATTTATGTTTGAAAAAATGTCATTTGTTTTTTTCATATTTTTTTTAACCCTGCCGATTAACGCGAAATCCAATTATGACGATGATGATGCTTTGAAACCGGCCAAAAAGGGCGATGCGGTCGCACAATACAATCTGTTTTGGGACATGAAAGATCCGACCGCATATCTTCAGAAGGAAGTTACCTGGCAACTTTATGTTCAGATGATTGTTACGCCGCTGACGGGATACAGTAAGTCGCCTGAGTGGTTGTTGGCTGGTTTAAGCAAAGACGCGGACCACTATGTTTATATACCGATTAATCACTTATATAATTCTTTAAGCATTTTGCCTAAAGTTCATCAATCGATCATTGTTCGTGGAAGAATTGTTCGGAAAGGCCGCTATACCATTTGGGTTAACGCTCAAAGACATGATGTTGACGCTTTCTTTTTGGATCCTGAAGAGGCGACGCTGGCGCAAAAAAATAGCGATAAGTAATAATGTTAGAAAAATTAAAAACTATCTCTAATCTAGTAGTCTTGCCGCATTCTGTCTTTGCGCTTCCATTTGCGTTGGCCAGTTTGTTAACCGCTACTCACGGTAAACCTTCCTTGCACGTTTTGCTCTGTGTGGTGATTTGTATGGTTTTGGCCCGCACAACAGCTATGGCCTATAACCGCCTGGTGGACGCCGATGTGGACGCTCAAAACCCCCGCACTAAAAACCGTGATATTCCAGCGGGCCGCATTTCTCTCTTACAGGTTAAAATCATCACCTTGGTTTGCGGGTTTGGCTTTGTGATGGCCTGTTATCCTCTCAATGCGTTAGCTTTTAAATTGTCTCCTTTGGCTTTATTGATCCTCTTCTTTTACTCCCATACAAAGCGCTTTACCTGGACTTCTCATTTATTTTTGGGTTTAGCTTTGGGTGTGGCGCCGGTTGGGGCTTGGGTTGCAGCGACAGGGGAGTTAGCCTTAGCGCCCTTTTTACTGACAGGAGCGGTTATTTGCTTCCTGGCAGGCTTTGATATTTTGTACGCCACACAGGACGAAGCCTTTGATAAGAAGGCCGGCCTTCATTCTTGGGTTGTGCGTTGGGGCATCCGTAACAGCCTCTATGCCTCTCGATTCTTCCATGTGGGTATGTTAGGATTTCTCACTGTTTTTGGCGTTCAAGTAGGTTTTCCCGCTGGTTACTATGTGGGAATGGGCTTTATCGCGGCGGCCTTGCTATACCAACACCTCAAAGCCTATACCTATGAAAACAAGAAGGGCCAAGTAAAGTTTACTTTGTCCCCGCAAATGATGGGTCTTAACGGTTGGATATCGGTTATTTATTTCCTGGTGGTAGGAGCGACATTGTGGCTTTGAAGCGTCTTTTAGATCAGTCTCCCATTAAAGATATTTACGATAAAGTTGAAGCGGGAACCCGCATTACGGATGAGGATGCTCTCCGCCTTTATAAAACCAACGACATGTACACTTTGGGCGCCATGGCGAACATTGTGCGCGAACGCAAAAACGGCAATAACACTTACTACAATAAAAACCGGCACATTGATTACTCCAACGTTTGTTCTACGACCTGTAAGTTTTGCGCTTTTTCCCGTTTTGAAGGGGAAGAGGGCGCGTTTGAATTTACTCACCAGCAATTGGCCGCTAAAGCCAGAGAGGCTTACCAGCTGGAAGGTATCACGGAACTTCATATCGTCGGCGGTCTTCACCCGACTTATACCTTTGAATGGTATGAAGAGATGCTTCGCGTTTTGAAAGCGGCTGTGCCGGGTATTCATTTGAAATGCTTTACTGGCGTTGAAATTAACTTCTTCGCTGAAAAATACAACATGACTCACGAAGAAATTCTGACCCGTTTGAAAGCGGCAGGTCTTGGCTCGATGCCGGGCGGCGGCGCTGAAATTTTCCATCCCGATGTTCGTGAGGAAATTTGCCCGGGTAAGGGCAACGCTGAACAATGGCTAACCGTTCACCGTACGGCCCATCGCTTGGGTATGCGCACTAATGCCACCATGCTTTACGGTCATATTGAAACCTATGAGCACCGTGTTGACCATATGAGCCGGTTAAGAAAACTGCAGGATGAAACTGGAGGTTTCCAAACATTTATTCCTTTGGCTTTCCACCCCGATCATACCCAAATGGATCACTTTGCGCGCCCCAGTGGCGTGGAAGATTTGAAGACTCTGGCCATTGGCCGTGTTTATCTGGATAACTTTGATCACATTAAGGCTTATTGGATATCGATGGGTGTTCGCCTGGCTCAAATGTCGCTGGCTTTTGGAGTGGATGATATTGATGGCACGGTCATTGATGAGAAGATTTACCGTATGGCGGGCGCTGATTCGCCTGAAGTAATGACGGCAAAAGATTTACAAGCTTTGATCCGCGACGCTGGCCGGATGCCAGTTGAGCGGGATACTTTGTATAAAGAATTAAAGCCGATGCCGGAAGTGGCTGCTGTTAAGTAAAATCTTACTATTTATGAACTAAAGGAACGAAACATGAGCGAAACGACCGCTAATACACCGGCTTCCCCGGCAGAGCAGACCCCTGCTGCGCCAGCACCTGCCGCTGCCGGAACGCCTGCTGTTGCTTCTGCCGCCGCTACAACGTCTGTTGCCGCTCCGGCAGCTCCTGCCGCGGCACCAGCCGCCGCTCCCGTTCCTCCTCCGCCTCCTGTTGAACTGAAATTTACCGCTAAGCCCATGAATGTGGCTGTAGTTCCTTTTTTAAACGCCCAGCCTTTGATTTGGCAATTGGCCAAGCACCACCATGTGTCTCAAGTGCCCCCCATTGAAATGGCCAAGCAGCTCAAGTCTGGCCAGATCGATGTGGCTTTGGCGCCAATAGCCGCTTATTTCTTGGATCCGTCTTTGACCATTGTCCCGATTGCGGCAATTGGATCTAACGGTCCGGTGAAAAGCGTCCGCATTTTGTCGCACGGTTCTTTAAAAGAAGTTGAAAGACTTTTTGTGGATTCCCGGTCGCAGACTTCGGTCATGTTGGCCCGGTTAATTCTTAAAAAATGGTACGGCGTGAAGAATTTAGAAGTGGTCGCCATTAATCAGAAAGACTTCAAACCCAATCAAACCAAACCCTGGGAAGGAACGCTTCAGTTCGGCGACAGCGCTTTAATTGCCGCTCCGACTGGTATGACTGTGACCGATTTGGGTGAGGAATGGAAAACTCGCACTGGCAAGCCATTTGTTTACGCTGTTTGGATGGCCCGCAACGTTCAGATTGCCCGTGAAATTGAGAATGATCTTTTGGCGTCCAAAAACGAAGGTGTGAAGCATTTTGGCGAAATTGCCGAACACTATAAGGGTATCTGGGTATTCCAGCAGCCGCAAAGCAAAGAGTACTTAGAGAAAAACATTAATTACGCCTACGCCGCCGAGCAGGTTCAGGGCCAGTTGGAATTTCAAAAACTCTTAAAAGAAGAAGGATTGGTTATCTAATGAGCACCGCGACGATTCAAACCCTTCAGGAAAAAGTTCTCGACGGCTATGTAGTAAACCGCCAGGAAGCTTTGGAACTTTATCAGGGCTCTGCCTTGAACGATTTGGGCGCTATCGCCAATGTGTTAAAAGTTAGAACCAAGGGCGACAAGATTGCCACTTACCTGATTGACCGTAACATTAACTACACCAATGTCTGCGTGACATATTGCAAGTTTTGCGCCTTTTACCGTGAAGACGGCGACAAAGAAGGTTATGTGAATGAAGCGGAAAAAATTATTCACAAAATCACTGAAGCTAAAGAAAAGGGCTGTACCCAGATTCTTTTACAGGGCGGCCATCATCCCAGCCTGACACTGGACTGGTATTTGAACATGATTACCAAAGTGAAAAAAGTTCACCCTGATGTGACTTTTCACTCTTTCTCACCCCCGGAACTGATTCATTTCTCGGGCCTCTTTAAAATGCCGGTGATTGAAATATTAAAACTGTTTAAAGCCGCGGGCATGGACTCTATGCCGGGCGGCGGCGCTGAAATTTTGTCCGATCGCGTCCGCAAAGAAATCGCACCTTTAAAGGCGACCACCAGCGAATGGTTGGGTGTCATGAGAGATGTTCACTCATTGGGCATGCGCTCTACGGCTACCATGATGTTTGGCCACGTGGAAACCATTGAGGAGCGTATTGAACACATTTTCTTAATTCGAGAGTTACAGGAAGAAACCGGCGGCTTCTTGGGTTTCATTCCCTGGCTCTACCAGCCCGGCAATGAAAGCCTGGGGCTCAAGAGCGCTAGCGGTCAGGAATATCTTAAAACCCTAGCTCTTTCCCGCGTTATTTTGAATCACACCTTGCCGAACCTGCAGTCGTCTTGGGTAACACCGGGTAAAAAGATTGGCCAGCTGGGATTGATGTATGGGGCCAATGATTTGGGCAGTATTATGCTGGAAGAAAATGTGGTCGCTTCGACAGGGCTCCGCTATTTAATGAGCGTCGAAGAAATGCGCCGATTAATCACTGAAATGGGTTACGAACCCCACCAACGCAACACCCTTTATGGACTAGTTAATTAATATTTTTGGTTTATGAGTTTGGGAGTTTTTAATGGAAATATTGGGTATTGATCATGTTGTCTTTACAGTTGGCGATGTTTCGCAGGCGGTAAAATTTTACACTAAATTGGGCCTCAGGCTTCAATTCCTATCAGAACAAACCGGTGCCGCGGTCATGGTGATCAGCGCCGAACATCCCAATTTGCTTTTATTGAAAGCTAAAGAAGAAATTAAAAAAGGCGGGTTAGAACGGCCCCGTCTTTGGATAGAAGTGAAAGACGCTCAAGCCGCTACAGAGGAATTAAAAGAAAAGGGTTTTCAGTTTGCGCGCGAGCCCTTTTTGATACCCACGGGCTGGTTGGTTGAAGTGGTTGATCCCTGGGGAAATATTGTGGGCTTTAATGACTATCATCTTCAACCTCAGTTTGGACGGCAAGGCGCCACTCAAAATCGAAAGGATCCTGTTTCGTGAAAGAATATAACGAGAATCATGCTAAGTCGGGTGTGTCGATCAAACTTCCGGCCATCGAAGTGTTTCCAAATCAATATCCGGGTTATACCATCCGCATTGAAATCCCTGAATATACAGCGGTCTGCCCGAAGACGGGTCTGCCTGATTTTGGAACCATCATTCTGGAATATGAACCGATTAAATCGGTTCTCGAGTTGAAGTCTCTGAAAAGCTACATTCTGGCTTACCGCAATGTGGGAATCTTTTATGAGAACGCGGTGAACCGGATGATGAGGGATTTTGTCACCGCGGCGAAACCGAAATGGTGTAAGGTCACAGGCCAGTTTGCTACTCGCGGTGGCATGCACTCCACCATTATTGCCCAACATGGAAAAGCCCCCAAATAAGCTGATTTTGTCGCCAAACCCAAAGGTTCAAAAAGCTTAATGCCGGGTGTATACTTTTATCTCGCTTAGGCTTTAGGGAAGCGGAGTTTGGGCTCAAGGGGGCAGATGAAGATGATCAAACGCATTCTGGCCTTTGTGGTATTGACGACCATCTCTCTTCCATCCTTATTGTTGGCCGGTTCTGATTCTTCTGTTATCAGCTACAAACAAGGCCTTACTTTCTATTCCCAAAACCATTTCGATGAAGCTCTGGCCCATTTTCTTCAGGCCGCCGACCAAAATTTTCATTCCTGGCAGTCCTATGAAATGGCCGGATATTGCTATTTTCAAATGCGCGATAAAGAAAGCGCTTTAGAAGCCTTTGGTGAAAGCCTGAAGTTGAACCCGCACAATGCCCGTTTAGTAAAAGTTTACAATGATTTAAAAGAGGGGGCGGCCGTACTTCCGCTGCGCCCTGTGGCGGATACGGGCGCCTACCTGCCCGGTACCTGAGCTTTTCTTTCCTTTCTTAGCTTCCTTTTGCTCCCGGCCCCTGGTGTATAATCACCGCCATTACTCCCAAGGAGCTTTTCATGCCTGTCAAAACCGAATGGACGACAAATACTTTTGGCCATGTTTATAAAGGTAAATCTCTTTACAAGGGAAAGACCCCCTTTCAGTCCATGGAAATTTTTAAGAACGAAACATTCGGCACGCTTTTGTTTCTCGACGGAAAAATTCAAATCAGCCACGGCGACGAGAATCGCTATCATCAATATTTGGTTTCGGCTCCCTTGTTGGCCCATAAAAATCCGGAAAGCATTTGTATCATCGGCGGAGGAGATTGCTTCGCCATTGAGGAAGCAGTTAAGTTTAAAAGCCTCAAACGTATTTTGATGGTCGAGATCGACAAGGGTGTGGTTGATTTTTGCCGCAAAAATTACCCGGTGATCGAAAAGAGTCTGAAAGACAAAAGGGTCGAGATTATTTACGAAGATGCCCGTAAGTGGTTGGAAAATAACAAAGAAAAGTTCGATGTTCTGATCATCGATTTAACCGAGCCGCATGGCCCGTCCAAAATGCTTTATACCCAAGAGTTTTACAAAGTTTGTAAAACCCGTTTAAATTCAAAGGGCCTTATTGCCATACACACGGACAATTATTATTTGTTTCCGGAATCTTTCGCCACGATTTACAAAACCTTTTATTCGGTGTTTCCAAATATTCTCACGGCCCGCGTGGATATGCCTTGTTTTGGAATGGGTTGGACCTACCGCATGGCTTCCGCGGCGCCTATTTCGATTAAATTAATGGAATCAAACATTCAAAAGATGAAGAAGAAAGGTGTGACTTTTGACTACTTCACGCCTTCGACTTATTTAGTTCAACCAACCAATGAAGAACTCAATGTTCTCAAAAAACGGGGCCGTATTTCCACAGATAAAAAACCCTACGATAAATTTGAGAAGATGGAAGAGTACGTTACGAAATAAGGTTTATTTCGTTTTTGAGGAATTTAAGTAGGCTTTAATATCCGAAAAAATGACGTCCGTATTTAAATATTCATAACATCTCACGTTTTTGCAGGTCTTCGCCATTTTATTCACACAAGTAACATTTCGGCAGGGGCTTTCGGAAACGTAAGTTTTTGAAAGCACATCCTGATTAGCCCCAAAGAATAATGGGTTTGTGGAGTCGTAACCGGATAAGCGCGGTGGAGTAGCTCCGAAGATCGAAATGACGAAGGTTTTATTGCGAAATGAGTGCTGACCCGATTTAGAAACCTTGCGAGACGCCGCTATATGAAGCGGTCCCGTATCGCCTGAAACAAATACATCAGTTAAATCAATTAAAGCCGCGTATGCATCTAAAGATACGGTGGTGGGCACAATCGTGATTTTGGCTTTTTCCCCGGCGGTCATGGCCTCGAACAGCTCTGTTTCAATGTTTTTAGCCGTGTACCCGACCCCCAGAAGAATTGAACAATCGAGAGCGGCGATTTTTTTGAGAATATCAATTTGGTCGCGATGAGGTATGCGGGTGTAAATAGAGGCCGTGTCCGGGTTAAGGAAAATAATAGGTTTGCTGGAGGAAATCTTATTGTCGGACAAAAAGGATTTCGCATCAGAAATGGCCTTGTCTGAAAGAGTCATGGGTACGCCGGTAAACTTCTCTTTTCGTTTAAGAGGATGATTTTTTAAAAGTAGTTGATAGGGCAAGTCATAGCAGGTGTAAGCGATGTGGCTGTTGCCGGATTGCTCAATATCGTTACGAACCACTTGAGGCGCTACTGTTACAAAGCTCAGTATTTTTTGGCCCTTAGGAAAGAGGCTTTCGTTTTCGAAAAAGGGACTGCAGTTATAACAAAGGTCGTAATCGGTTTCGGCCGCGATACGTTTAACATTTTCGATATCGCTTTCGCTGGGGAAGTGAACGCCGGTAAAAACAGGATAAAGATTGGTGATGTTTGGGTTGCCCTCAAAAAAGGGCGCCACAGACTTTTTGACGATGTAATCCACCCGCGCGTCAGGAAAGAAATCCTTAAATACTTGAAGGCCGCCCTGGGCCAAAATGGCGTCGCCAATGTGAATGTCGGGGATGACGAGAATTTTTTCGAACTTTTTAACGCTTTGAATAATCTTCAGATTTTTACGGTTTAAATGCTGAATGAGAAGCTTGTTGCCCACGATGGGGGGGACAAAAGTATTGAAAAACCAAGCGCCGCCACGGGGAAACCATGTGGTGAGAAGGCTGGTGAGGTGAAATAAAAACTTTTGAAATTTGTTATCGAGCATAGCGGTGACTACTTTAGGTCATGTGTTCAATCGGGGTCAATAGCGGATGCGGATTCAACTTACCGTAAAGTAAGCGCGGAATAATAGGTGAGGTATAAAAGCGGAGGCAATGTTAGTCTAACCCCATGAATCAACGACTTGTGTTATTTGCCAAATACATCGTGACCATGGACCGTCCCCAACCGATAGAGGATGGATTTGTGCTCATTCAGGATTCCCGCGTTTTACAGGTGGGGAAGAGAGAGGATTTTTACTTTGTTCCTTCTCTGAGAATGCTCGACCTGGGTGAAACGGTTCTTTTACCAGGCTTGATTAACGCGCACTGCCATCTAGATTTTACCGCCTTTAAAGGTAAGGTGAAGTATCAGGGTGGGTTTAGAGAATGGCTGCGTCAAATGGGGATGATTGGCCGTGCCACGACGTCAGTGGAGTTTAAGAAGTCGATAGAGAAGGGAATCAAAGAAAGTTTAGCTTATGGAACCACAACTATTTGTGATGTGGCCAGCAGTTGGGAAAGCTATGCCCTGCTTTTGAAGTCGGCCTTGCGTTCGGTGGTTTTCTTCGAGTTGATTGATATGGCTCAGCCTTCTACGGCGCAGTATTGGAAAAACTTTCAAACTAGATTGAAAAGCGTTCTGCGCCTAAATCCCCCAACGGATACCTGCGGCTGGGGACTAAGCCCTCACACCCCTTTTACAGTTTCAAAAGAACTACTTCAATTAGCGAAGCATTACCTCAGTGATCACCGAAATATTTCCACTACGATTCATGTGGCTGAAAGCCGTGAGGAAAGCCGGTACTTCAAAAAAGGTTCGGGGCCCATGGCTGACAGGATCAAGGTGTTGAATCCTATCTGGACCATTCCGCATGGGACGACGCCGGTTCAATACTTGAGTCAAAATGGATGGATGCCTAAGCTGGACCTGGGTGTTCATTTGAATGAAGTGAATCAACGGGATTTGAAATCACTCGCCAAAAACAGAACCGCGGTGGTGCATTGTCCGGGAAGCCACGCTTATTTTGGCCATAAAAAATTCCCTTACGCTCAAATGAAGAAACAAAGAATCCCGGTTTGTTTGGGAACGGATAGTTTGGCCAGCAATCAATCGCTTTCTCTCTTTAGGGAGATGCGTTTATTTAAAAAGAATTATCCGGCTGTTTCTTTTGAGGAAGTTCTTTCATTGGCGACGGTGAAACCGGCTCAAGCACTGGGGCGGGGAGACGAATTGGGAAAAGTGAAGCCAGGTTATTTGGCGGATTTAATTGGTATTCCAGCTCCGAAATCCCAGCGTCTTAAAAGGAACTTATACGACTATGTGGTGAATTATAAAAAACCTGTTTGCTTTTCTATGATCAACGGCAAACCGCAACTCCAATTAGCGGTTTCAAAGCGTTAAGATTTTAGTTTTGGTTCATTAAGTAGGCTTGAACGGCTTTGCGCGCGTCCATGGTGGGGGTTAAAGCCAGTATGGTCACCAGTCCTTCTTCCGTGTTTTCTTGCCACCAGCCATAGGCGACTTTGGCCTTGGCATGCCCTTGGATCTCAAAAATCTCAATCTGCCCTGTCCATAAAATCTCTCCCTGATGAGCTTCTTCTACCATCACACTTTGGATGTAAACGGCCGTACAGGCATGGTTCTCCGCGATTGACTGTTTTAAAGCCTCAATGAGGTTATTGGGACGCTGTGCCATGGTGCCTTATGACTTTAATGGTTAAGAGTTGTTATTTTATGGAGTTCTTTAGCTTTTTCCCATAGTTTGCTGATTTGGCCTTAAAACTAGGGTTTTTGGGGCCTTTCGTTCTTGACAGGACCTCCAAAACCCCTATAATTCAGGCCCTTGTAAAAAAAGCCTCCTCACTTTTGAGGGGCCAGCTGTGTACTGATTTTCCATAGGGTATTAATGAAATCAGTACTATACCGACCTCATTAATTTTTTATTGTGGGTCGGCATGAAAAGAAGGATTAGGAAAAGAAAATGCAAAAGACTTATTTGCCGACAACGAAAGACATTCAACGCAAGTGGTGGATTGTAGACGCGAAAGATCAGGTGTTAGGCCGCCTGACGACTCAAGTCGCCGCCATTCTCCGTGGAAAGCATAAAACGACTTTCACTCCCCATGTTGAAAACGGGGATCATGTGGTCATCATCAATGCTGAAAAAATCGTGCTCACGGGCAAGAAGTGGGATACCAAAGCCCATCACCGCACCTCGGGCCGCCCGGGTGGATTGTCCACTGAAAATTACAAACAACTCCGCTTAACCAAACCGGAAAGAATTTTGGAATACGCCATCAAGGGTATGCTTCCCAAAACTTCTCAAGGCGACCATATGTTTGGCCGGGTTAACATTTATAAGGGCGAAACTCACCCGCATGCCGCTCAGAAGCCTGAGCCTTTAACTTTGAAGTATAACGCTACCAGAGGAGCCAAATAATGCCGGCTGCTAAAGAACAATTCATCGCCACTGGCCGCCGGAAAACCTCCGTCGCCCGTGTTATTTTACGTCCGGGTAAAGGTAACTTTACCGTCAACGGATTGCCTATCGAAAAGTTTTTCCCAGACCAAAAATTAGCCGTGGTGAAGTCTCCTTTGGAGATCGTCTCGGCTTTAGGCAAATATGACGTTCTCGCCAACCTCACGGGCGGCGGAGTGACGGGTCAAGCAGAGGCCATGCGCCACGGTATCGCCCGCGCTTTGTTAAAAGTTGACGCTGAGCTTCGCGCGCCTTTGAAAGCCGCTGGTTTCTTAACCCGCGACTCTCGCATGGTGGAAAGAAAGAAATACGGACGCAAGAAGGCCCGTAGACGCTTCCAGTTCTCGAAACGCTAATCGAGACAAGCTTTTTTCAATCCCACGTTCCGCAAGGGGCGTGGGATTTTTTATTTCTGGTCAAAATTTTATGGAATTAGGTCCGCATGAATCATAAACCCCAAAACACACCTAAGCTGGCGGTGAACGCAGTTGTTTTTAATGATCAGAAACAAGTGCTTTTGGCCAAGCGTACGGATAACGGCATGTGGTGTATTCCTGGCGGTCATGTGGATTTGGGCGAGACTTTAGTTCAAGCCTGCCTTCGTGAGCTGTACGAAGAGACGGGGTTGAAAGGGGAAGTGATTCGGCTTGTCGGCGTTTATTCTGACCCTGAAAATTCCCTGCATATCGCTCAAGGCCCGGAGTGGCATACGGTTCGAGTTTCGTTTTTATGTAAAATCATCGGTGGTACAATAAGCTCTAGTGAAGAGACGAGCGAAATCCAATATTTCGATATCAATCAGCTGCCGCTATTGATTACGGATCACGCTCAAAGAATACAGGACGCCTGTTCAGGCCTTCCTGCTGCGGTTATCGGTTAAATCATTCCACGCAAAGAGGTCACTTATGGCTACTCGCAAAAAGAAACCTGTCGTCAATCGTCGTCAAGGCTTCCGGGAAGCGGGACGCAGCAATAATCCTTATATTGCCAATGAATTTAAAGAACAGGATACCTGGCGGATGTTCCGCATCATGTCAGAGTTTGTGGAAGGCTTTGAGTCCCTCCGGGGTATTCGGCCCGCGGTCACCATTTTCGGTTCGGCCCGCACACCGGAAACCGCTAAGGACTATCAACTGGCGCGTAAAATCGGCGCCTCTTTGTCTAAAAAGGGTTTCTCCATTATTACGGGTGGCGGTCCCGGTATCATGCAGGCGGCCAATCAGGGTGGTCATGAGGCCGGCGGCCGGTCTGTCGGCTGTAACATTGAATTACCCTTTGAACAAAAGTCTAATCCCTATGTGAATCTGCCGGTCAATTTCCATTATTTCTTTATCCGCAAGGTCATGTTTTTGAGATATACCTCGGCGGTCATAGTGATGCCGGGTGGTTTTGGAACGATGGATGAACTCTTCGAGGTTTTGACTTTAGTGCAGACCCATAAGATTGACCCCTTTCCAATTATTCTGGTCGATAGTGAATTTTGGGGCGGTGCGATTGACTGGATTAAAAAATCCTTGTTGGGCAACAAATATATCGACAAGGATGATTTGAAACTTTTTCATCTGGTGGATACGCCTGAAGAGGTTACCAAAATCATTACTCAATATTACAAATACAAAAAGCTGTTATAACCCGCTTATGACACGGACCCTTTTTCTCATCTTGATGAGTTTGGGTTGGACGTCCACGGTATTCGCGGGCGCGCCTTCGTTTAGCTATCTGGATCTGT
>Ga0206960_1175_pt2 | contig 14955 bp, 22 predicted proteins | sample Alteio_BWOrgHeat_29_FD_153255 | JGI IMG/M metagenome (GOLD analysis project Ga0206960, IMG submission 153255) | Enriched cells from forest soil in Barre Woods Harvard Forest LTER site, Petersham, Massachusetts, United States -... | ecosystem: Environmental > Terrestrial > Soil > Temperate forest >... | reverse complement strand
GTCAAAGGTGTCGAAGGTCGATTTCAGGGAGAGCGCTTTAATCGCCGCCCATGCGGGATTCCACTCTCTGCAAGGCCACGCCCGCGGCTTGCACGCCGTTGCGAAAGCCCGCCGAGTGCATTTTCTCGTCTGCCGTGTTTTCGGAATTGAAAAAACGCTCCAGGTCACGTGAGGCCGAAACCAGATACCCAATGGCGTTGGTCAAGGTCTGCAGGGATTCGTCCTGGCCGACGGGAGGACTCGCGGCCAGAGTCGCCATGCGCGTTTGCAGGGCCTGCGCCTCGGCTGCGGCTTGCTTGGCGCCGGCCTGGATTCGGGTGTATTCCGCATCGCTCATCTGGGCCACGCCGGAGAGGTTGATGGCGGAAAGAGTGCCTTGCAAACGCCGCGCATCTCTTTCGATTTTGCGCAAATCCGCCATCGAGCCCGGGTTGGCGGAGGCCGATCCTGGATTTGTCGCGGGAGCCGGAGTTGGATTGGAGTCCTGCCCCTGATCCCCCTGAACCTGATCTTGAGCTTGGTTTTGGCCTTGGTCAGCGCTTTGATTTTGTGCCGCCATGAGATTGCGGGCCGCGCGCTCTTCTGCGGTCAACCCATCTGTGTCGGCCGGCACTGCCGTGGACACGTCGGGGGAAGCCCCCGCGGGAGTGGTGAGAAGATCCATGGCCGCCGATTGGCGCGACACATAGTGGTAGGTATGAAAAATCGCCAGCACCAGGCAGGCAAACGCCAGCGTATAGGAGATGATAGCCCGAAGCATTCCCCTGGAATTGACCGCTCCAATCAGGGCAAGGGCCGCGATGGCGAAGAAAAGGGTCAGGGAAGTCTGTTCGGACATAGCGAAAAAGAACAAAGGCAAAAAAGGCAAGCTCAAGGTGGTTCTGGCTTATTCCGGAGGGCTCGACACCTCTGTGATCATTCCCTGGCTCGTCGAGAATTACAACGCTGAGGTCATCGCCTTTGCGGCCGACATCGGCCAGGGCGCGGTCGAGGTCGATCCCCTGAAGAAGAAGGCCCTCGCCACCGGCGCCTCGAAGTGCTATGTGCTTGACCTGCGCCGCGAGTTTCTCGAGGAATACGTCTGGCCCGTGCTCAAGGCCGGCGCCAAGTATGAGGGGCAATACCTCCTCGGCACCTCCATGGCACGTCCGCTCATCGCCAAGCACCAGGTGCTCATTGCGGAAAAAGAGGGCGCAACCGCGGTGTCGCACGGGGCCACGGGCAAGGGCAACGATCAGGTCCGCTTCGAGCTCACCTACATGGCCATGAACCCGCGCCTGCAAATCATCGCGCCGTGGAAGGATCCCAAGTGGACGCTCCACTCCCGCGAGGACGCGATTGAGTACGCCCAGGCGCGGAAAATTCCGCTGACGGTCTCCAAGAAAAAGATCTACAGCGAGGACGGCAACCTCTGGCACCTCTCCCATGAGGGCGGCGTGCTGGAGCATCCCGAGCGTGAGAACCCCTACGACATGCTGAAGCTCACCGTGACGCCGGAGAAAGCCCCGAACAAGGCGGAATACGTCACCATCGATTTCGAGAAGGGTATTCCCGTTGGCCTCAACGGAAAAAAGAAGGATCCCGTTTCGCTGCTCGAGACCCTGAATGCGCTGGGCGGCAAGCACGGCTGCGGCCTTGTCGACATGGTGGAGAATCGCCTGGTGGGCATGAAGTCGCGCGGCGTCTATGAAACCCCCGGCGGCTTTCTGCTCTATCGCGCTCATGAATTCTTGGAACAACTGGTGCTGGACCGGGACACGCTGGGATACAAGCAGCTGGTGGCGCAGAAGTACGCGCAAATGGTCTATGACGGCCTTTGGTTCACGCCGCTGCGCCAGTCGCTGGACGCCTTCGTGGACACGACGCAGGAAGTCGTGACCGGCTCTGTGAAACTGAAGCTCTACAAGGGCAACGCCACCCTGGCGGGCATGGAAAGCCCTTTCTCACTCTACGACCCGGGTCTTGGCGGCTTCAGCGACGTGGACACCTACAACCAGCAGGACGCCAAGGGATTCATCCGTCTTTTGGGGCTGCCCATGAAAATGCGTGGCCTCATTTTGGGCAAGAAGAATCCGGTGCGGATCTAAGCGGAAGCGGCAAGGAAAGGGAGCGGAATGAGCATCGGCGTTGTTTTGCCCGCCGGCGGACAAGGGACCCGTTTTGGAGGTCCGCTGCCCAAGCAATTCTTGGAGGTTCGTCCCGACAGACCTTTGCTGCGCTATCCCGTGGAAACGTTTCACAGCTTTCCCGAAGTGGAACGCATCGTGCTCGTGCTCCCGCAGGAATTCCTGGAAGACGGGGAAGAGCTTTTGGAAGAGTTTCCCAAACTGCGTCTCACGACGGGCGGTCCCGACCGGTGGATCTCCGTGCGCAATGGAGTGGAGGCCTTGCCGCCCTCCGTTGACTTTGTCCTCATTCACGATGCGGCGCGTCCTTTCACGCCCCGCAGCGTCATCCGTCGCTGCATCCAGGCACTTCATCCCGGTGACGAGGCCGTCATCGCCGCCCTCCCGGCTTCAGACACTGTGAAGGAGGTGGGTGGGGCGAAGGTCGCGCGCACTCTGGACCGAAACCATCTGGTGCTCGTGCAAACGCCGCAAGGGTTCCCGCGCGCCATGCTGAAGTCCATGTATGAGCGCGGGCTGCCGACGGGTGCGAAACCCACCGACGAGGCGCAGATCGCCGAGGCCGCGGGATTCCATGTGGGATGGGTGAAGGGAAGTTTCCTAAGCCGCAAGATTACCGAGCCCGAGGATTGGGAATGGGCGGAATGGGTGGCGAGCCGTCTGGAATCGGGAAAGGTGAAAATCGATGATTAAGACCGGCATGGGACAGGACAGTCATCGCATTCAGGAACCTGCAAACGGAAAGTCCTTAGTCTTAGGGGGTGTTCGCTTCGAAGAAGCATTTGCTCTTGAGGGCAACAGCGATTCGGATGTGATTCTGCACGCAATTACCAATGCCGTTTCCGGCATCACCGGAAAACCCGTTCTGGGTCCCGTGGCCGATGCCTTGTGCAAGGCTGGAATGACCGACAGCGTGGCCTACCTGCGCCTTAGCTTGGCGGATCTCTCCACCCTCGGCTATCGTCTCACGCATGTCTCGGTGTCGGTGGAATGCGCGCGCCCGAAAATTTTGCCCAAATTGACGGAGCTGCGCACGAACCTCGCGGTGCTACTGGGGTTTACCGTGGCGGATGTCGGCATTACTGCGACTTCCGGTGAGGGCCTGACGGATTTCGGAAAAGGACTCGGCGTTCAGGCGCTGGCCGTGGTGACGGCGCAAAAGATTTCTTGAACGAGGGGCTTTTAGCGTTGCCTTATTTGATCTTCTTGCAGCGGTAACGGTTCTTGATCCGTTCGCTTAAGTAAGTCCCCTTGGAGGGGGCCCGCATTAACTCCACATGAAGCTTGGGCGAGAGGTTGAGGTACTGGTGTATCCCGCCGGCGTTGTACTCTACTTCTAAAGTACGGGTGGCGAGTTCATATCCGATAGAATGGATGTTGCTCGATGTGACTGTTTGTCGTTCCATCTTTCACCCCTTCCTTGAATCTGTCCCGTTTTCGGGCCGCGTTTTTGGACCGCACAAATGCGGTTAGTCAAGCTGTTATAAATATCGCGAATGGTCAAATCTTCTTGAGCTTCAGCTTTGCCACCGCTTCGATGTGGCTGGTTTGCGGGTAGAAGTCGAACAGGCGCAGATCTTCGAGCGCGTAGGGCCCCGCGAGCAAATCCTTAAGGTCGCGCGCCAAGGTGACGGGATTGCAGGAGACATACACGAGCTTGGGAATCGATTTTTCTTTGAGCCACGCGCGCACGCGGACATCCAAACCTTCCCGGGGGGGATCGACCACGGCGGCATCGGGTTGTTCCCAGGAAAGGGGGAGATCCGCCTGCTCGGTCAAATGCTCCAGCTGTCCAGGAAGAAACACGCCCTTCTCCGATCCCACGTTTCGCGCGGCGAATTTCAGCGCCTCGCGGCCGGACTCCACGCAGACCACGCGGCGGAAATGGTCCTTCAAAAAGGCGGCGAAGAGGCCAACCCCCGAGTAGAGATCCAGGACCGTGTCGCCGGCCAAACCCTGGAGCGCGTACGGCACAAGGTGCTCCACCATTTCCAGGTTGCTTTGGAAAAACCCGCTCACGGGAAAAACCAGTTCGCGCCCCAAAATCGTGACGCTCGCCTCGGCATGGGGCGACTCGTCTTCGCGCCAGAGATGCGATTTTCTATTGGCATCGCTTAAGGCAAAGGCGTGAAAGCGCTCGGGCGCTCCCGGGGCGGCGCCCTTCTGGAACAAGGGCGCAAAGGCCGGATGCGCCACGGGACAATGCTGGACCGGCACAAAGCCATGTCCCCGGCGCTCCAGAAACCCCAAGGCCCCGGAATCGCCCACGTGAACCTGAAGGCGATTGCGGTAGGCGATGGGGGAGCCGGTCTCGATGCGAAGACCGGGCCACTCGAATCCGCCCATGCGGCGAAAGGCGTCTCGCGCGATTTCGATTTTAAGACGGCCTTGCGCGGTGGGATGGATGTGCAGCCAGTCGCATCCGCCACAGGTGCCGGCAAGTGGACAGGGAGGAGTGATCCTATCGGGGGAAGGGCGGAGGATTTGGCGCAATTCGGCGCGGGCGAAGTCTTTTTTCGTCTCCACGATTTCCGCGCGCACTTCCTCGCCGGGAAGCACGCCCGGCACGAAGACCACGCACCCTTCATGCCTAGCCAGGCCTTCTCCGCCGGGCACGAGTTTCTCGATGATGAGGGACAGGAAATCGGACATGCGAACACAAAAGTTACTTCGCCCTCCCTCTCGTGTGCCGACTCTAAAAAAAAGGCACAGGTTTTTATTCGTACTATGTGAGCTCTCTGAAAAGGAGACTTTATGGCGGCTTGATGGAGCCGTCACTCCCCTCTAGTTTATGAGCAGGCAAGATGGACGGCAGAAAAACACATACTCGTAAGCTTCTGGGCTTTTGGAAGCTTCTCGGCCCAGGCCTCATCACCGGGGCCAGCGACGACGACCCTTCCGGCATCGCGACGTACTCACAGGCCGGAGCCTCGTACGGGCTTTCCACGCTGTGGACCGCGCTCATCACCTTCCCGCTGATGGCCTCTGTTCAGGAAATGTGCGCGCGCATCGGTCTTGTGACCTCACAGGGTCTGACCGGCACGCTGAAGACCCATTATTCAAAATCCATCCTGTACCTGACGCTCCTCTTCAGCTTTCCGGCCATCGTGATGAACATCGGCGCCGACATCGCGGGAATGGGGGCGGTGGGGACCCTTTTGATTCCGTCCGTTCCCGCGACCTACTTTTGCGTTGCCTTCACCGCGCTTCTCCTGGTTTTGATCGTTTACCTGCCCTATCAAAAAATTGCCGCGGTGCTGAAATACCTCTGCATGGTGCTGCTGGTCTATCTCATCGTCCCGTTTCTCTACAAGCAGGATTTTCTGAAAATCCTGGAGTCCACTTTTATTCCCACCATAAAATTCAACAAGGATTTTATCGGCATCCTCGTTGCCATCCTGGGGACCACCATTTCCCCCTACCTGTTTTTCTGGCAGGCCACCATGGAGTCCGAGGAAGTGAAGCACCGCAAAAAAATCCTGGTGGTGAACAAAAAAATGCTGCTGGGAATGAAGCGGGATGTCGATTTCGGCATGCTGTTCTCAAACCTGGTGATGTTCTTCATCATCCTCACGGCGGGAACGGTTCTGTTCAAGGGGGGCATCCATCAAATCGACACCGTCGAACAGGCGGCGCAGGCCTTGAGGCCGCTGGCAGGAAATCTGGCCTATCTGCTCTTCGCCGTCGGGGTCATTGGAACGGGTCTCCTCGCCATTCCCGTGCTCAGCGGCTCCCTCTCGTACATCTTTGCTGAAACCTTCGGCTGGGAGCAGGGGCTCGACAAGAAATTCCATGAGGCGAAGGCCTTCTACGCCATCATCGCCGTTTCCCTTTTATTGGGGCTTTCGCTCAACTATATCGGCGTTTCGCCCATCAAGGCGCTCATTTATTCCGCCATCCTGTACGGTCTCACGGCTCCCTTTTTAATCGCCGTCATTCTCCACATCTCCAACAACAAAAAAGTGATGGGGGAATTCACCAACGGAAAGCTTTCAAACACCTTCGGGTTCGCAGCTTTGATTCTTATGACCGCTGCGGCCGTGATTTTGGTTTATCTGCAGGTTGCCGGCTAGTCGCTAGGACTTGGAACCTTATAACCCCACAACCTTATATCCTTAGGGCCACGGGTGTCGCGGATAACGGCGTTTGAGTTCCTTTTTGACCTCTGGGTAGGAGTTCTGCCAGAACGAGGTCAGGTCCGAGGTTTTTTGCACCGTGCGATAATTGGGCGCCAGGATGTCGAAGGTGACGTCCACCCGGTTCATCAGGATTTTAAACCGGCCCTGCATGCCGATGAAATCCCCGAGGCGCGCTGAAAGTTCCGGGGGGGCTTTTTTCAAAGTAGGCGATTTTGCCTCCCTTTTTTCCCGGCAGCTTGACGTGCGTCGGCGCTTCGCGTTCCAAAAAGGCCACGAGAGCCGGACCGAGATAATCCTTGATAGCTCCGGACACGGAAACGTCCTCAAGCTGCTTGACGCTTTTCTTGCCTTCGCAGATGTCGTGGTAGATGAGGTTCCAGTCATCGGTTTCCAGGGCGGGCACGCCGCTTTCCGGACAAATTCGATGAGCGAGTTGAATCCGGTAAATCCACTGCTGCGCTTCTTCATCAATCGGCAGTTCGATTTCGCCGCGGATAAGCTGCTCTGCGAGCAACTCGCCCGCGTCTGAATTTTTGGAAACACTGCGTTCCCGTTTATCCAGCATAAGGCCCCGGAACAGCAGCCGGTCTTCGCGCACGACCTTGCCTTTTTTCGCGTCAAACTCTTCCGCCGTTTCCCAAACGCATTCACCGGGAAACACGGCCTCCACCCAGGCCGGCTCGACGGGGAGAAACAGCGGCAGGGTGGTTTGACGCATCCGGTCCTTGCCTCCGGACTCATGGATTTCAAGTGCGAGCAGAAGTTTGATATCACCCGGGATTCCCGTGGCCAGCGCCTTGCGCCCGTCGGCGACGGTGAACGCCTGACCGCCTTCCGTGCGCACCGCCAAACGCTGTGCATACACCGGCAGAAAAAGTTTCGTCACACGCGCCCGGGTAGGCTCGGTTTCTTTCGCGGAAGCCTGGGAGAGATTTCGGCGTCCCATGTTCCCAAGGAACTGGCGAAAGGCGCCCAGTGTTTCCCTGTCCGCCTTGTTCCCGTCCTCGAAGAGATCCTCGGCAAGCACGAAGAGATCCGAGGATTTTTTCCCTGCGGATTTCCCCATGGAAAGGCAGGCCGCCATCGCACCCACATGCCGCTGCACATCCGCATCGCCGGATGCCGAGGCGTCCTGCAGCACGCGCGCCAAAGCCGGTGACGCCGGCCATGCGAGCAGGGATTTCCCCAGCGGGGTAATGACGCCACCGCGCAGGGCCGAGATTTGTTCAAGCGTTTCCTCGGCATGTTTCCATAGCGAGGGCTCGGGAGACGTGGGCCACGCGCTCTCCGCGTGAAGGGAACCGGAAGCAAACAGGGCATGCAGGGCCAGCGCCGCCTCGGAAAGCTCGACACGCCGGACCTCGGGTTCGAGATTTTTGGCCATGTGAATTTCCTTGTCCGAGTCCCACAGGCGAATGCAAACCCCGGGCGCCACGCGGCCCGCGCGGCCGGAGCGCTGCACGGCATTGGCCAGGGAAATACTTTGCAGGTACAGGGTGTTGAGGTCCCGTTCGGGATCGTACGAGGCCACCCGGTGCAGGCCTGCGTCGATGACGGCAGTAACACCGGGAACGGTCAGGGAGGTTTCCGCCACGTTGGTGGTCAGAAGGATGGTGGGTCCTCGCAGGGGCGCTTTGATGGCATCCTGCTGTGCATTCAGCGGCAGCGAGCCATGCAGTTCGCAAAGTTTGAAACCCGCTTCCCGGCAGTAGGCGCCGATGGTTTCCGCCGCCTGGCGTATTTCTCCTGCACCCGGTAAAAAAACCAGCGCGGAACCCGACCATCCCGACTGCACCAGCGATTTTATCGCGCGCAGGATTTGCTGCGGCAAATACTCCTGCATGCGCGGAGGCTGATGCCGAATCTCAACGGGGAAGACCTTACCCTGCAGTCCGACGCGTCCAGCCTCGGGCAGGTAGGTTTCGAGTTCTCCGGCATTCAGCGTGGCAGACATGACGATGAGCCGCAAATCCGGTCGACGGCGACGCCGCAATTCGCGGCACCATAGGAGGGCCAGATCGGCTTCCCAGGCTCTCTCGTGATATTCGTCCAGCACCACGGCCTGAACCCCGGAAAGGTCGGGGTCGCGCAGGATGCGCTGCCGGAAGGTTCCGTAGGTTTGAAAGAGCAGGCGTGTTTCCGGCCCGGAGACGTTTTCAAAGCGCACCTGGTAGCCCACAGTTTTCCCCAGGGGTTCTCCGATTTCCTCGGCGATGCGGGCGGCGAGCGCGCGGGCCGCGATGCGCCGCGGCTGCAGGATCAGTACCTGGCCGGGGCGATCCAGAAGGAAGCGGGGGACTTGGGTGGACTTTCCCGTGCCGGGTGGAGCCGAAAGAATGAGCGATCCGGATGCGGCCATCGAGGCCTCAATGCGCTCCCGCGCGGCCAAAACCGGCAACGGTTCTTCTTTATGGGAGGTGGACACGGCGGCTTAAGGTCGAAAAATGGGAGGGGGACTCCAATCCCCGGCAGGAATCCCCCTTTGTCAAGAAAAGGTTAATCGCAAATTTTCTCCGACGTGTCTTGCCTGTTGGGATCCTCACATGAAGGAGGGGCGACATCGAATATCACGCCGACGCCATGGAGATTAAATTTCTTTCGGATTGAGCTAGAAGCCAAACCCAGTTTTTAAGCTGATTTTACACATTAGACTGTTTAGTCTACCTCCTCTGATTTCCGCTGATACTCCTTGTTGAGGGCGAGAATTTCCTCTCTTCTACCAAGTTCAAAGCGTCTTTCAAAAATCAAAGCTGACCTAAAGAAAGAAAGCAAGGCACTGGTGAAAGCATATCTCATATGTAATGGATTATTGTAGTCAAATCCCATATCTGGGTTATCATCTCGCGCCATGATTTGACTGAACCCCTTCATCCCCCAATGTGACCAACTCGACATATATTCATAGGGGTGAACCAAGTTCAAAAGTTCGGCCTTTTCGCAAATCTCCCGAAATTTCAACTCTCTTCCATCGTCATCTACATGCCAATAAAATCCGAAAGGATCGCTTTTGAAATCGATTTTCAAATCCTCGCGTTTATTTTTCTTCACGAAGGTTTTTCCATATAGTTTGACCCTTTCTTCAATCTCTTTAACATATTGAGGATCAAGCCGCTCTCCTCGTTCCGATGCATTCTTTACCGCAGTATGACCTATAACAGTTAAATATGTCGCCCACTTTTTAGAGACATCACTATCAAGGTCCGACCATACGAGATAAACACATCCTTCAATCATTGATCTGGAAATAAAGAACATGTCCTGGTCACATTCATATTTGTGTAACGCAAGAAGCGATTTCAAATGCTCAAGCTGTCTACGGAAGAAGAACAGGGCCATCATTCGATCATAGTCCCCCTCTTTTATAGTAAAGGGCCCTTTTAACAACTCAGCGCCGAGAAAGAGAAACTTCTCGGCAATTTCGATCATAATCTTAATCTCACGGTCATGCTCTTTTTCCATGTCTTGAAAACTACTTCACTCGTTTGAAATCAAACCCTTCACTTTAACGCTCTTGGTATTAGCTATTCGGCAAATTCCTTTAAAAAGTCTTCTGCCGCTGAGACCTTGTGAAAATATCGCCGTAGCGAAAAATGATTTATCGCTTGAACAACATTATTTACTGAAACATCCCAAAGGAGAAAATCATGGCTTTACCTGTATGCCCACACTGCGATAAACGATACGGCTACGATATCTACGAACTACCTGGCTTTACGTTCTCATTGATCTATTGCCGCCGTTGCGGAAAAGCTATAGGTCCAGTAGAAAATTCTGAAGTCCGCAAGAAAAATATGCGTGAACTGGTGCGAACGCTACGAAAGGATTCCAACCAGTTATAGCGTTAAAGTCGATCAAATTCAGCGTATTTACATAGAGAGAACAATGCGAGGTCACAATGAACAAAGAGCAAAAATCAGAAATTGATCAAGAGAAAAATCGTCAGGAGCTTCTGAAAAAACTGAGTGAAAACACCGTGTCGAAAAAGCCTATGGATGTAAAGGCATTTCTAGAAAGTAAAGGCCTGAAAGTTCGACTTCACGACAAGGAGACGAATTCATAGAAATAAATAGCTAAAGTTATTTTGCAACTTGCTAAGAATATTATTTAAGCGAGAAGTTTCCATAGAATCCGAAATATTTTTCGATGCTCTCTTCCAAACGTCTATTCCTGAAAGGCTTTGAAAGGAGGGAAAAGCGCTTTCCATTATGATAGGCTTCCCGAACGTCATCGTATATCCCTAGCGCGCCGTCAGCCAATTCCGTCAGCACTTGAACCGTGGTGCCGGGGGCTGAAGCTTCCTGGAGTCGGTGGGCAAAAGATTCGGTTCTAAGAGATCTTACGCTTGTGTTGTATTTGGCCTGCAAGTTCTTCTTTAGATCAGCTAGAGATCTAATGGAATCAACAATGCCTGGATAGTCTCCAATAAATTCCTCTGCTTGTTCTTTTGAAAAGTTTGCGGTAGACATTTTTCGCTGAATTACATTGGCCCTAGAAAACTTGTCTTTATGTTGGTAAACATATTGAAGAAAGCTCGTCAGGGACAAAGCATCGGGCCCATCGTCGTACACTTTATGAAGATTGATTATGGATGAAATTTTATGTGCTTTAAGAGTTATTTCAAGAAATTTGTCACTGCCTAGAGCGGTTATAAGATGCGTAGATAGGGGATGCGAAGTATTGCGAGCCATCAAGTCATTCAATTTGGTGATTACGAATAAAGACTCCTGTGTAAGATTTATATCAGTACTCATTGGATCGAATTTCTCAAACACCGACTTACCTATTTTACTTGCATAGGTTCAGGAGTTGCTGGGCACGGAAAGAGTTAATTCACTCTCTTTCGTAATATTCGTTTCCAGTCCGGAAATTTTGAATTCAACAAGCGTGCCCGATTCTTCATACGCTAAAGTGGCCGATCCTCCATTCCTAAACTGTAGGTTATGACGTATTAGCCCCTCTTTACGCATTAATGTGTAACCAGTAAGATCAATGAGATTTTTCACTCCGACGGATTTGATGGATTTCAAATCAGCATTGACTGTTCCGTCTGCGCCTAACCTAAATTTTCTCCCATCTTCCGTTTCAAGGATCGCGCTTCCATCCTCGTTGAGGGAAATCTTCCCCCCTTTAAACTCAAAGTCCATTTGACTCTCCAATCCGTTTGAGAAATCGACAGCTTCATTTTCTTTGGGGCTTTTTCCTCGGCTTCGTTATCCAACCATAAATAAGAAGAGTGACAACGCCTGCGAATATTGTTCCGATCATGGTTGTGTGGCTATGCATTGTTCGTCCCCTTTATTTTCGAGTCGTCTTTTCCGTGCTAGGATGAAACATGATCTTTGGCCGCCTCTAAATGATGCTTTACGGAACTTGAAAAATCTTCGAACGTTAGCTGCTTCTTTTCGATACCATTTGCGTTTAGTACCTCAATCATTTTGGCGTGAAAATCCAAGTGCTTGCTAATCGTGTATTGCAATAGTTGAGGACTGACAATGTCATATGATTGAATCGAATCTTTATAGATGAAATATTCATCGGGCCCAATCACATCTATCTCTATGCCGCCGGGAGTATAATTGGACTTTAATCGGAGGATTTCTGCAAGAACCTTGGCGCTATCGAAAGGAAACTGTATACTGAAGGAAAAAACGGTCAACTCTCTGTCCTCATTCGAGATTCCAAATATAAAGTTGACAGCTTCAGTGTCGGAGACCATTGACAGGATTACCGAATTATTCTCTGGGTTCCCTTGACTTTTTAATCCAAGCTGTGTGAGCATACTTACAATAGTCTCAGACTGCAAAATCATGCGACTAATTTGAGTGTTCTGGAATATTGAGTCTAGCCTTGGAATTACTTGTGATTCAAAATTGTTTTGAATCTTTTGTACTCCGTCTTTTATTTCTCCGAATTCAGACTTGCTGTAATTAAGGTGGTTTTCTGACACCGCAAGATTAGCTTGTGCAATCTTTTCGGACTCCTTCAAGTTGTTCTTCATGCGTAGAACACTCTTTATTCCTACGATAGCGATAACAAGAGACAGGCCAGTAATACTCACCAATACGAGATTGAACAAAATCGTGGAAATCATTTTTTCCCCTTCGAAGAAAACTGGATGCATTTGATGCCAAAAGCGTAAAATATTGAAGCAAGGAGAATCACAATTTCGCCGCGCTTCAGGTTAATAACGGATATATGTTGCTGATCGGTCGCCAACAAAAGAGGATATATCATTGCCGTAAATCCTAAAACGAGGAAGGGGAATATGTTCAAAAGCTCGTTAGCTGTTTTTGAAACTTTTTCTTTGTGTTCCATCTTAAAATCAATCGTTATAGAGGCGATTAACGCGGAAGAGAAAAACATGAGTGTGCCATCTAAAATGAGCTTGTCTTCACTAAAGACGATACTTTTATCAAATAGCTTCAATAACAAAACCATCCATATTTGAACCAATCCTACCGAAATGGTAAGTATCAACCACAATAGAGACTTACCGATTAATAGAGACTTGCTAACTGATTGCACAAAAAACCCTCTGCCTTCTAGCTGTTGGAGTCAACGTAGCTGAATAAACTGCTTCCTTAATCTTCGGGTAGCAAGTCCTGTACTTTTACGCCCAAGTGAGCGGCCAATACCTTGAGCGTCAGGATGTGCGTATCCCTTGCACCAGTCGTAATATCGTGTAAAGTTTGTTTGTAAAAGCCCGTTTCCGCTATAAACCGCTTCTTGTTGCCGAACTTATCGTAGACGAGCTTCTCTACTTTATGCCCTAATTTCTTCAAATAAGCCGCTTTGGCCTTGTCCGACAATTCCATACTCCCCAAAATCGCAAGGGAAACCTTGACATGAGGTCTTGCGTATAAGACCTTTTTCTGACCTAAAAGGAGGCCCTATGAATCGTATCGGCATTGCATTCCTCGTCAGTTTAGCCTGTCTTGTTTCTTCACAAGCATCTGAGACCCATAGGGTATTCGGCAAATGGGTCGAGATATTGCATAAGAAGGCTAAGATGCAGATCAGTGCGATTGACCCATCCGATGAAGACCACGGCATGGTGAAGTTAAGCCACGGACACAAAGTGGCAGCCAGTGTTTACCAAGTCTACAACTCCAAGGTATCGACCAATACTGACGGAACGCCGGAATATTCCTTCGCCGTCCACTTAGAAGATGACGGCGTAAAACTGGATGAGGTATGGGTCTTAGATGATGATACCCTACTCCTTGTCATGTACAACAACACCGCGACCGGATGGGTTAGACGATACTGATGCCTGACGACAAGCTGAAAAGCATGGCCGAAGGCGGCGCTGCTGGCTGTGGTATCGTAATGGCGATCATTGGAATTGTTTGCTTCGGCATCCTCATCCTGTCTTTGCTTCTTCGATGCGCTGACGTGATGAATTCCTAATCCATGCATGGCCCACGACAAGTACTCAACGATGGGCTGCCTGTTGGTCGTCGGCCTAGTAGGCGGCTTCCTTATCCTCTTCTTTGTCCTAGCGGTGATTTTTCACGGCACTTAGTCTCGACTTTTTAACTTTCAGGGCAAGAAAACCAAGGAGTAAGCGATGGCTATTTACGTTGTTACCTACGACATTAACGACGGTGAAGTTTTAGCTTCCGAGAAGGGTACTGAAGAACGTAGAACGGACCTTCGCAATGCAATAGAACACGACTACGACATCATTGTTAGGGACGAAAAGTTCATCACGCTTGGACGATCTGCTTACGCCATAAAAACTCCAAAAGAAAAAATGGAAGTATTTCTCGAATTGTTTAGGCTCATCCATCCGGTCTACGATGATCTGTCCGTAATAAATAGCGTGAGCCCAGGTACTACTAACGACGATTTTAGGAGCGCACGCGGATAGGAAGCATATGCTTCCTATCCAATGGTTCGGGATTTTCTAAAACCTTCCCGTTCTTATCCTTTGAAAAATGTGTCCCCCATATTTGCTCCCCTTCACGATTTAGAGGAGGGAAGATGAATTCTAAGTGTTCCAAGAATATTCGTTCCTGGTCGGACTGCGCTTCAAGTGTATAGACGTAAATATTTTTTTCGTTCCTGTTGTATAACATTGTGACTCCAGTGTTTGAGACACAACTATTTTACAGACATTTTACACGCCCATATAATTCGCGTTTAAGGAACTACTTCAAGCATCTTTGCCTTTGGATAGAGTCTTTTGAAATTTCGGACTAGGACTGTTTTTAATTCAGCATGATGCTTAAGAAGATGGTCTGTATCCATGTAAAGAGCATCCGTTGTAATCTTCAATCTGTTCCATATGGCCAAACCTACTTCACGTTTGATATCATCAGGGGTTCCCTGAATTTTCCCTTGTTTAGCCAACTCTGTAAAAGCACCTTGCAATTGATTTAGATGTAATTCGTTCCGCAATTTGATCGTGTCTAAAACTGCTTGATATCTGTCCCTATAATCGTAAAGACCACCGACAAGGGGTGATATCTCTTCATATTCCGACAAGAAAAGAAGATCTACGGCTGGATCTTTAATGTCAATCTCTGGAAATACTGCAAGAATGGGGAGCACCTTAAAAAGTCTATCAGGATCGTTGAGATGCGCTTGTAATCCGTCTCTGTAAAACCTAATCATCACCCAATTAACCTTGTCAACAAACATTATGTACCGACTCAATACACCTTTTCTCGTTTCCGCAAGTTTTC
>Ga0206960_1176_pt1 | contig 14981 bp, 5 predicted proteins | sample Alteio_BWOrgHeat_29_FD_153255 | JGI IMG/M metagenome (GOLD analysis project Ga0206960, IMG submission 153255) | Enriched cells from forest soil in Barre Woods Harvard Forest LTER site, Petersham, Massachusetts, United States -... | ecosystem: Environmental > Terrestrial > Soil > Temperate forest > O... | reverse complement strand
CGCCCATGCCGGCCCCTCTCACGCCTCCGGGAATCCCTAAAAACTGTACACCCGACGACGTAGAATCCGAATAAGCCATAGACGGCCGCAAAAGAAAAATGGCGCAGACTAAAAAGCCGAAAGAAATTAAGGAAGTCGTTGGTCTTAGCATGTGCCTTCATTTTTAAAAGGTATCTTCGAATTATAACAATTCATGTTCGCATCGTCTTCAATTTTGCCTAAAATAAATCACCTTCGCCTCTATTTCAAAACAATCACTTTTCGCATCATCTTTCCTGACGGCTCCACAATGATTAAAACATAGACTCCATTACCGACAATCGCGCCCGAGCGGTTGCGTCCATCCCATTGGAAGCGGTAATTCCCCGGACTCAGCTGCTGATCCACCAGTTTTTCGACTTCTACCCCAGTAGTGTTACAGATGACGATTCTGACCTGACCTCCTATATCAACCCTTACATCCATTCCCAAGGGGCCGTTATAAGGATTAAACACGTTCGAATCCAAATACAAATCCACATCCGGCGTGGGTGTGGGTGTAATTGATCCCGTTGGAGTCCAGGTGCCTGTATTGGTTGGCGTTAACGTAATGGTAGCCGTGGGGGTAATCGTCGGCGTCAAAGTAATGGTGGGCGTCGTGGTCGGCGTATAGGTCAGCGTTTGTGTCGCGGTGCTCGTCGGCGTAAAGCTGACCGTAAATGTATTGGTAAAGGTATAGGTCGCGGTCATCGTGGCACTATTGGTCGCGGTGGAGGTAGAGGTACTCGTCGCCGTGTTCGCCAGTGTGTTAGTCGGGGTCAAAGTTGGCGTGCTTGTCGCCGTATTGGTGACCGTATTGGTCATAGTATTGGTAGCCGTATTAGTGCCCGTATAGGTAGAAGTCACCGTTGCCGTATTCGTCGCGGTATTCGTAGCGGTTTGTGTCGAGGTAGACGTGGCGGTATTAGCCGCCGTATTGGTAGCTGTATTAGTAGCTGTGTTCGTCGAGGTTTGTGTCGCGGTTACCGTAGCGGTGTTGGTCGCCGTATTGGTAACCGTGTTTGTAGCCGTATTCGTATCAGTGGGTGAGGACGTGGAGGTGTTGGTTACTGTGTTTGTGACCGTATTGGTTCCCGTAGCTGTCACCGTATTGGTAGAAGTTTGGGTGGAGGTCAAAGTAGCCGTATTTGTCGCGGTCCTTGTAGCTGTATTGGTGGCTGTATTGGTGGAAGAAATGGTGGCTGTGTTAGTGCCTGTATTAGTGGCTGTATTCGTCGAGGTTTGAGTCGAAGTCAAAGTCGCGGTGTTCGTCGGGGTTTTTGTAACTGTATTAGTGGCCGTATTCGTTGAAGAAATCGTAGCGGTGTTGGTCGCCGTATCAGTACCCGTGTTCGTGGAAGTTTGCGTTGAAGTAAGTGTCGCTGTATTCGTAACCGTATTGGTAGCTGTACTGGTTCCGGTTGCCGTAACCGTATTTGTGGAAGTTTGGGTTGATGTCAAAGTCGCGGTGTTCGTCGGGGTTTTGGTAACCGTATTAGTGGCCGTGTTTGTTGAGGAAACGGTGGCCGTGTTGGAAACCGTATTGGTCGCCGTATTGGTCGAAGTCTGGGTTGAGGTCAAAGTCACCGTATTTGTCACCGTATCCGTTCCCGTGTTAGTACCAGTTGAAGTCACTGTATTGGTCGGCGTATTCGTACCCGTAGCCGACGCGGTACTTGTTACCGTGTTCGTGGCCGTACTGGTTCCAGTGGATGTCGCCGTGTTCGTGAGCGTGGCGGTCGATGTACTGCTGGCAGTATTGGTTACCGTTTGAGTCGAAGTGGACGTCGCGGTATTGGTGGCCGTTTTGGTCACCGTATTCGTAGCCGTATTAGTCAGGGTATTGGTGGCGGTATTCGTTGCCGTATCGGTGGCGGTGTTCGTGTTGGTTGATGTGTTAGTTGAGGTGTTAGTGACTGTGCTCGTGGCCGTATTGGTCGCGGTGCTGGTCACCGTGTTTGTTCCCGTGCTTGTTCCTGTGGAGGTGGTTGTATTGGTTGGCGTATTCGTCGCGGTGCTCGTCACCGTTTGGGTAGACGTATTGGTCGCCGTATTTGTCGGCGTATAGGTCGGTGTATTAGTCGGCGTATTGGTAGCTGTATTCGTCGCGGTATTCGTCGCTGACGCGGTAGCCGTATTAGTTGCCGTACTAGCTAAAGTTTGAGTCGCCGTATTAGTCACAGTGTTGGTAGATGTAGCCGTACTGGTAACCGTCACTGTATTCGTCTGCGTACTGGTCCCGGTATTAGTAGCCGTATTGGTAGCCGTGTTAGTGCCTGTCTGGGTAGCCGTATTAGTTACTGTATTGGTGCTCGTTTTAGTGGCCGTGTTGGTCGCCGTATTCGTCGTTGTATAAGTAGCGGTTTGGGTAGAAGTGTTAGTGGCGGTATTCGTAGCGGTATTTGTGGCCGTTTGAGTAGCGGTACAGGAGGCTGTATTGGTTGCGGTTCTCGTGGCCGTATTGGTGGCCGTATTGGTCGCCGTAATAGTGGCCGTATTGGTCGGCGTATTGGTAGCCGTGGCAGTGGCTGTTTGAGTGGCTGTATTGGTTGCGGTGCTAGTCGCGGTTCTCGTGGCAGTGTTGGTAGCCGTATTGGTTGCCGTAACAGTAGGCGTTTGAGTAGCTGTATTAGTGGCGGTATTGGTTCCCGTATTCGTCGGGGTATTAGTAGCTGTCTGTGTGGCCGTATTCGTCGGCGTCTGGGTGGCGGTATTGGTGGCCGTATTCGTCGCGGTCTTCGTGAAGGTGCTGGTGTTATTAACAGTCGGAGTGCCGACAACGCTGCAGGTATCAACCGTTCCCGCGCCCCCGGCGGCTCCCAACACCCCGCCGCTCGGCCCCGGACTTCCTCCGAGAACATTAAAAGAACCTGAATAATTATAAGCGGTCGAATAACAAAGGTTTATTCGCCCGCCTGACCCGCCGCCGCCGCTGCCATTGGTGCCCTGAGCGTCGCTGGCGCCATTACCACCTTTGGCCGAAACGGTCCCCGTTCCCGCGATAACCGGCGCCTGGATGAAGATGGATCCAGCCGACCCGCCGCCGCCGCCGCTGCCGGTGGTTCCTCCCCCCGCAGTCCCATTCGTTCCGTTCACCGCGATCGAACCGTTGATCACCGCGGTGGTTCCTGCGCTCTGGACATTGATATATAACGCGCCACCGCCGCTGCCGCCCACTCCACCCGTTCCAGAGGATCCATTGCCGCCACCGCCGCCGCCGCTCCCCTCGAGAAGTGGTGCCGTGGCGCTATCGTAACTCACCCCGCCCGCAGTAGGGCCTCCCGCCGAATTTCCACCGGTTCCTCCCGTGCCGCCATGACCGCCGCCACCGCCGCCGGCATCCGTCGTTCCGCCGCCGCCACCGCCCGTCCCAGTTCCCACTCCTCCCACGCCCCCGCCCGGGACGTCCGCAGCCAAAGTCACATTTCCCAAGACCATGAAGTTGCCGCTAGTTACATTGAAAGTCGTCGGACCGTTGAGCGTGAGCGTCATCCCCGACTCAACCGTTACCGCGCAGTAGTTGTAAGTACCCCCCGGCAGGGACGTGCTCGTAGTCACATCCAAATAACAGACGGTGGGGGTAACGGTCGGGGTATAGGTCGGCGTGCTGGTCGGGGTGGAAGTCGCCGCGTCAATGAAATCAAAATTCATGTCAGCCTTGGTATTGCTCGTGAAGGAAGTACCGGTGTTGATGGAGGTCTGGAAAAAATCAGTCCCGCCGCCGCTGTATTTAACTTTGTATTGAGGCCCCAGAGCATTCGTACAACTCGGAGCATCGAACAAAAAATAATCCGAAGTATCGCCCCCGGACCCGGCGACATAAAAGTTGAGGTAATAGGTATCGCCCGCGTTAAAGGTATAAGCGGAAGGCAGCGGAAAAGCGTACCAGGCGAAATTGCCCGTGGCCACCGTGGAAAAAGCGACCGCCGTCGTATCGAAAATAGTCGCGGGAGTCGAGTGGTCAACCAGTTGGAAATTGATATTGGCGGTGGGAGACCCGAATTTTTCGGTGCGAACCCTTAAGCTAACCGCCTGGTAGGCCGAACCCGGCACGAACGATTCCGAAACCCAATTGGCCCCATAAATAGAAGCCGGCGCGGTGGTGGTATAACTGCTCCCCTGCGGGGTTGTCCCGTCGGTGAGAAAATAAATGGGATTAAAATTTTCGTTAATCCATCCGCCGTTATAGAGCAGAATATCGGCGTTGGTATCCGGCGTGCTGTCGCTCGGATAAAGTTCATTCAATGGACCACTATAGGCAAAAGAGGCGTTGGAACTAGGACCCGCCAAACCGGAGCGAATGACCATGTGATAAGCGGAACCCGCGGTGAGGTTAAAACTATACCCAGCGGAAAAAAGATTGTTCCAGCCTGAAACCGGCGTGACATTAGTGACACTACCTGATACATCCGAGCCCGAGGGAAACCCCGCCGAGTCAGGCTGAACGCTGACGGTAAAAGCCGGCGGCGAGTTGATGGTACTGCAATAGAAACCGATCTCCGTGATCGGGCCAGAGGCTCGTGCAGTGAAGCGGTAAGAAAGCGTGGCAGATGCCGAGTTAACCAGAATAGAACCGGTTGTTTCCGTCAGGAAGAGATTGGATGGAGCGGCTTGGACGATTTCAAGGGTAAGTGAGAAAAAAAGAAGTAAAAGAAAATAAAAAGAACGAACCGTTCCCCGTTGGCCCACAAAGGTTTTAAAAAGCGGGATTGGCAAGCTGGCCTTCCGGAGCAAGAAGTGTCACAGGATTAATCCGCATCTTATCAGTCAAACCAAAACATGACCACCGGGATTAAGCCCTGTTTTTGTCAATAAAAAGGCGGCTATCCCTCCCGGGACCGCCGCCCTGATCCCGACAAACTTGATCAAATCAAGTCCTTTAGGCGATCACTACCGGGATCAAAACGTGGGAATTGCTATTAACCGAAGTCGCCTCGACGGTCGCGATCTCCGCACTTTTCCCCAGGAATTGGACCGAGGCATGGCCCGTAGCGTCCGAAACCGCGCTTCCCGTGCCGACAATCTGCCCACTGCCTCCCAAATGCAGGACAATCTTGAAGTTGACCGTGATTCCCGCCTGGGGTTTTCCTCCCGTGGCAGCCACTACCAAAACACTAAGGGTTGAAGGCTTTCCCGAAGCGGTGATCAAAGGACTGGCTTTCGGCTGGGTCAGGTCGACTTGGACATTCACCGGAGGCGTGTTGAAAGTCGCCGTGGCGCTCTGGGCCAGCACATGTCCTTGATTGTCCAGATTTTGAGCGGCGAAATAGTATTGGGTTCCCGGTTGCAGCGGGCTAGCCTGCACCGTATGGCTAAAGGCATTGACTCCGTCGGTGAACGCGGTAGTCATGGCGGTCGCGCTGGTTCCCAGCATGATCTTTCCCATTCCAGCCACATTGGCTTGCCAGGTGATGGTAGTTGCCGTGGGGCTGGAAGAAGCCGTCGTAGGGGTGCCCATCACTTGCTGGACAGCGGCAACGAAAGAGGTATTCACGCTTTGCGCCAAGGTATTTCCGTTCGAGTCCAACGCGCTCACGTTGAAATAATAAGTAGCGCCTGCCGTCAGCCCGGTGAGCTGGATGGAGTGGGTGGTCGGAGGAGTATCCGAGTAATTCTGGCCGTTATCCGTTAAGCCGTTATTCAGGTTGTTGGGATCCGTATTGTATAAGACCTGTCCGAAAACCTGCTGCCCGGCGGTACTGGTCCCCTGGGGATCGGTCCAAGTGATCGTCGCGATCCATTGACCGGTAGAATTTGAGACACTGGCGAAAGGTCCGTTGGACCCAGTGATGTTTTGAGGCATTTGCACCCTCCATGAAAGATGTTGGTCCGGCATCCGGTCGCCAACCGATCGGATGCCGGATTATAACTGGTGAAAATTTCACAGACTAGAAGTAAATGGGATTGTTACCAGTAGGTAAAGAAGACGCTCGGAAAAAATAATTTCGACAAATTTTAATTGTCACGTCAACATCAGAAGCGGTTCTTTTGATTGAAAAGTAACAAAGTAAAAGTAATTTTATGTGGTCTCGATTTGCGCTTTAAAAGGTTTAAAAAATGACATTCGTTATCTCAGAACGATAACTTTACGCATCATTCTTCCTGAAGGTTGATTAATCACAAGTACATAGACTCCGTTCCCCACCACAGAACCCAAACGGTTATGTCCATCCCACTGAAAACGGTAATTTCCTGGATTCAGCTGTTGATCCACCAGTTTTTCAACCTCTTCTCCAGTCCCATTCAAAACCAGAATTTTCACTCCCCCGCCGACATTGACCCGCACATCCATCCCCAAGGAGCCATTATTCGGGTTAAAAAAGTTCGCGTCTAAATATAAAGCCACATCGGGCGTCGGTGTGGCCGTCACTGAACCTGTCGGGGTCCAAGTACCCGTATTCGTCGGCGTTAAAGTTATGGTCGGTGTCGGTGTAATTGTGGGAGTCGAAGTAATCGTCGGCGTCAAAGTCGGTGTGCTTGTCATGGTCAGAGTCGCGGTATTTGTAAAGGTCGAACTAATCGTTGCCGTAAAGGTATTCGTCAATGTCGGCGTGAAGGTCGATGTGAAAACCGCCGTATTAGTCGCTGTATTAGTCGCCGTATTGGAAGGTGTATAGGTCGAAGTGACCGTCGCGGTATTCGTAGCCGAATTTGTGGCCGTTTGCGTTGAGGTTTGTGTTTGCGTATTGGCGGCCGTATTGGTCGCCGAATTAGTGGCTGTATTAGTAAAAGTATAAGTCGTGGTCGCTGTCGGGGTATTCGTAGACGTTTGCGTCACTGTATTTGTAGCCGTACTAGTGGAGGAAATGGTCGCCGTATTGCTAGCGGTGTTTGTGACTGTATTGGTACTGGTTCTGGTTGCCGTATTGGTGGCCGTGTTGGTCACCGTATTAGTGCCTGTAGCCGTTGAAGTGGCCGTAGCCGTATTGGCAGGCGTGTTGGTTGAGGTGTTCGTCGCGCTATTGGTGGACGTACTGGTACTGGAGGCCGTCGCGGTATCGCTGGCAGTATTCGTGGAAGTTTGAGTTGAGGTTGGAGTGGAGGTGTTGGTCGCCGAATTAGTGGCCGTGTTAGTAGCCGTATTAGTTGACGAAATCGTGGCCGTGTTAGTAGAGGTGTTAGTAACGCTATTGGTAACCGTATTCGTGGCTGTATTGGAGGAGGTATTCGTCGGCGTCTGGGTTGATGTTGCCGTGGCAGTATTGGTCGAGGTGCGGGTTACGGTATTGGTGGCTGTGTTAGTCGCGGAAGCGGTCGCGGTATTGGTCGAAGTATTAGTAGCGGTATTCGTCGACGTTTGTGTCGATGTAAACGTGGCGGTATTGGTCGGACTTCTAGTTACGGTATTAGTGGCCGTATTCGTCGAGGAAACGGTCGCGGTATTCGTCGCGGTGTTAGAAGCCGTGTTCGTCGGGGTCTGAGTCGACGTTACTGTGGCCGTATTCGTTGGAGTTCTTGTCGCGGTATTGGTAGCCGTGTTAGAAGCCGTATTCGTCGGCGTCTGGGTCGATGTTGACGTAGGCGTATTAGTCGATGTGTTTGTCCCTGTTTGAGTAGGCGTTGCGGTAGCCGTATTCGTCGCTGTATTCGTTGGCGAGTTGGTCGCGGTGTTAGTCGAGGAGGCGGTCGGAGTACTCGTCGAGGTCAGAGCGCTTACCGGTGTATAAGTGGGAGAGGTCGCACAAGTTGGCAAGGGCGTCACGGGCCCACCCGGAGGTGAATACCACGTGTCATTTAAATAAGTACTCGTATAATCCTGTCCCGCGATCAGCCACATTTGACTGTTGTAATTTAAAAGCGAAACACCGCTTCGGGATGAAAAACTGGCGGATGGTGCCGCCTCGGTCCAGTTGGCCCCATCGCAGGAATACCAAACATCATCATAATTGGTTCCACTATTAGCACCGCCAGCGATCCACATCAGATTGTCATAGACCACCGCCGCCGCAGCATCCCTGCTTGGGAACGGTGCCGCCGCCGTCACCTCGGTCCAATTAACACCATCGGTTGAGGACCAAACATCATTAAAGCATCCGCCGCCGTTATTCGTTCCGGCAATGACCCACATTTTATTATTAAAAACGAGAAAACTTCCCTCTTGACGCGCTGGAAACGCCGCCGCCGAGGTTGCCAAGTTCCAATTGGTCCCATCCGGGGAATACCAGACGTCATTGGTAACACCCGCAGAGGCCATACCAGCAACTGCCCACAATTGATTATTAAAATTCAGTAAACCGTAATTGCTGCGTCCAGGCCAGGCCGTCGCGTTGGCCTCTGTCCAGGCCGAACCATTAGTACTGTACCAAATATCACTCAAGCGGTTCGTTCCGTCATAGCCGCCCCCAACCCACATCTTGCCGCCAAAAGTCGCGGCCTCTGTACTTGAACGCCCAGAGAACCCGGCGCTAGCGGTAGCCTCATTCCAGGTCAAACCATCTCCCGAACTCCAAACATCATTCAACCTTGAGGAAGAGGTGCGTCCCGCTATGACCCACATTTTCGGACCCAAACCAGCGTCATAAACCACACTTCCAAACAATGACCGCCCGGGAAACGCGGCTGAACTCGTCTCTAATGTCCACGCCCCTCCGGGGATTAACTGCGGCGTTGGGGTTGGGGTTGAGGTAAAAGTCGGAACAGGCGTAACAGTACCCGCCAGCGGCGAGTAATAAATAGAGCTATAATTGATAATGTTGCCCTGCCCTCCCATGATCCACATTTGATTGTTAAAAACCGCTCCTGTTACGTCCCATCTCTCACCAAATTCAGCGGTCGAAGTCACTTCGGTCCAATTCACTCCATCTGGCGACGACCAAACTTCTGCGGTTGTAGCCCCACCCGTGTAACCGCCAACGATCCACATTTTGCCGCCATAAACCTGAAGAGAAAAACTTGATTTAGCACCGGTGGAAATGGCATTAGCGGTCGCTTGGTTCCAGGTAATGCCATCACTAGATGACCAGACATCGTTCAATCCACTCGATCCGTTGCTTCCCTGCATCACCCACATTTTGGGTCCGCCGCCGGCGTCAAAAACGATCGCCTGACTGGCTCTTACTCCAAAAGCTGCTGAAGAAGTTACTTCGCTCCAATTGGTTCCATCCGTCGAGGTCCACACATCATTGAAATAACCAGCCCCATCACCACCAATCACCCAAAGCGCGCCATTGTAAGCCACAACGCCTTCGCCTTTACGGGTTCCCCATGCTGCCGAAGCGGTCGCCTGGGTCCAAGTCACGCCATCAGTTGAGGACCACACATCCGCCAGCTCACCGCCGCCACCCGCATAAAAGCCGCCAATGATCCACATTTTTCCGTTATAGACCACCAAACCGCCTGGAGCCCGGCCTGAAAAAGCAGCGCTACTGGTTACCCTCGTCCAATTGATTCCATCAGGTGAGTTCCAAACATCGTTGTAATAAGTGCTGCCCGTGGGGTCAGAGCCGCCGATCATCCAAAAAAAGCCGTTGTAAACCACCGAGGCTGAATACAACCTCGAACCAAATGGCGCACCCCAATTGGCCACAGTCCAGTTCATTCCCGGATTCGGCAGCGCAGTCAGAGTAGGCGTAACCGTGAACGTCGGTGAAGGAGTCACTGTGAAAGTCGGCGTGGGCGTAAGTGTGGGGGTGCTAGTCGCCGTGTTAGTAGCTGTCGGCGTCAGGGTGGGCAACATGTTGGGACAGCTGTTGAGATAAAAATCACCCATAGCTTGGTTATTAAACTGGCTCACATTACCGCCAAGGGATGGAAATACTCCGGGGAAACCGCCGAAAGCATAACTGCTGTCGATGACATAAATATAAGTGGCCGGGCCCGCGATCGGCGACTCAATCTGGTTGGACGCGCTCAACTCAAAGGCCATCCAGTAATTTCCCGTGCCCAGCACCTGCGGCGGAATGGGATAAGTATTCCATTGGTTGGAAGTGACCGGCTGGGACCCCGTATTGGCCAGCAGCGTCCCGGGGAAATTACTGCCGTTATCCGCATAGAGCGCCATATCCAAATTACCGTTTGAGCTGTTCTTGAAAAAGAGAGATAGACTCACAATGGTGGTCGGACCCGAGAGGATGCTGATGGGGCTGGCGAATATCTGGTTGGCGTTATCCGTGTTAGACCCGCCCGAGTCGGTATTGATGCCATAAGACACGCAGATAGCCGTACTGGTCGGGGTCGGTGTGATCGTGGGGGTATTCGTGGGTGTAGAGGTAATGGTACCCGTCGGTGTAATCGTTGGTCCCGCGGGGCAGACAATTTTTCGGACGCGGTTGTTGGTTTGATCCGCCACATAAAAGCTGCCCGAGGGACCAATCCCCAGGCCCCAGGGGCTGTTCAATTCAGACGTGGTTGCCGGAATACCATCCCCGTTATAACCCGCTGTTCCATTGCCCGCCACCGTACTGATAACACCGCTGGTGTTGACCATGCGGATCTTATTGTTGCTGGAGTCCGCAATAAGCACATTCCCATAGGGGTCTACCGCGACGCCGATCGGAAAACTCAAAAAAGCTGAAGTCGCCTGGCCGCCATCGCCGCCTGATCCCGAAGTGGTTCCCGAGTTACCCGCAAAATTAGAGATATTTCCGGAAGTATCGACCTTACGCACGCGGTTATTTTGAGTATCCGCGATATAAGCATTACCCACCGAATCGAAAGCCACATGGTAGGGCCATTGTAAAAAGGCCGAAGTTGCCAGACCGCCGTCACCCGTGTTGCCTCCCGTGCCCGCGGCGTTACCGGCGAAATTGGTAATAACACCCCCGCTGATTTTTCGAATACGGCTGTTGTTAATGTCCGCCACATATAAATTTCCCGATGGGTCGAACGCCAATCCCGAGGGCTTATTCAGCAAGGCTGAGGTCGCCGGGCCGCCGTCACCCGAATTGCCAGTGCTTAATCCGCCGGACGGACTGCCCGCGAAGTTCACAATGGTTCCGCCAGTATTGATCATCCGAATTTCGCTGTTATTAGTGTCAGTAAAATAAACATTCCCCGCGCCATCGACGACCACATCGTAGGGCGTGTTAATTTGGGCGGTCGTCGCGGTGATGTTGTTTCCGTTAAACCCCGCGGTGCCCGTACCCGCGATAGTCGTGATATTGCCGGAAGTATCGACCTTGCGGATACGGTTGTTATGCATTTCGGCGATGTAAACATTCCCCGCGCTATCCGCGCACACACCAATGGGATTATTCAGGTTCGCCAGGGTAGCCTGCTGGCTGTCGCCGTTGTAAGTCGTGAGACCTGTACCCGCAACCGTATTCATCACAGGCGCGTTGAGACAAGCGGTGGCAGCGACGGTAGGCGTCAATGTGGGCGATGGTGTATTGGTGGTGGTATTGGTAAAGGTTGAGGTTTGTGAAAAAGCTAACTTTGGAAAAACAAAGGCGGAAAAAATTGCCAATAAAAACAATAAAGGCGATTTAGAATGGATTTTGTAAGATTCATTTCTCAAAACTTGCCTTTAAACCAAAAATAAAGCCGGACTTAATAATTCCCGAACCCATTGAGTCGTTTGAATTTCCGAAAAACATCAACTAAAACTGGGACATTTAGTTGTTTGGTAGGCAAACCAAAGTGTAAGCACAAAAACCTGGCGGACAGGCCTAGGCAATATAGAGACACGAATTGGACATAATTTTACTATGCAAGTCGCAAATTCACAAGTTTTAGGTCAATGAGGATAAATCAATGAATTCAACCCTAAGCGGGCTTTTCAAAATGGAGCGAGAGGGGCTAAGCCTTCAATTTTAAAAGGCGAAGCTGTGGCTGGCCGAACAAGTAAACCAGTTATAAAGAACATCAATCCGGTTTCCGTTGTCATCAAATCCACCGCCGATATTGTCGACGAAGCTATAGGAAGCCGTTAAGGTCAAAAAGGGTTGGTTATCGACCTTCAAACTGTAGCTAGGCCCAAAGGAAAGAAGAAGACCGCCCTGCACATAGTCCAGGCTAGAGGGGTCATAACCGTTGGGAAGCAGATACTTCACCTGACCAGCCAAAGTCAGGTTGTCTATAACATAGCTGGGCTTCAGGTATAAGCGCGGCCCAGAGGAATAAGTAGGATCAGCCTGGAGCACACCGTCCACCGCCGTTTGTCCCGGCAAATAAAACTGGCTGCCCAATTCAAAAGAAAAAGCTGTCGGGTTGCTCCAAGCATAAGAGAAGTTAATGTTCGGGCCCGGGCAGGTAAAAGCCACACTATTTTCCGTAGTCACAAAGGAGAAATAGACCGAGGTTTGAAAGGTGTCCGATTGACCATCGCCCGTCGGGCTCACGCGGTTCAAGTTAAAGAAAAGCGAATTGCCAGGTTGTACGTCCACCGGGTCCAAGGGCAGGCCCGCGTTAGAATTATAATTGGCGTTAAACACATAGCCCACACCCAAGCTGCACTTAGCGGCATCTACCGGAACCGAAATACCGTAGACCGTACTAAAAGAAAAGTTCGCTGCCGAATAGCGCGCGTCCACTAACGCCGAAGGCAAATCCGACGAAGCGGATTGGGCCGACCAGGAAGGATTGCCGGTGGGAACATTAAATGTCTCAGAGACAATCGTATCTAAATCCATTGTTTTAAAACCAAACTGGGCAGACAAACTACTATCGGAAAAATTACCCAAACTCAGCGTGTCAGCCCCCAGATATTGGTAAAAGCCCATGAGATAGTTCGTCGAACCCGAAATGACCACATCGCTCGAGACGTTCACCGAAGCGGACATAGGAAACATAATTTCAGTTCCGTTGGTTGGCAGAGCGTAATTGACGCTCCAAAGCCCCAAATAAGAACCTAATGTCAAAGTACCAATCGTAGCGGGTGTTGCCGCGGGTGTCGGCGTCGCGTCTGCCGGGGTTGAAGAAGCATCCGCCGGAACCGCGGTAGCTTCATCGGTTGCTGTAGCGGTAGGTTCATCTGTGGGCGTATCCGTCGCTTGAGCCGTCGGCGTCGAGGTGACTTTCACCGTGACGGACGAAGTCGGTTGTATCGTTTCAGGGGTAGAGCTTATTGTTTGAGCCAAAATGACTTTGCTTCGATGCCTGCGGATCTTCGCGAGGGTTTTGGCGGGCGCGACCACGCCATTCGGATTGTCTGCCGCCGAAGCCTTTAATTCTTCTTGAGATTTTTCCGTGTCGCCTAGCAGGGCATAACAATCACTCAATTCTTTTTCATAAACCCATTTGTTTTTCGAATCAAAAGTCATCTGAATCATCACCCAGTAGATTTGGGCCCGTAATCCCAGGTCATATCCATGGTCAACAGCAGTCGGAACAGGCGTATTGACGACAGATTCATCGGCCCAAACCAAACCCGACATCAGAAAAATAAAAGTGAGAGAAAGAATGATTTTCATGACTTGCTTCACGGAGCTGTCTCGCCCGATCCCACGTGCAGACCCACCACCGAGTTCTGCTGAATGGTTTTAACCAAATTAGTTTTATTTGTCTGATTAACTGTCTGGGAATTTTTGACCATGCTTTTCAACGCCGGATTATCCAGCGGGCTGGAACTGCCGCTCGTCACAGGCGCAGAACCCACATCCGTCGACAAGTTTTTAAGGCTGGTCCCCTTCGGAGCCGTCATATGAAGGTTGTTAAAAACACGGTGCTCCCCCGCCCTCACCAATTCGGCCGTATGCCCATTCTGTTGAACCAACACTTTCCCCTCATCCACATTTAAAAACACCTTTTTAGTCTGAGGGTCGCATTCCATCCAATAATGGGTTCCTCTGACGGCGCAAATGACGCCTCCCGCTTCGATTTCAAAGGAAGATTTGGAAGTGGTCAAAGCTTTGACCGCCGCCGAAATTTTTCCAATAAATAAATCGAATTTCAAAATTTTATCTTCATCGGAAGGCTTTTGAAGTTTCGTCAACACAAACTCGGTTTTAGGTGAAACCGTCAACTCAGACCCATCGAACATTTGTAAAACCGCCGAAGAGCTGTTTCGCGCGATAATCCGAGCTCCCTCTTTGACCACCATGTCTTTCTCGGCATCAATGGTCTTTTTTCCGTTCACTGGTATCACTTTTACTTCACCGTTAACAGACAAAAAGATCGCCTGGGTGGGGTTAGAGGATGAATCCGCGCTATCCGCCCAAAGCGGCTGAGCGGCGGCAACCATAAACCCCAGCAATAAGATTAAAGATCGCATTGATTTCTCTTTTCCCCAAAAAATTAAATTCATCAGCAGAGCGGACAAGGTGTGGGCGTCGGAACCGGCGTCGCGCAAGGACCCGCTAAGTCACCTGTGGTCTGTTGATACCCGTAATAATTGAGCGTGTTATTGAGGCGAAACTCAAAGTTAGGACCGGAAGTTCCCGGACCCAAACCCATATTGACCACATAGAGCCAGGCAAACCCATTGCCCGAACCCAAGTTGATACAAAAAACGTCTCCCGCCACCGGATCCGTAACGGCCGCGCCAACCGCCTGTTTCGCCAGAGTGGAATTGGCGACATAGCCTGTTGAGGGTGCCATCGCGTCGTTTACCAGATTATTGTTTCCCATATAGATGAGCGTGTCGCTATTTAAAGCGTCCAACTGAAAGGTAGCCCCATTGGGTAAAAAGTCGATGTCATAACCCGACGGCCCACCCACCGTGGCGGCATCCGCTAAATTTTCACTTTGAAATGAAAAATAACATCCATCAGAAAAATAAGCCGATCTCTCGTTGTAGCAATTACGGATCAAAGAACCCATTTCCACGGTTTGGTTGACGCCGCTGCCGCCAATATCAGTTTGAACGGCCCCAATGGCCAGAGGGCTGTGATTTGACGCGTCATTCATTTGAAAGGCCATGAGCCGGGCCGAACCCTGAGGCACCAATAAAGATAAAGACACCGTGCCCGTGTCCGCCGAGGTGGTAAAAGGCCCCGCCACACCCGTGACCGGCGACATGCCCGAACCCGTGACACTGTAATAAACCTCGTTAGTGGCCGCGCCCAAAAGCTTCGCCTTGGCTAATT
>Ga0206960_1174_pt1 | contig 15057 bp, 15 predicted proteins | sample Alteio_BWOrgHeat_29_FD_153255 | JGI IMG/M metagenome (GOLD analysis project Ga0206960, IMG submission 153255) | Enriched cells from forest soil in Barre Woods Harvard Forest LTER site, Petersham, Massachusetts, United States -... | ecosystem: Environmental > Terrestrial > Soil > Temperate forest >... | reverse complement strand
CACCAAGTTTGACAGCTCGGTTGATCGTGGACAGCCGTTTGATTTTCCTTTGGGCGCTGGCCGGGTGATTAAGGGCTGGGACGAAGGCGTGGCGGGCATGAAGGTCGGCGAAAAACGCAAGTTGACCATTCCTTCCAACCTGGGCTACGGCGAACGCGGCGCGGGCGGAGTGATTCCTCCTGACGCGACTTTGATCTTTGATGTCGAGCTTTTGGGTATTCAATAAGACTGATGAAACGAAAGGGAAACGGCTTTTGCCGTTTCCCTTTTTTTATTTGTCCGCCTGCGCAAAAAAGTCAATTGTTGGAGAGGAAACAAAGCGGAGTCGAGTTGCTTCGGAGGACGTCTCCCGCTTTGTGCAGGACAATCTCCCGAAGCTTTAGCGTAGGGAGATGTGGGGAATCAATTAATGCCGTTTAGGCTCCGGAGATGTTATGAACGCTGATGAAATTATTAAATCGCTCGATTTGCAGCCCCACCCGGAAGGCGGCTTTTACCGGGAAACCTACCGAAGCGATAAAACTATTCCGGGTCTGGACAGGGCTTACTCCACGGGTATTTATTACATGTTGGTGCCGGGAGCAGTCTCTAAGTTTCACGCGCTCAAACATGATGAGATGTTTCATTTTTATCTGGGTCAGACGGTGACCTGGGTTCTGTTGTTGGAAAATGGTCAGATGGAAAAGGTGGCTTTGGGAAGCGACATCGCCAAAGGACAAAAACTTCAGCTGGTGATTAAGGCGGGCACCTGGTTTGGCGCTTATCTGAATGATGGCGGCCAGTTTGGGTTGATGGGTACGACAGTGGCTCCGGGGTTTGATTTCGCTGATTTTGTGTTTGGGCAAAAGGAAGAATTGCTGAAAAAGTTTCCCGTGGCCAAAGATGAAATTAACCGGCTAACTTAAGCCGGTCAGTCGTCTCAATGATATGAATGAATTTATGTCGGGGAGGGTATTTTGAAAAAATTATTCCTGCTATTAGCGCTGTTGGGATTGACTGTAGGGCATGCCTTCGCGGGCGATGACGCTGCGAAAGAACAAGAGCCCAAAGGCAAAACGATCACTATTCGGGGAACGTTGGTAGACACCTCTTGTTATTTCAAAGAAGCTCAAAAAGATAATGAACACGACGGCATGGAGGCCTGCGGTAAAGATTGTCTGGTCTCAGGTGTGCCGGCCGGCATACTGGCGGCGGACAAACTTTATGTTCTGATTTTCCCGGCCAAAGCCTTCGCGGACTATGTGGGTAAAGTTGTTGAAGTAAAGGGTGAGGCTTACGGGGATAATTTGGTCCATCCCCTGAAAGCTGTGGTGATTGAAAAAGACGGCAAAAAGCCGATTAAGCTGGTTGGTTTTGAAATGATGTAAGTTTTCTGCTGGCTAAAGGCGCCTTCGGGCGCCTTTTTTGTTTTACGGGCCTCCGCTCCTCTGTAAAATGCGCGCATGAAAAAATATCCCTCGAAGTCTGAAATAAAGCATTTCCTGTCAGTGGCCTGGTTAGCCGCCCACAAAGGCGGTCAAAGATCTCTCAAATACTTCCGCAAAGATGTTTCGGTCATTAAGAAAATTGACCGCACACCGGTGACCCGCGCGGATCGCGAAGGGGAAGTGGTGATTCGCGGTGTTCTTTCTAAAGCCTTTCCACACCATCAATTGTGCGGCGAGGAATTCGGTTGGGATAAAAAGCTTTCGCCCGATTACAAATGGTGGATTGATCCGGTTGACGGAACCCGTCAGTTCATCCGCGGCTTGCCCTTCTGGGGAACCTTGCTGGGATTGGAATACCAGGGCGAAGTCATCGCGGGCGTCATGCATCATCCGGCGATTAATCTGACGCTCTGGGCGGGTAAAGGTCTGGGCTGCTACGCCAACGGCAAACGGGTTTATGTTTCTAAAATTAAAAAAATTGAAGAAGGTACTATCACCTATGGCGGTATCCGCCGCATTGCCTTCGCGCCTTACGGAAAGAAGTTTTTGAATTTAGTCAAAGGCGCTTACGACGACCGTTCTTTTGGCGATAGCTTTGGCCACGCTCTGGTTTGTCAGGGAATGGTAGAAGCCAATCTGGACCCGGTGGTTCAACCCTACGATGTGGCACCCATCAAGATTTGCGTGGAAGAAGCGGGCGGCATTTTTACCGACATCAAGGGTGAAAAGACCATTTATGGCGGCACCGGTCTTTCTAGCAACGGTTTAGTCCACAAGCAGGTTCTCAAAGCGACCCGATAACTCGTTTATCCGTTTTAGTTACCGGTTGTTCTATAATGGCCTCCATTCAAAAACGAATGGGGGCTTTTTCGTGGACTCTCATATTATTTTTCAAATTATCTCCGGCATCATCGTGGGCTGGCTGGCGGGCATTGTGGTTCAGGGCAAAGGCTTGGGGCTTCTGCCGGACCTGATTATCGGCGCGCTGGGAGCTTTTTTGGGCGCCTTCCTCGCTCATTTCTTTCATATTCCCGTCGAGGGTTTTTGGGCCGCGTTGGGTGTTTCGGTCGGCGGCGCGGTGGTACTATTAATTGTTCTGCGGGTGATTCGAAACGACTAAGCTTCTGGAAAGGTTTTGGGCATGATTCGGAAAAAGAAAATCGTCGTGGTCATGCCAGCCTACAACGCGGCGAAAACGGTCCGTGATACCTACGCCGAAATTCCTAAAGATATCGTGGATCAAGTGATTCTGGTGGATGACGCGAGTAAAGACCAGACGGTTAAAGCAGCCAAGAAGCTGGGCATCAAAGTCATCGTTCATCCTAAAAACCGCGGCTATGGCGGTAATCAGAAAACCTGTTACAAGGCGGCCCTGGCCTCCGGCGCTGATATTGTCATCATGCTTCATCCTGACTACCAGTACACCCCCAAGCTCATCGCACCGATGGCGCATCTTTTAGCTTCCGGCCTTTATGACGTGGTACTGGGTTCGCGTATTTTGGGCGGACAGGCTTTGCAGGGTGGTATGCCTCTTTATAAGTACATCAGTAACCGCTTTTTGACGCTGGTTCAAAATATGCTCATCGGCGCCAAAATATCGGAATATCACACGGGCTACCGCGCTTTTACCCGTGAGGTTTTGGAGACCGTACCTATCGAGAAGAACTCCGATGACTTTGTGTTTGATAACCAGATGCTTTCGCAGATTCATTTCTTCGGCTTTAAAATCGCTGAAATCACCTGCCCGGCCAAGTACTTTCCTGAAGCCTCTTCGATCAACTTTTTCCGCAGCTCCGTTTATGGTTTGGGTTGTCTTTGGACCGCAGTTCAATTTCGTCTGACAAAAGCTAAGTTGTTCCGGTTTAACCTCTTCACACTTCGCTAAAGGAACTTCTGTTGAAAAAGAAACCGAGTTTCACCGACATTGTTTTTAACGAAAAATTCCAGCTTTTCTTTTTAACTCTCTTTGGGCTCACGGTTTTCTTCGCCAAGTTAGGTTTGAACGGGCTGGCCAACTACGACGACTGTTTTTACGCGGAAGAAGCCAAAGAAATCCTTAAAACCGGCAACTGGGTTATTTTGCATTACAACGGAGGAGCGGCTTATCACAACGCGCCTCTGTTTATGTGGCTGGTGGCGCTTTCTTATAAGGTTTTCGGTATCAGTGTGTTCGCGGCCAAGTTTCCCTCAGCTCTGATGGGGTTTCTGACGGTCTGTTTGGTTTATTGCCTGGGCCGAATTCTCTTTGACGCGAATCAGGCCTTTTTAGCCGCTTTCATTTTGTCCACCACCTATCCGTTCTTTAAGTATGCCCGTCACGCCATGCTGGATGTGACTTTGGCTTTCTTTGTCACTTTGGCCATGCTGGCCTTGGTATTGGCGCTTCGTAAAAACTCTAAATTCTTTTGGCTGTGGGGTTTGGCGATTGGATTAGCCATTTTGACCAAGAGTGCCTTTGGTGTTTTTCCGCTCATTATTACCTTTTTGTTTTTAGTCCTGGCGGGCCGCTGGAAAACTTTCATCGACAAAAACTTTTGGGGCGGGGTAGCGACCGCGGTGTTAATGGCCGGTGCCTGGTTTATGAGCCAATATCTCATCGGCGGGCAAGACTTTATTAATGTGCATTTGAAGTTCATCATCATGGGCAAAGTCTCCGATGACACACCCGAAGCCTGGTACGCCCATTTAGGATTTATTAAAGACCTCTTTATTTTCTATTGGCCCTGGATACCCGTGGCCATTTATGGATCGGTGCGCATTATTCGGGGCGACTTGAAAGACCGCGAAACTACGGTGCTGCTGGTGTTGTGGTCGTTAACTGTGCTGGTGGTCATGAGCTGTATGAAGACCCGGTATATTTGGTATCTCATGCAGTCGCTGCCGGCGCTGGCTTTGGTATCGGCTAATGGGCTTTACCACTGGGCCAGCATTCCCTCGCAGCGGGATAAAGTGTTTAAAGGCATCTTCGTTTTAGGCTTGAGCGCCGTAGTGCTGTTGAACTTCTCTCCTTACGCCCTCGACCGTGACCGGGAAAAAGACACCCGGGTGATCGCGCCTTACGTGAAGTACTTCGGGGATAGCGGAGCCAAGGTGATCGCTCTACGCGAGGAATATTACGGTTTGAATAATGCCTTGCTGTTTTTCTCGGACCACGCCGCGGAACCCCTTTACGCTAATGTGGCTGACATTCAAAAAGAGTTTGCGGTTGAGCAGTTAGTTCTTTGCGTGGCCCACCGGACGGATCTGGATGAAATTCAAAAAACTTTTCCGGATTGGTATCCGGTGAAATACGGGGATGATTTGATTTTGATCGCGAATCAGCGGTTGGATACCAGCAATGTCAAAACTTGGAGCGGCTTATGGCAAAACTGATTCTGGCAATTGACCAGGGCACGACCGGCACCAGGACTTATTTGTTTGACCACGCCGGTAAAGTGGTTGGCAGTGCCTATCAAGAATTCACCCAATACTTTCCCAAGCCGGGTTGGGTCGAGCATGACGCTTTAGAAATCCAAAGAACGGTCGAAGAAACCGGCAAGAAGGCACTGAAAACCGCTGGCGTAAAACCCCCACAAATTGCCGCTATTGGCATTACCAATCAGCGTGAAACAACGGTCATTTGGGACCGTAAAACAGGCAAGCCCATTCATAAAGCCATTGTCTGGCAATGCCGCCGTACGGCGCACCGCTGTGACGAGCTGAAAAAGCAGGGTAAAGAAAAGCTGTTCTTGAATAAGACGGGTTTGGTGATCGACGCTTATTTTTCCGGTACCAAGGTGGAATGGCTTCTTCAAAATGTTCCAGGCGCGGCGAAAAAAGCGGCTAAAGGCGAACTGGCTTTTGGCACCATCGACACCTGGCTCTTGTGGAATCTCACGGGTGGAAAGTCCCATGCGACGGATTACTCCAATGCTTCCCGCACCCTTCTTTTTAATATCAAAACCAAACAGTGGGACTCGCAGCTGTTAAAGACCCTTCATGTTCCTGAATCTCTTTTACCCAAGGCACAGGCTTCGGCCAGCTCTTTTGGCGTAACTTCGGCAAAGAGCTATTTAGGAGCAGGGATTCCTATTACGGGTATGGCGGGTGACCAGCAGGCCGCTCTCTTTGGTCAGGGTTGTCACGAACCGGGAACCCTCAAGAATACTTATGGTACTGGCTGTTTCTTACTGCTCAACGTGGGAAAGAAGCATGTGACCTCGAAGAATAAACTTTTGACCACGCTAGCTTGTGATGGAAAGGGCCAACCCGTTTACGCCCTCGAAGGCTCAGTCTTTATTGGCGGGGCGGCTATTCAATGGATTCGAGACGGCTTACAGCTGATTAAAACCTCAGCGGAATCTGAAACGATCGCTAAGAAAGTGCCCGATACGGGTGGAGTTTATTTAGTGCCCGCCTTTGTGGGTTTGGGCGCGCCTTATTGGGATGGCCACGCTCGCGGGGCTTTAGTGGGATTGACTCGTGGCACCAAGCGGGAACATGTAATCCGCGCTACCTTGGAATCACTGGCTTATCAAACCAAAGACCTGGTGGACGCTATGTTGAAAGATTCCCGATTAAAACTCAAAGAGCTTCGCGTGGATGGCGGAGCCTGTAAAAATAATCTGCTCATGCAGTTCCAAGCTGACATTCTCAAGGCCCGCATTAACCGCCCCAAGATGGTCGAGACGACCGCCATTGGCGCCGCTTTCTTGGCTGGTCTCCAGATCGGTTATTGGAAGAGTAGTTCTGAAATTCAAAAGATTCGCCGAGTGGACAAAGTGTTTAGCCCCAAGATGAATGATGGCGCCCGCAAGTATTTGTGGAGTGGCTGGAAGCAAGCGGTGGATAGAGTTCTTTTGTGAATCAAAAGCTTTTAGGCTTTTTTAGGCACAGAAGCATCCTGCAGAAAATCTTTACAGTTTTAGTTTTGTCTGTTGTGACTTTTTTTGTTTATGGCGTTTTGTCAGAAAAAGACGCGAATGTTGTCATGGCTTTGGTGTTGGTGTTTATTTGTTTTCTTTTTTTTATTTAGAGTGATTTATTTTCGAGGATGCATGAAAAATCTTTGCCTGACCATTATTCTTCTGATTTTGAGTTTCGCGCCCCTTAGGGCAGTGACTCCCGCGGAGTATTTCAACAGTCTCGTCGCTGGCGGGGATCAAGCAGGCTACCGCGATGGGGTTTTTGTGACGGCTCGGTTCAACCACCCTGTCGGCATGGCCTTTAATGAAACCGCCGACAAGATTTATGTCGCCGATTCGGTCAATCATCGCATTCGTGTCATCGACCTTAAAAACAACAATGATGTTCAAACTCTGGCTGGTACGGGTACGGCTGGCAAAGACGATGGGGCTTTTGACATGGCCACCTTTAACTTGCCGACCCGGTTAGTAGCCTTATCCCAAGACAAACTGGCGGTTTATGACGCGGGAAGTCATCTGATTCGTTTGGTTGACCTGAAAACTAAAAATGTTTCCACCCTCACTAAGGGTGTCACAATCTGGGATATGGTTTATCGCTCACAGGATGACAGTCTTTATTTCACTAACATAGATACGGATTCTTTAGCTCGGTTGGATTTGAAGACACAGACGGTTTCGACTGTCTTTTCCAAATCCACTCTGGTGCCGGCGCCTCTGGCGCTTTGTATTACCAAAGATCACTTCTATATAGCTGATCATGATTTACCAACGGTTTATGAAATGTCCTTGCCGGAAGGCAAGGGTGTGGTTAATCCGCAGGTGTCTTTTAATGGTGTGGGTATCGCGGACCATGTGGTTCAACTGGCTTACTCAGATAAAACCTTATATGCCTTACAAAGCGGTAAGGTTCCTTTGGTGCGGGTGGGTGTTAAGTCCGCTCCAGTCAGTCTGGGGACGACCTGGGGATTTCCGGCGGAAAACAGCAATAGCCAGGTCGAACCATTGATTAGCTTTGAAGCCGACCAACCGGTGGGCTTTTGCAGTTCGCCCAATCAATTACATAAGTTCTATATCGCTCAATCTCATGACGGTCCTAATGCCATTATTGATGTGAATGACTATGCCTACGACGCTACCTGGCTTTCGAAAGTGGATGGTTTGGGCAGCGGCAGCGCCATGGACTATGACTGGCCCGACGCGAAACCGGAGAACACTTTCCGTGTTTTGCTGGCGGGAGATTCACGAACCTACATCGCGCCCCGGGTCATGGCTGACTCGAAATATGACCTGGACTGGTTTTATGACGCGCCCCGCACCGATACCATGGCCAAACAAATGGAACGCTATCTCAATACCGAAGCGGCAATAAAAGGAGTTAAAACCCATTACCAGGTGTTGGAATGGAACCGAAAAGGGGAAGCGCTGAGTTCTTACGCTTATTACGAAATTCTTCCGCTGGTTAAGAAATACAAAATCGATCTGGTGCTGGCGCTCACTGGGCGGCCGGGTTATTTGGATTATTTCATGTTTCCCATCTCGAAAGAGGGAATACCGGCTAAAGACCGTGACTATGAATATATGTTGAAGCCTTTATCACAGCGGGTTCCCGCGGAAGGCGCGGCGGCGGATTTGTATAAGCGTTTTAAGGAAAAGGTAAAAACGGACACCGAAAAGCTTCAATGGCCCGGACAGAATTCACCCAATGGCGGTATCGGTTATGTCTGCGACGCGGATACCCAAACCCGCGACGACTTAATTGAGCTCTCAGGCCGACGTTTGGTCATGCTGTCGGATGAAATGCACAAACTCAAAACCGCCGACTATGATCCCCAACTAGTGCTTTTTCATATCCCTTTCCGGGTTTGGCAAAATGATTGCGTGGTTTCTTATTGGACGGACCTGGGTGAAAGATTTCATCTGCCTTTTCTGGATATCTCGGACGCCTTTAATAATTTGAAACTCGCTTACTACCCGGCCCTGACCGAATGTTGTGACGGTCATTACACCTATTACGGCAGCAAGTTGATCGGCTATATCTTGAGCCGCGATTTAATCAAAGATCACTATGTTCCTTTTGAGGCGGCCCATGACAAATAAACTTTGTCTTTTCATTCTCCTGTTATCTATGGCCAGCGCGAGCTGGGCGGTGACGCCTATGGCTTATTACAATACTTTGGTCGCGGGCGCGGATGAATCCGGCTACCGGGATGGTTCTTTTATACGGGCTTACTTTAACACGCCGTCGGGTATCGCTTTTAACGCCGAAGGCGACAAGCTTTATGTGGCGGACTCGAGTAATAACCGGATTAGGGTCATTGACTTAGCCCATCAAAACGCTGTGCAAACCCTGGCGGGTACGGGCGCGGGAGGGGAAACAGACGGGGTTTTAGACAAGGCCACCTTTAACTCGCCCAGAAACCTGGCGGTTCTGGCGGACGGACGCGTGGCGGTTTATGACGCCGCTGGTAATCAGGTGCGCTTGATTGATGTGAAAGCTCAAACCGTGACCACTATCGCTAAAGGGATCTCTCTTTGGAATTTGGTTTACCGTTCTCAGGACGACAGCCTTTATTTTTCTCAACCGGATAGCCAAAGTCTCTACAAACTCGCTTTGAAGACGCTGGCGATCACTTCTGTCCTTTTGAAAGATCCCCAAGTCCTCTGGCCTTACGCGCTGTGCGTGAATGGCGATAAGTTGGATGTGTCTGACCGCGCTACCTCTAAAGTTTTTGAAGTGACTCTCGGTGGTAAAAACGCCTCGCTCAAAGAAGTGGGGCAAGGCATGAACATTTTGGGTTTGGCGGTGTCGGGTGAAACGCTCTATGCCATTCAAACCGGCAAAACACCCCTGATTCGGGTCAGCCCGTCAGGCAATAGTCCTGTTCATTTGGCCACGCCCTGGGGTTTTTTAGCTGATGATGACAACTCGGGTGTGGAACCCTATATGGATTTCAGGGACTCGCAGATCTATGGGTTTGCCGTTTCGCCCACCGAACCTGAAAAGCTTTATCTCACCCGGATCAATTTGTACCGCAACGGAGTAATCAGCGTTGTGGATGATAACTTTAGCAACACTCAAATGCTGTCTTCTACCACCGTTCGTCATGGCGAACTGTCGGACTTTAACTACCGGGAAAAGAAACCCCGGGATACTTACCGTATTTTAATGATGGGCGATTCCCGCACTGCGCTGGCGATTCGAGACACGGCGGATATAGGGGACAAGGCGGAAAAGGGCACGGGCAGCTACAGGATTGATACCATCCCCAAACAATTGGAGATGTTTTTAAACAGCGAAGCGACGTTAAGGGATATACCGACGCATTTTGAGGTACTGACTTTAAGCCGTCCCGATAAGCCTTTGAGTGATTATGTTGAGGATGAAGTGACACCGCTGGTGAAACGGTATGACGTGGATTTGGTCCTGGGTTTGACTGGCGAAGCGGATGTGAAGAAAGGCGAACTTGATTCGACCATCGCGAGCCTGGTTCTTTTGTCCAAAGCCATGCAGAGCCTTAAAATGAGCTCAGGCGATGCGCCCAAACTGGTTTTTGTTCATGTGCCCGCCCCCGGGTTCAAAAATGACATTGACCGGTTGATTTGGAAAGATATTTGCGACAAGTGTCATTTGACTTTTATTGACCTGACCGAACCTTTTGACGGATTAAAGACCAGCTATTATCCCACGGCTGAAAAGGGGAATGTCCCCGCTTATACGGCTTATGGCTGTGAATTGATCGCCAATATTCTGAGCGGGTATTTGGAAAATAATCAGATTGTTCCATTTGAAGCGGTTAAAAAATAACGGCAGGGAAATAAATGAGTCGTTTCATTCAAACAAACATTTTCGTGCTTTTGATTCTGGCGGTTTCTATTTCCGCTCATAGCTCAGAAACGTCAACCTTTGCGCCTGGTTTTACCCCTACTCCAACTTCCACTTATCCGGTGGTTTTTGCGCCGACCACCATACCGACTTTATTCGCCACAGGCACTCCGACCCAAACTCCCGCGCCGGTAACGGAAACTACTTATGTCGGATTTGGAGATTCCTATACGGTGGGTTCGGGAGTGAGATATGAGGAGTGTTTCTTTTATTTGGTTTCGCAGAAGTTAAATGCCTGGTTTCCTCATGTGAATACAGTTAACTGCGGAGAAGGGGGCATCAATTCGGCTGATTATCTTAAACGGCTTGATTCCGAATTGTCCAAAGTCAAAGCCCAGCATGGCGGCCCCATGACGAGGGCAACGGTCTTGTTGGGGATTAATGACCTGTTTGAAAGCCGCGGCGTTACCCTGGAGAAAGGAATCGCCAATTCTAAAATTTATCAATCAAACTTGAGAAAAATTATCGAAGGAATTTTAAAACTCTCGCCTAATTGTGCAATTGTCTTGTGTACCGTTCCGGATCCGCACAATGATGGTCAGGGCCCTTTTCTGGATTTCGTCCCCCAGGGTGTTTTTGAGGCCTATCGACAAAGAGTGTTAGAATTGGGTCCTGAAAAACACTGCCGCGTCGCCGATCTTTACACCGTCATGATGGGCCATCCTGAGTATTACTTCTGTCCCATTAGCTGGATGCATACGGGCGCTTTGGGCCAATACATCATGGCCCAAACCATTGGAGCTCAGTTTTCGTCCAATCCACCCGGCGTTAAATAGCCTGAATGAGATAGTTTTGATTGGATGATCGTTAGCCGTAATCGGCACAAGCCTAGTTTGATTGATTAAAGTCGAATGGGTTTGAAATATTCGCCGCGTTCTTATCCCGCTCGTTCAACGGTTCCAAATCCCACCGGGTCTCGATCAATTTCAAAATCGAAGTGGAGTCGTAAACTGTTTTGTCCACGAAGTGTTTCTTGGCGAAGGGTGAGATGACAATCAAGGGAACGCGGCTGCCTGGGCCCCATTTGTCGCGGGTGGGCGGCGCGACGTGGTCAAAACGGCCGCCGTGCTCATCGTAAGTGATTAGGACAACCGTATCTTTCCAATAGGGGCTGTCTTGGATAGCCTTCACCAAACCCGCCACATACTGCTGGCCTTCGGCGATATCCGAATAGCCGGGGTGCTCATCATGCTGGCCGAGGGCCTTGATCCAGGAAACTGCCGGCAGCTGGCTAGACTTTAAATCATTCAAGAAATCTTTTTCGTCTTTTAAATGCTCGTGATCCACTGAGTTGGGGCTGGCGTATTTTTTGAAATAGATAAAGGGCTGGTGATGATATTCGTAATCGTCATCCGCTTTGCCCGCGATGGCTTCGTTGAATCCCTCCGCATACCAGGCCCAGGTAATTTTCTTGTCGCTCAAACGATCGCCGATGGTGGGAAGGGTTTGGGCCGGAACTAATTGTTCGGCTGGTGTATGGGGGTCGTGGGGCAGGTTGACCGACTGGGCGGTGTTCACCACATAACCGTCGGGTGTGACCATGCCGTCTTTCACTATGTTTCCTTTTTCATCCAATTGAGCGCGAACACTGGCGGGCGCCTCTTTCCACACTGGCGCGTCCGCCGCGATGAAATAGATATGGTTTAAAAAGGAACCGCCGAATGCGCCGTGAAAGTAGTGGTCGCACAAAGTGTATTCCTGCGCCAGCTGGCCCTCGGGTAAGTTAGTCGCGTCGAAATAACTCAACACCAATCCGCCGTTGTCGCTGACCGCTACAAATTTATCCATCTTGCCGTTATCAATTTGTTCCTGCTCTTGATAGTAGCGGTGAACCAGATCGCCCGTCTTATCGCTGTCCTTGATATATTTTTGAAGGTCGAAGGGTTTCACTTTTAATGTGGAAGGGAAGCGTTGATCATAAATCGGAAGTTTTGTTTTTTTATCCACGCTTAAAATCGGCTGGGGTAAATGCTTGAGAGGTTTGCCGTTTTTATCCACCTGACCGCTGTGAAAATCTTTGCTGGCAAATCCTTCGGCGCCGGGGAAGTTTCCATAAAGTCCGTCAAAGCTCCAGTTTTCCTGATAGATCACAATGATGTGTTTGACCTGGTTGAGACCTGCGGCGTCTTGAGCCTGAACCCCAGATAAGCCCTCCAAAACAGCTAAAAACAGCACAAAACACAGGTTTAAACGGTTCACGTCTTGCCTCCAATGGCCTTATTTGAGGCCCTTTTTAGCCTATTTGAAGCCCCGATGATAGACCTGAAAGGGAAAGTAACTCCTTATTTACCCCCTGAATGGGCAAAATTTCCCCACATCTAAACCTATGTAAACATTAAAGAATTGTACGAAAAGTGCTTGACGATACTCAAAATGTCCAACATAATGGCAACAAGTGGGGAAGAGTGGTGAAAAGTGGGGAAAAAGTCTTGTTTTCCCTTATTTTTCAATGATTTGGAGCTGATCTATGTTTCGAGGGATCTTTCATAATTCCATCGACGAAAAAGGGCGGATGAGTATTCCGGCCCGGTTTCGCGATCAGATTCAAAACAACCATACCACCCCATTAGTCCTGACGCTGGGATTCGATCAATGCCTCTTCCTATACCCCTCCGATACCTGGCAGAAGATCGAGGAGAAACTTTCCTCGATGGACAGCCTCAATTCTGAAGTTCGTCAGTTTCAACGAACGGTCATGAAAGCCACTGATGAAGTGGAAATGGATCAGCAGGGCCGCATAGTGATTTCGTCGGTGCTTCGTAAAGAAGCGGGCTTATCCAAAAATGTGGTCATTGTGGGTCTCTTGAACCGGGTTGAAATCTGGGACAAACAGAAATACGAAAGCTATCACGCTCAGACCGCTCAGTCTCTGGAGCTCATGGGCCAAAAGCTTTCCGACAAAGGCATTCAGTCTATTTCGTTCTAGTTTAGTTTTAAGCCTTTCTTCTCCGGTGGGGACCGGGGTGGCGAGGTGAAGTAAGGAAGAGCTTCAAAGTCGGGGGGATCCTAGTCAACAAGCCATGTGGCTTCACGCTAGGAAATTTTAGCGCTGAAAGGAACCACGTCATGGCCATCGCTCTCAACAACACTGAAACCGTCACGGTACTACGCCTCGCGGGTGATATTGGCAACGCCGAAATGGACGCTCTTCTAAGCGTCATGAATGACATGGTTCTGCAAAATCGCAGTGAACTCGTACTCAACTTCGGTCACGTCAACCACATCTCTATCAACGCTATCTCTGTCCTGGCCGGGCGCAAACAACGCTTTCAGGCCCTGGGCGGGGATATCAAGATCGTTGGCTTGATACCTTACGTGGCCAATCTCTTTAAGCTTGTCGGTGCTTTCTCCTATTTCGATATTTTGACCAGTGAAGATGAGGCTGTCTTGCGATTTGAAAGCTGACTCTGTTCATCTACCGGTTCTCCTCAGGGAGACGGTGGAATGGTTGTCTCCTCCTCCTGACGGGATCGTCGTTGATTTAACGGTCGGGATGGGCGGTCACTCTTCGGAACTGCTGAAACTGATTCCGAATGGCCGTCTAATTGGTTTAGATCAGGATGTTGAAGCTCTACAACACGCCAGCCTGGCACTCAAAGACCCTCGGGTCACTTTGATCAAGGCTAACTTCGCCGACCTCCTGAATGTGCTAACAGAACTTTCTCTTAGTGAGGTTGACTGCGTGTTGATGGATATCGGCGTATCCTCTTTACAACTAGACAGCCCCTCCCGGGGTTTCTCTTTCCAACAAAATGGTCCTTTGGACATGCGTATGGATTCCTCCGCTTCTTTAACCGCGGCGGATGTGGTCAATTCCTACCGCGAAGATCAATTAGCCAATATCATTTATGAATATGGCGAGGAACGTAAATCTCGCCAGTTAGCCAACGCCATCGTCCGTCGTCGCGCGCAAAAACCCTTTGAAACCACCGATGAATTGGCCCTTTTGGCCAAACAGGTATTGGGCAATCCCAAGCCTAAAAAGGGCGAGTCTTATAAACATCCGGCTACCCGCTTATTTCAGGCCCTGCGTATTGAAGTAAACCAGGAACTTGAAGTGCTCAAAACCGCGCTCAAAGCTTCGCTGTCGGTGTTGAAGCCCGGCGGACGCTTGGCTGTCATTACCTTTCACTCTCTCGAAGACCGCATCGTCAAACAATATTTCAAAACCGAAAGCATCGACTGCGTTTGCCCTCCGCGCATTCCGCAGTGTATCTGCGGCCACAAGGCGTCCGTCGAGTTACTCACGCGCAAGCCCATTGAGGCGTCTGATGAAGAAGTTCAACGAAACCCCCGCTCCCGCAGCGCCAAGCTCCGGGTTGTCCAGAAGTTATCCACGGGAGGGGCGGCTTGAAAAACTTTGACGCTTCCGCCGCCAGAGAACAATTTTTTGAGAGAGCGAACGAAGCCATCGACGCCGGTCTTTTCTGGCGCGGCAATTTGGCCAAGGCTGTCCGTCAAAAAGATTTTAAGGGCACCCTCTCGGGTGTTTTGGTTTTGAGCGTTATTCTTTTCTTTTATGTCTGGCAGCACATGCAGGTGGTCAAGCTCAGCTACGAAGTGGCGGCGCTCAAGCAGCAGAAACAGCAGTTGACCAATGAATACTATTACCTCAAGTACAAGATGAATGACGTCAACAGCCTGGCCCGGGTGGAACATGTGGCCCGTGAACAGCTCAATATGGATACGCCCCGCACCGATCAAGTGGTGATTTTGGATGACAGCTTTTCAATCGTGCCTCGTTGGTTCGCTTTCTGGCAAAAAACCGCGGCGCCCAAGGATCAAAAGTGAGCGACAACCGCTACTCGAATCCTATCCAAAAACGGCTGATGCTGCTCGAAGC
>Ga0206960_1173_pt1 | contig 15125 bp, 18 predicted proteins | sample Alteio_BWOrgHeat_29_FD_153255 | JGI IMG/M metagenome (GOLD analysis project Ga0206960, IMG submission 153255) | Enriched cells from forest soil in Barre Woods Harvard Forest LTER site, Petersham, Massachusetts, United States -... | ecosystem: Environmental > Terrestrial > Soil > Temperate forest >... | reverse complement strand
TGGCAAGGTCATTGACGATGTTTTTGTGTATTTACTGACAGAAAAAGTCCGAGACCCCGAAGCGTTTTTGCTCGCATTCAGAAATGGATTAGCCGAGCTTGCCGATGATGCGGATGACAGCATGCCAGAGTATAAGAAGACACTGCATGATGCGGCTTTCCTCCTCAAAATGGCAAACGTTTCTTCTCATGTAAACCCGGAAAAATCAGTGCAAGCACCAAGTATATTCGACCAATTTCATCTGCATATTCCGCAGTAGAATAGCTGGATGATGTGAAAAGAAAGTAAGCCTTCGGCGAAGGACGTCTTGCGCGCCGACCAATGGTGTGGTTGGCGCTCAAGATGTCAGGAGATCGGATGTTCAGTCTGAGAGAGTTGGTGAGGTCGCCAATTCTTGCGCGACGTTCCAAGGAAGCAGATCCGTGATGCGGTTGATGGGATAGTCAGCGATGTGCGTTAGCACATGGCGCAAGTAGACGAACGGATCAAGTCCGCTCATTTTCGCCGAGCCGATCAAGCCATACATGGCCGCCGCACGTTCGCCGCCGGTATCGGAGCCGCAATGCAGCCAATTTTTTCTACCGAGGGCAACCGTTCGTAACGCCCGCTCGGCAATATTGTTATCGATCTCGATCCGGCCATCATCGACATAGCGTGTGAGCGCGTGCCAGCGCTCGAGCATGTAGCGAATCGCCTTGGTAGTTTCTGATTTTGCCGAGAGCTTGCCCAGGGATTCATGCAGCCAGTCGTGCATGGCATCGAGCAGCAGCTTGGTTTGCTCTTGCCGCACTGCGCGGCGCACATTTGGTAACTTGCCGCGTATCTCGCCCTCTATCACATACAGTTCCGCAATCCTGCGCAAGGCTTCGGTCGTGATCGGCGAAGCATGTTCAACATGCAGGTCATGGAATTTACGACGCGCATGCGCCATACATGCCGCTTCGATGATCTCGCCGGACTGGTACAGCGGACCGTAGCCCGCGAACGCATCGGCCTGCAGGATGCCCTTGAAGTTCTCCAAATGAGCTTGTGGATGGGCGCCCTTGCGATCCGGGGAGTAGGCGAACCACACCGCTGGTGCCGCCATATCGCCGGCGGCCCGGTTGTCGCGCACGTAGACCCACAACCGACCCGTCTTGGTGCTGCCTTTGCCGGGCGAGAGAACTGGTACCGGAACATCATCGCCATGCAACTTGCCGGGGACAAGCACGTAGCGACGCAGGGCATCGACCAAGGGAGAGAGCAAGGCGCTGATGCCTCCGATGGCATCGGACATGGTTGAACCTTCAAGCTCAACTCCCTCGTGGGCATACATCTGCGCTTGGCGGTAAAGCGGCAAGTGATAGGCGTACTTGGCCACCGCTATCTGCGCCAGCATGCCGGGTGCCAGAATGCCGCGCTCGATCGGACGCGACGGCGCACTGGCTTGCACAATGTGAGAGCAGCACACGCAGCTATATTTCGGGCGCACATGGCGAATGACCTTGAAGTGTCCTGGCACATAATCGAGCGTCTCAGAAACATCTTCGCCCAAGTAACGGAGCTTACCCTGACACTGTGAACAGGCCTGTGCTTGCGGGGTATGAGTCTGGATGTCGCGGGGGAGATGCTCTGGCAGCGGCCGGCGAGCCGGCTTCTTTCGGCCTGGCGGCTCGGGCGTCAATGTCTGCATTGCCGCGCACGCTTGCTCGCCCCGATCTGCTTGCGCATCCTCCAGCTCCAATTCGAGTTGCTCGATTTGCTGCTGCAGCTTCTCCGACGAGCGGCCGAACGTCATGCGGCGTAGCTTGGCCAGCATCCGTTCCAGGCGTTCGATGTGGCCATCGCGCGCATAGAGTTTCTGCTCCAATTCCGCCGACCGGGCGCGCTCTGCGAGCAACAATGCCTGCAGCGCGTGCACATCCAGGTTCTCGAATTCTGCAGTCACGCAAGAGGCATTTGGCATATACGCAGTATGCCCAACCGATGGAATGTTTACAACCGTTTTGTGTCTGCGCCACTACACGATCATCATGCGTTCCGCAGTCCGCCGTGGCGCTCGCCAATCGATGCCCTCCAGGAGCATCGACAACTGCGCCGGTGTCAGCGATACCGTACCATCAGGCGCCTGTGGCCAGACAAAGCGCCCGCGCTCGAGGCGCTTGGTGAACAAACACATGCCGTCTCCATCGAACCACAGCACCTTGACCATGTCTCCGCAGCGGCCACGGAAGATGAATGCCTGACCAGAGAAGGGATCCTCAGCCAGCGCGGTCTGTACCAACGCCGCCAAACCGTTGATGCCCTTGCGCATGCTGGTGAACCCGGCCACGATCCAGATGCGCGTCCCAGTCGGAGGGCCTATCATCCACGCACCGCAGACAGCACGGCGCGCAAGCGCACTACATCGACCTCGCCTTCGACTCGGATCATGACATCGGCAATCTGCACTACGATGATGCTCGGTATCGGCGTGGTCGGGGCCGCATTTCCAAATCGGGTGGCCGGACTCGGCAACTCAACCAACGGCCCCTCCGATGCTTCCGTCACGCTTACCGGCAACAATGTCGGCGCCGCATCCACCGGTGTGCACAGAATGCCCATTCGGTAATCGCGACGCCAGCGGAACAGCAGATTCGTGTTCAAATCATGCTCGCGCGCCAATTTGGACACCGACACTCCTGGTTCGCATGCCAGCGCTGCTACTTTCGCTTTGAAGGCCACCGGAAAATTCGGCCGCCGGCCTGACTTCATTGTCGCTATTGTCGCCACATTAGTCCCCACAAAAAAATCGTGGGGACTAATGTCGCTTTCCGCCTCTATTTCGTCCAGACGGCCATCACCGAACTATTACGCATGCTGTCGAAATTGAGCATTTGAAGCTGCTGATCGCCAAACTCAAGCGCATGCAGTTCGGCCGTAAATCCGAGAAGCTAGATCGTCAGATAGAACAATTGGAACTGCGCCTGGAAGATTTGCAAGCGGACGCAACGGCTGTCGTCAATCACGATGAAGGCGCTGAGAAGCCGCCACGCAAGAAAGCACCTCGCAAAGCCATACCGGATCATCTTCCTCGTGACAAGACGGTCTACCTTCCAGCCGAACAGGTTTGCCCCGCTTGCGGCAGCAATCTGCGCAAGCTGGGTGAAGATGTCGCCGAACAGCTGGAATTCGTTCGCGCCAGTTTCAAAGCCATTCGGCATATTCGTCCGAAACTCGCCTGCACCTGCTGTGATTGCATCGTGCAAGCACCATCACCGAGTCGTCCCATTGATCGTGGTCTGCCTGGACCTGCATTGTTAGCCCATACCCTGGTCAGTAAATTTGCTGATCATTTACCGCTGTACCGCCAATCTATTATTTATGCGCGTGCAGGAGTGGAATTGGATCGTGGCCTGTTGGCCAGCTGGGTCGGAGCAGCCAGTACCTTGCTGCGGCCGCTGGTCGATACAATCCGACGCCATGTCCTGGGAGCGATAAAGCTTCACGCCGACGATACGCCAATACCGGTGCTGGCGCCGGGCAACGGCAAGACGAAGACAGCACGGCTGTGGACCTATGTGCGCGACGACCGACCATCAGGCTCGATAGAACCGGCTGCAGTCTGGTTTGCTTATACGCCGGACCGCAAGGGTATCCATCCGCAAACACACCTGGCGCAATTCAAGGGTGTTCTTCAGGCAGATGCATTTGCCGGCTTCAACGCCCTATTTGAAACCGGAGATATACAGGAAGCAGCATGTTGGGCACATGCACGCCGCAAATTCTTCGATTTGCATGACGCCAGGCCGTCGGCCTTGACGACAGAAGCGCTACACAGGATCGGCGAATTGTATGTGATAGAAACCGACATCCGCGGCAAGCCGCCAGACGAGCGCCGGGCTGTGCGACAACTGCAATCCCTTCCACTTATTGAGGACTCCGAGACTTGGCTACGCGCTACACTGCTAAAGCTGTCGCGCAAATCCGATACGACCGCAGCGATCATGTACGCGCTTAATTTATGGCCTGCGTTGAAGCTCTACTGCAGCGACGGCAGAATCGAGATTGATAACTCGGCCGCGGAGCGTGCCCTGCGTGGGGTCGCCATTGGGCGCCGGAACTATTTGTTCGCCGGAGCCGACAGCGGTGGTGAGCGCGCCGCCGCGATCTATTCGCTTATTGGGACTGCCAAATTAAACGGCGTTGATCCTGAAGCCTGGCTCGCTCACGTCCTGGCCAACATCGCCGATCATCCAGTCAACCAGGTTGAAGACTTCTTGCCTTGGAATCTTGCTCGCCAGCTCGGTACAACGCCCGCCAATCCAGCCTAAATCCTCACCTAGCGCTCGCATTAATCGCTGCCGAGCCAGATTCGTCAAGGGGTGCAGAAAAAACGCTTACGCATTGAGTCAGAAGGGAGAATTTTATGCCGCCCTTATCGCGGAAAAAAAATCTCTCGCTGCTCTCCAGGGAGAGCCGTTGCCTCTGCCTCTTGATGTTGCCGAAATATTGGGTAACATTGCGCGCTTATATTCTGCTCAGGAACAATACGAAATGGCAGAGCCCTTTCTAAAGCACGTATTGGTGATACAAGTAAAAATACTGGGTCCAGATCATCTCAGCGTCGCTAAGACCCTCAATCAACTCGCGTTGGTATATCGTCACACCGATCGAATTTCCGGTGCTGAATACGCTGAAATGCAGCGCTGCTGCTATTGAGCGATCAAACCTGTATAAATAAAGCGTGACATGGAAATGTAAAGTAGTGTTACGTAAGCGTATTATTAATACGCTTGATTGTCGGACAAATGCTGTAATAGCGAATTTCGGATGGATGTCTGATCAGCCGCACTGAAGCCGAGTAAGGGACGCGCTGGATATGAATACGGCGCCCCGTTCTTTCCGGCCTTGTCCGTTAATCCCTCCTGATGTATCCGTGCGATGCGCGCCACGCGGCCAAAGAAGCCGACCGATAGTTAGTAGTCGTTTTGTTCAATCTTGAGATTTTTGTGCGGAGGGTGTGCGGGATTTTGTGTAAACGGAATTTCGTTTAGTTCGGGGTCATCCGTTCTTCAAACTGGATGGTGAGCGGTTTAGTGCTCCTTTCCAGTCCCGCAATGGCATCGTCCACTTCTTGCTGATGTTGTTGAGCGCCAGATAAAACAGCTTGCTGACGGCCTCATCGGTGGGAAATGAACTGCGGGTTTTGATGACTTTGCGCACGCTCATATTAATAGATTCAATGGCGTTGGTGGTGTAAATAACCTTGCGGATTTCTGGCGGTAGTCGAAGAACGGCGTGATCCGAGTCCAGTTTCGCCGCCAGGACAGTCCGATCGACTGATAGTCCTTGGCCCACTTGGCCTCGAATTCCGTGAGCATGAGTTCGGCCTCATCGACAGTCGCCCCGCTGTAGACGCGCTTCAGATCGGTCGCCACTTCCTTCCGCACTTTCCAGGGAACGAAGTTCAGGCTGTTGCAGACCATGTGAACGATGCACAGTTGAACGGCTGCTTTCGGATAGACCGCCTCGATGGCATCAGGGAAGCCCTTCAAGCCATCGACGCAGGCAATAAAGATGTCCTGCACGCCGCGATTCTTCAGCTCTGTCACCACCTGCAACCAGAACTTGGTGCCCTCGGTCTGAGCGATCCACAGGCCCAGCACTTCCTTGTGCCCCCCCATGTTCACGCCAATGGCCAGGTAGACGGCCTTGTTGCGCACGGCCCCGGTGTCGCGCACTTTGACGTGGATGCAGTCGAGATACAGAATCGGATACAGGACGTCGAGCGGTCTGGCCTGCCAGACCTTCACATCCTCGCTCACAGCGTCTGTGACGGACGATACCCGGTAAGACAGAACCTTATGGCTGGCCCAGTCCAGCACCGCCGTCAAATACACGAAGCCGTGCGCCATGGGAATATAGGTCGTGTCCAGTGCCCAGACCTGATTGGCTCGATCAATCGTCATGTTGCGCAGCAGGTAAGGCCAGATCTTGTGCTTCGGGTGGCGCCGACTCGTGTTCGGTTTGCAGTACAGTGCCGTGATTCCCATGCGCCGCATCAGTGTGCCGACATGCCTGCGCTCGACCCGGATGTCCTCCCGTCTCAGCAGCCTGACCAGGATGCGCGCACCGGCAAATGGAAACTCCAGATGCAATTCGTCTATCCGGCGCATCAGCTTCAGATCGGCCTCACCGACCGGCTGCGCCTCATAGTAGGCGCTTGAGCGGCTGATCCCGACCAACTTAATCTGTTTGCTCACTGGCAATTCATGTATGCGATCAATCATCGCACGCCGCTCAGCAGGCCGACCTTGCTGAGCGCTCCTTCCAAAAAATCATTCTCCAGCGTCAGCTGCCCGATCTTGGCGTGCAGCACCTTCACATCGACCGGCGGTGTCTTAGCTGCCGCCTTGCCAGCGCCGTACACGTCTGCCGCCTGCTCCTGCAATTGCTTCTTCCATTCAGTCACCTGATTCGGATGAATCTCAAATTGTTGAGCCAACTCAGCCAAGGTCTTATCACCCTTCAAGGCCGCCAAGGCAACCTTGGCCTTGAATGCTGGTGAGTGGGCACGTCGATTGCGTTTCGTCATTTTTCTGGTTCCTTTGCCGGTCATTATGACCGACTCAGGCCACAGCTTTTCCACTTAACAAACTGTCCAAATTTAGGCAGCCACCTCTGCGCACCTGGTAGCGAGTTGATATGCCGCTTATTAACTGCGACGCTAATTGCCCATCACTCCGTCCGGTTCGTCATATTTAAGCCTTTTTGACAGCGCTACAGTACAAGTACATCTGGACTCAACGTCATAATTTTGAAAAAGCCCAGGCGGAAATAAATAGACTGTCTCGTTGTTGCTCAACACTATTTTAGGAGTTCGTCATGGGCACTTATCCGAATGTGCTTCTCATTGATGAGTATGTCTTGAACATCCATGAACTGGCAGTTTTCGGACTTTCGGATGACGATGTTGAAGGCCCCATTGTCAGAGTGATCGGTGATGCCTATTTTTATTTTTCGCATTCCATGCAATGCGATTTTAAAAGTAATTTACTGTCGCTAAAAGGACGACTGCAAAAGACCTCCGACGCGGCACTTTACTGTTTTCCTGCGTATAAAAAATCCCTAGAATATGCCATTTCGTTGATTGACGTTAACCAGGCTGCATATCGTCCCAAAAAAATACCACGCACTGGCGAAACTATCTCTCACTTCATCAAAAAATAAACGGCATTGTGCCTGTGCTTAAGCGCTTACTCACGACTAATTCATTTCAAAGAGAAGCAATGCAGTGTGATTTAACGTCGGCGTAGTTCATGCTTTAAAAACATTAAATTGATGGCGAGCTGTTAGCTCGAATAGACGTGAGAACGACATGTCGACATACAACGAAAAACTACACGATGATCAATGGCAGCTATTGCAATTGATCATCGCATCGAAACATTCCCCTGGGACACCAGGGAAAGATGATCGCTTATTTATCGAGGCCGTGATGTTCATCGTACCCAACCGATTCCGGTGGCGCGAATTACCTGCCGAATTTGGGAAATGGGCAGTTATTTATTTGCGATTTAAGCGCTGGACCCTGTCGGGAACGTGGCGTCGGCTTTCCCGTGGCACTCAATCCGATATGACGCTGCATTCTAAAATGAAAGAGATCGAAGATTTTGGCGAAGTATTTTTGTGTAAGCGAAAAGAGCGTCAGGATCGAAAAATGCTGCGCTTGAAGGAAATAAAGAAATAATTTTTCTCACTTACAGTCGACGATTCGTTCATGTTAAAAACCCGATTTCTTCAATGTACTGCCGCCCTCTTCTTCGATACATTGTCCGTCAATCCCTCCTGGTGCACGTGGGCGATGCACGCCACGCGGCCAAAGAAGCCGACGGATACACGCGCGCGACCTCGGAAGACTTGCGCAATGGTACCCAAGCGGGTCAGATTCTGAAATAGACGATGGAGTTCGGGGATATCTGGATGCATGCCTAGTATGTTGAGGGTTGCTAGATTTTATGCACCTTGGAGCGAGTTGATATACCGCTTATCAACTGCGGCGCTATTTAGCTATCACGTGTGCGGATTCGTCATATTGAAGAGCTTTTTGCAGTATTACAGTACAAATGCATCCTAATTCAGCATCGTAGTTTTTAAAGAATTTCAAATGGGAATAGGTAAGTTATCTTGCTATTTCTTAATGGCATTTTTGGAGGTCCTTATGGGCACTTATTCGAATGCACTTCACATAACCGAATGTGTACTGAGAATTCAGGATCTAGCCGTTTTGGCACTGAGCGGCGAAGATGTTGATACGCGCATTGCCATGGTCATTGGCGATGCCTATTTTAATTTTGCGCATTCTTTACCGTGTGATTTAGAGGGCGATTTACTGTTGTTGAAAAGGCGGTTGCAAAACATATCCGACATGACGCATCCCTGCTTACCCCACTATAAAAAAAATCTGGAATTTGCTTTTGCATTGATCGACGTTAATCAACGTTGCACTTGATCCCAAAAGAATGCAAATCCCTTGAGGAGAGAAGGGCATGTGATCGCAGAAACTGCGCCAGACACAAGGCGCGATGTCAGATGCAAGAATTGAAGTGGATGTCAGTCGGCAACCCAAGATATTCACTGACACAGCGAAGACGATCACGTTACATTTTAATAAAAACGGAAATTAAATGATGCACCCATTTTTTGCAAGACAAAAAAAAGAACGAAATGAGTATATTTACGCCTGTCAACATTGTAGAAAATGGATGGCGCGCGATAAAACGCACTGCTTCGATTGCCTCACTGGACGGCGCTACAAAGGTGCATGGCGATCCAGTATATATCGACTACTTGCGCTCGCCAGCATTTTGTCGGGCTTTCCGATTTCGACGATGCTCCCTAAAAATTGGAGTTTTTTAGCTTGGTTTCTGGTCATCGGAATATTTGTGATCTGGAGCGTGGTCATCAAAAGATTGTTCGCTTTAATTTTCTAACGCCATAGCCAATTGATGGGCCGCCACTAGTCATTGTTTTTTTGCGTGGGTCAAATGAGGACGAACATCGCGATCCTGGATGACTATCCCAATACATCCAATTTCATTTGCCAGACACTAAGGTCTTGTGGATGTCGCTGTGACGTATTACATAGTGGTGAAGAATTTTTCATGCAATGGCCGGTGGAACGTTACCATTTGTTGATTGTCGATCGACAAATACCTGATATGAGCGGGGTCGAAATAGCGCAACAGATAAAAAATTCATGTCCATCACATATGCCCATTTTACTGATTACTAGTTGCTTTAACGACGATGGCATCCGCGCGTGCTTGGGGGCGGAAGCCGATGACTATATGATCAAGCCAATTCGGGTGTCCGAATTAATCGGGCGGGTGCAAGCCCTGTTGCGGCATACGTTGGCACAGAAAAATACGCATGCAAACAATGATATTGGCGAGATGTTTGATTACCCACGAGCGATGAATTTTGTAAAATAAAATCCATATAGAATTCTTCCTAGGTGGCTGAAATCTCAGGATTGTTTCGCGCAAGCCTATGTTGACGTCTTCTGGCGACTAGATGGGCATGTCTATCAGTAAATTGATCGTCATCGTACGTTGAGTAATTTATGAGAATTCCTAAAATTTTTCCCCTTGCGCTCTTCACGGCAAGTTGGACGGTGTGCGCATGGGGATTGTGGGCTGTTATTGAGTTCGACCTATGTCCGGATTTTTTTGCTATCTTTGAACTTCATCTGAGGCTCTTACGTTACGCGACCTCTCTTTTGTTGTTGCTCAGTTTTTCGCTCATCACTGCTCTCATTCAGTTAAGCCTGGGCGAGGAATCGTATCGAGACGCGTAACTGCAATTATGGCATTACTGTCAATGCGGCTAGCGATGCGCAAGGAGGTGCAACATGCTCTACCCTCTTAAAATCAATGCCGCGTTGGCAGTATTGGAGGAAGCCGGTATAGGCCACTATCGGTGTGCTCCATTACTGCACCGCTTTTTGTGGTCTATGAGAATTACGATACCACCACCGCATCTAGCCAGCACTTTATGGAACGCTATTTTTTTTGCGATCTGGTTCAGCGCAGGATGTGGTGCTATGTTGTGGCTATTGCAGTGGTCCCATCCAGACATGATGCTTGACGCAAGCATCGTTGGCGTCGTGGTTCTGGGGGCGGTGTATGGGGTCGGCATGGCATGGCGATATCGTTTTTTAGCGCGCAAATATAATCTACCCCGTTGGATCAATATCAAGAGTTTGTCGTGACGCACTCGACAGACACATGCCCGACTCTGGGTATGTGTTTTTGAAAACATTCGTTAAATAGACTCGTTGTCCTTGGACAAGTGACTCAACGATCTTTATGATGAACTTTATCGTCTATCACAATGCTGCCAGCCATTGAAACTATGAAACTCTACGCCAATCATTCCCTTTTAAAGGACAGCATCAATAAAATTTTGGGATTGGCGACATTGACGTTGTATGGTGTCAATGTTCAACCTGCGGTTGACGATGTCATCGATGACATTTTTCGCTTCTTGAGCACATGCAGGCCAAATGATCCCGATGCCTTTTTGCAGACATTCAAAGATGCTTTAACTGAGCTGGCCCATTGTGCGGATGTATGAATGCCGCGTGAATAATGTACCGGAAAGCGCACTGGAAACGGCCATGGATGGCGCGTTAAAAGTGTACCAATCCTAGCCTGTAGTCTTATGTACCTGAAGGTGCATAAGAAAGGCGGAAAGGATGTTTCCCGTGGACTTATACGTCAAAGTACGTCGCGCCGTGATGGTCGAGAACAAGAGCGAGCGAGCCGTTGCGCGCTACTTCGGCATCCATCGCAATACCGTCAGGAAGATGTGCCAGTTCGCCGCACCGCCGGGATACCGGCGAGCGCCTGCCTCGGTCTCTCCGACGCTGGCACCGTTCATCGCCATCATCGATGCTATTCTGGAAGCCGATAAGCAAGTCCATGTGAAACAGCGCCATACAGCGGTGCGCATCCGCGAACGGCTGCGTGACGAACATGGCTATGGCGGTGGTTACACCCTGGTGCGCGAGTACGTCAATGGGGTGGCCAGCCGGCAGAAGGAAGTGTTCATGCCGCTGGCGCATCGTCCCGGCCATGCCCAGGTTGATTTCGGCGAAGCCGACGGCTACATCGGCGGCAAGAAGATACGCTTCCACTATTTCTGCCTGGACATGCCGCATTCGGATGCGTGTTTCGTCAAGGCGTATCCGACCGAAGACACGGAAGCCTTTCTAGACGGCCATCTTGCTGCCTTTGCGTTTCTCGGTGGCGTGCCGCAATCGATTCTGTACGACAACACCAGGATTGCGGTCGCCAAGATATTGGGCGATGGCCAGCGCCGACGGACCCAGGCCTTTGCCGAGTTGCAGAGCTACTACCTGTTTGACGACAAATTCGGACGCCCCGCCAAGGGCAACGACAAGGGTAAAGTGGAAGGACTGGTGGGCTACAGCCGGCGCCACTTCATGGTGCCGTTGCCGGTGGCAGACGACTTCGATGCATTGAATGCCCAATTGCTGGACGGCTGTCTCAAACGTCAGCGTGCCGTGCTGCGTGGTCAATCCGACAGCATCGCCCAGCGGCTGGTTCGCGACCGGGCGGCATTGATGCCCTTGCCGGTAACGCCCTATGACGCCAGCCACAAGCAAAGCAGCCGGGTGTCGTCGCAAGCGCTGGTCCGTTATCGGACCAACGACTATTCGGTGCCGACGCAATACGGCCATCAGGCGGTGCTGGTCAAAGGCACCGTCGACTGGGTCGACATCTATCTGGTCGGCAAGCCGGAGTGCATTGCACACCATCGCCGCAGTTATGCCAAAGCGGACTTCGTGATGAACCCGCTGCACTATCTGGCGTTACTGGAGAAGAAGCTGCGTGCGCTCGACCAGGCTGCGCCGCTGCAAGAGTGGGTATTGCCTGCGACCTTCGAGCGACTGCGACGCCTGCTCGAAGCACGCATGGACAAACGCGGACGCAAGGAATATATTCAGGTCCTGCGGTTGCTGGAAATCTTCAGTATCGGGCAAGTAGAACATGCCATCGGTCAGGCCCACCACCTGGGCGTGCTCAGCTTTGATGCCATCAAACATCTGGTGCTGTGCGCCATCGAGCGACGGCCTCCCAAGCTGGACCTGACGCTGTATCCGTATTTACCGAGCGCCACGATCGGCACAACCGATGCCGGCAGCTACCTCAGTTTGCTCAGGCAGCCTGCACTGGTGACGCAAGCTGGCATCAGAGGCAGCGTATGAGACCGACATCGAACCGTCAATCGAGACCACCACGGTGGCGCCACAGGTGCTGTTGGTCAATCACTTCAAAGCCTTCAAACTGCCTACCTTCGCCCGCGAGTATGAGAAGGTCGGGGCTGACTGCGCGCGTGACGGTGTGGATTACCCACGCTATTTATTACGACTGTGCGAACTGGAACGTATCGACCGTGAACGCCGCACGATGGAGCGACGCATCCGGCTAGCCAGGTTTCCGGTGACCAAGAGTCTGGATACCTTCGACTTCGTGGCGATGCCGACCTTGAACAAATCCCTGGTGCTGGAGCTGGCGCGCTGTGAATGGATTGATAAGCGCGAGAACGTCATCGCGCTAGGGCCTTCGGGTGTCGGCAAGACGCAGACCGCACTAGCGCTAGGATTAGCCGCCTGTCAGAAAGGACACAGCGTCGGCTTCACGACGGCTGCGGCCCTGGTACATGAGCTGATGGAAGCGCGTGACGAGAAACGGTTGCGTGCCTTGCAAAAGCAACTGACTAACGTAAAGCTGCTGATTGTCGATGAACTGGGCTATGTGCCATTCACGGCGGTGGGTGCGGAATTGTTGTTTGAGGTCTTTAGCCGGCGTTATGAACACGGTGCCACGCTGGTGACATCGAACTTGCCGTTTGACGAGTGGACCAGCGTCCTCGGTTCAGAGCGGTTGACCGGAGCGTTGCTCGACCGCCTTACCCATCACGTCCACATCCTGGAGATGAACGGCGAATCGTATCGATTGGCCACCAGCAAGAAACAGCAACAGCGCAATGCCAAACCAAACATCGCTGCTGAAAAAGGAGGGGCCAATCCGTAACAGCAAAAACAACGTCTTGAGGAAACGGGCTACGCTGCGCTACGCCCGTCACCCCAATTCTGCCTAGCAGTGAAATGTGGATTGAAAAGAGAAAAATCCAGGGCCTGAACGGCTCTATTTATTAACCCGGACTGGTACACTTTTAACGCGCCATTTGGTACATCTTCACTCCGGCATTGACAGGTATCAATATGCCAATAAAATCAAATACTTATAGATAAATTTCGTAATTTATTAGTAATCAAATCCCCATTTTGAAAAATCACACCAAGGGAAATGGATAAATTATCACCTATCACGGGTGAGGTCGGTCGACAATTGCCGATACCAACGAGCAGCGTTACTTTATAACGCAGTATAATGGCCATGATCGAAGGTGATGTGATAAAAGGAGATTCACCATGAGTACAGTCCTATCCCCTCTCGTTTCCGAGTTCGAAACTGAAGAGCAGGAAGCCAGCTATACCGCATGGCTAAAAACCAAAGTTCAGGCCAGTCTTGACGACTCACGCCCGAATATTCCGCACGATAAGGTAATGGCCGAAGCCCGTGTCTTACTTGACTCGAAGAAGAAAATCTGTGCTGCCGGTTGAATGGAAGGCATCAGCCAATGCTGATTTATTGAAAATTTTGGATTCCATTAGTGAACACAGCGGACACGCTGCAGAACGGCTTTTTGATCGGATACAGTACGATCTTGAGCATGCGGCAGAGCATCCTTACCTTTTCAAGCCAAGCCAGCGCATACTAGGCATGCGTGAAATTGTGACGCACCCAAACTATGTCGCTTTCTACCGTGTCACGGCAACCTGTATTGAGGTGGTGAACGTTGTCCATGCCCCCCGCGAATTCCCCGTTGCCAGGTGAATACGTTCATCAATCATAATGGGATTCCTGATTAGTTACCTACCTCAGACCGGCGATAAAAATTGCGAAAAATAGTCATTCAAGCGACATTTTCGACGATTTTCTTGCTTTTAAGTATGAATATTGCGCACTTCGATGTGTATTTTGAACTGTCTGAGATAGGTAACTAATCAGGATGGGATTTATCGCTGATACCATCACGCAGTGTTTTGGCAATAATAACATTGTGGCAAATATCAAGCTAAAAGCCGCATAAGTGATAAATATACGGCGGGTTCAATTCCCGCCACCTCGACTAATATATCGTTTTAAATCAATATCTTAGAAAGAGGTGCTGTCATGTGTGAGGTGTTTTTTAGGATCGCTAGGTGCGACTCTCATCGTGGAGCAGGAGTTCGTTCCTACAACGACTCCGGATAGATTTAAGCAAGCTCACTACAACATCAAAAATTAGTCTTGCAAAAATCGGGGTGACCATAGATTTGAGGCTGATTGAGGTCAAGAATGACAACATTCCTTTTTGTTAAATTTCGTCCATGTTTGAAATGCAATCGTTTGGTTACGTTAATGGACAGCAGATAATTTCAAACTTACGACAAGATCCACGAATTTTACTAATTGGTAATAAAAATCCCCTACGCTGGGCACTCGCCAGCGGTGTATGAGCTACAGGGGTAAATCTAAACTTACCGGATACCGCACAAACGTCGAATGTCCGTAATTGACATGTTTGCCTCATCATGAATACGGATCATGAGGTTTGGCCCCACCGCCAGCGTGCGATGCCGTAATTTACTAATCACTGCCGGTCCTATCTGTAAACGCCGCGATAAAGCCGCATCATTTTTAAGCTGTAATTTCTGAATAATAAAATCCAGCAATGGATTTGGATCGTAAGTCGGCTTATCTAGTATTTTTTGGGGGGTATTCACAATACTTCCCTTTCCTAGTAGGGCTAAGGTCCCACATATTTCGCACTCAGAAAAATTCGCTTCATACACCCCTTAAAGGCATATAAATCATTCGTTAGCCGTCAGGATTTGGATGTCTTGAGGTCGGCCGCTTTTAGTGTATTGCTGAAAAATTCTGAGACTGACGAGGAACATAACCTGTCAAATGCCAGACTCCATCATCCTCGAGCCTGAAGCTGAGCAGTTCATAGACTGTACGACC
>Ga0206960_1145_pt1 | contig 15243 bp, 8 predicted proteins | sample Alteio_BWOrgHeat_29_FD_153255 | JGI IMG/M metagenome (GOLD analysis project Ga0206960, IMG submission 153255) | Enriched cells from forest soil in Barre Woods Harvard Forest LTER site, Petersham, Massachusetts, United States -... | ecosystem: Environmental > Terrestrial > Soil > Temperate forest > O... | reverse complement strand
CAACTTCCAACATCGAACGCTCAACGCCCAACGTCGAACGCTTAACGCCAAAGGAAAGAAAACTCGCGCAATGACGCCAAGGCGCAAAGAGGGATTCAGAAAAATGAACCACGGAGGACACAGAGAACACGGAGGGTGGTTATCTAAAATCTCTCTTGCTCCGTGTCCTCCGTGCTCTCTGTGGTTAAATATTCCTGGTCTTCTTAGCGACTTGGCGCGAGAAATTCTTCTGCCGATTGCCGGAATCAGAACATTGCTAAATCTTCGTGCCGTCTTTTTTGACGAGGCGCTTGAATTCGGCGGTGATTTTCTTGGCGGCGGGGCCGGGCTTGCCGGTGCCGATGGGGCGGCCGTCCATCTCGATGATGGACACGACCTCGGCGGCGGTGCCGGTGATGAAAATTTCGTCGGCGATCCAGGCGTCGTAGCGCGTGAGGTTCTTTTCCTCGACAGGCATTTTCAACTTCTTCGCGATGTCGAGCACCGCGCCGCGGGTGATGCCCGAGAGCGCGCCAGCGGAAAATGGCGGAGTGAAGAGTTTGCCCTTGTGAACGAGGAAGATGTTGTCGCCCGTGCATTCGGCGATGTAACCCTGATCGTTCAACATCACGGCCTCGTGGAAGCCGAGGTTCTGCGCCTCGATTTTCGCCAGGATGTTATTGAGGTAATTGAGCGACTTGATGGTCGGCGGCAGCGCGGCAGGATTGCACCGGCGCGTGGGCACAGTGATGATTTTCAGGCCCTGTTCGTAAAATTCCGGCGGGTAGAGCTGGATCTTGTCCGCGATGATGATGAGTTGCGGGCTGGCGCAGGATTTGGGCGACAGGCCGAGGCTGCCCACGCCGCGCGAAACTACGAGGCGGATGTAGCCGTCCTTGAGGCCATTGACGCGGCAGGCCTCGCAGGTGGCGTCGGAAATTTGTTTCCGGGTCCAGGGGAGATCGAGCAAGATGGCCTTTGCAGAATATTCGAGGCGCTCGAGGTGTTCCTCAAGGCGGAAGACGCAGCCGGAATAGAGGCGGATGCCCTCAAAGATGCCATCGCCATACAAAAAGCCGTGGTCGAACACGGAGATTTTGGCGTCTGCTTGATCAAAAAACTTGCCGTTGATGTAGACTTTCATAGCGCAATAACGGTCAACGATGGCAGGCGGGGCGGGATTTGTCGAGCCTTTGGAGAGGCTGGACTCCGCGCGTTCTTTGGTACAAGACTTACAAACACCCCTTTACCCCAGGAGCAATTACCATGACTACCCCTACTTCGGAACTGACCACGATTTCACGCCGGGATTTTGTCCGCACCGCGGCGCTGGCGGCGGGCGCAGTTTCCACCGGAATTATTTCGACGTCCACAAATGCCGCCGCGAAACCCACGGCAGCCAAACCGATGATAGGATTCCAGGCCGAATCGTCGTACCTGCTGCAGTATGGCATCGCGCGGTTTTTCGATGACGTGCAGACGCGCGCCAATGTCAACACGCTGTTTCTTCATTGTAATTTGTTCGAACCTTCGTGGAATGGCATCGACCAGAACAGTCCCACCGGCGCCTTTGCCACAGCGCACCCGCAGTACTACCAGAATGTCTTCATGAAACCGCAGGCGCTGGGTAATGGTGACGCCAGCCTGCCCAACACGATGGAGCAGATTACGGAGGAAACCAAAAAACGTGGGATTAAAATTTATCCGTGGATGGAGGAGGATAACCGCGCGCCGGCAAACATCACGGGCATGGACCAGCTTTACGAGATAGACCTCTACGGCCGGCGCACGGGGGGACATCCCGGCGGCCCGTGTCTCAACAATCCGTATTTTCGCAATCTGATTTCCGCGTCGGTCGAGGATTTCGTCCGCGAGTACAATGTCGACGGACTGCAACGCGGGTCGGAGCGACAAGGTCCGCTGGGCAATGCGCTGGGTGCGTGGCACCATGGGGCGAAGAGCGATCCGGGCCACACCTCGTGCTTCTGCGACTATTGCGCCGCAAAAGCCGCGAAAGTGGGCATCGATTTCGACCGTGTAAAGAAAGCCTTTCTCGCGCTCGAACCGTTTGTTCGTGCCGGGCGGGCCGGCCAGCGTCCGCGCGACGGCTACTTTGTCGCGTTCTGGCGGCTGCTGCTGAACCATCCCGAATTGCTCGCGTGGGAAAATTTCTGGGCGACGAGCATGCGCGAAATGCAGAAGGAGTTTTATACCAAGGCGAAATCCATCCGCTCGGATGTGCAAGTGGGGTTTCACATCTGGCAAAATATTTCGTTCAGCCCATTTTATCGCGCCGAACAAGACTACGCGAACTACACGGAGTATGCGGATTTCATCAAACCCGCGCTCTATGATAATCCGGCAGCAGAGCGCATGACCTCGTTTGTCGACAGCGTTACGCAAAATGTGTTCGGCGATTTGAGCCATGAGCAGATGCTCGATTTCGAATACAAGGTCATGGACCTGCAGGAAAAATCCTACGACGAAATTGTGGGCCGGAATAATCCAAACTACGAAACGCAGCTTGGCACGCTGCCCATCAATGGCACGCCGCGCGGGACGTTCCCCGGGTTTTCCGGCGATTATGTCTACCGCGAAACCAAGCGCGCGGTGGCGGGCGTGGCGGGATCCAAAACAGAAATCCGCCCGGGGCTGGGCATTGATGTGCAGGAAAAAAACAGTACACCGGAAAGTGTGCGTGACGCCGTGCATGCGATTTTCCAAGCGGGTGGCACCGGGATGGTATTGTCGACCAGCCATGCTGCAATGCGACCGGAAAACCTGAGTGCGGTCGGCGCGACGCTGCGGGAACTCAAACTGGTCTGAGTTGGCGCAGTGAGAGAATTGAGTGCGGGATTTCACCAGGGGTGGTGTCCTCCTACGGTGTTTTATGACGAAGTTCTGAGGAGTTTCCCTCGGAGCGTGAAGGTATTGTAACGTGGATTTAACGCTACGCACGTTAAGCACCGACATCCATGGTCTATACTTAAGAGCGTAATGACCAACGACTCTTTCAGTAATTTCAGCTCGGTTCTGCGAATAGGCGAACTCCCCTACTCCGCCACGGCGTTTGACCTCGCTACCCCGGGAGCAGAGATAAGCCGTTATTTTAAAAACCGGCCGGATGCGCCGGGAATAATTATAACGCAGGGGTCGAAGCCAGTCAGTGCGTTGACACAAGCGGCGTTTTTGCGTGTGATGAGCCGGCCGTATGGCCTGGAACATTTTACGGTGCGCCCGATATCGACGCTGGTCGAATGCGTGAACCGTTCGTCGATGCTTGAGTTGCCGGCGTCATGCACAATTCCAGAGGCGGTGGAGCGCTGCCTCTCCCGCGACGGCAACGAAATGTATGAGCCGTTTTTGGTGCAGGGAGAACCGGATGGCAGCCTGCGCATGGTGGATTTTCGCACATTGCTGCTGGCTTCGAGCCAGATTTTTGCACTGCGCAACCAGCAACTGGCGGACGAGATCAGCGCGCACCAACGCACTGAAGCGGAGTTGCGCGCGGCCAAACTGGAAGCCGACAAGGCCAACCTGGTGAAGGGAGAGTTTCTGGCCAACATGAGTCATGAAATTCGCACACCCATGAATGGCATCCTTGGCATGACAGAGCTCGCGCTCGACACCACTCTAACAACAGAGCAGCGCGAGTACCTCACGTTGGTTCAACAATCAGGGAATTCGCTGTTGGGCATCATCAATGACATTCTGGACTTTTCGAAAATCGAGGCCGGCAAGGTGGTGTTTGAGGAAATCGTATTCAGCTTGCGCGATGTCGTGGCGGAAATTGTCAAACCATTGGGCATCCGCGCGGGGCAAAAATCAATTGAACTGCTGGCGGACATTCCCTCCACCGTGCCGGATGAACTGGTCGGCGATCCGGGCCGACTGCGCCAGGTGCTGATCAACCTGCTCGGCAATGCGGTCAAGTTTACGGAAAACGGCGAGGTCACGCTCGAAGTCCGTGCGATCCAACAAAGCAACGGGCACGCCCAACTGCGCTTTGCGGTTATCGACACCGGCATCGGCATTGCGGTGGACAAACAGAAATCCATTTTTTCGCCATTCGTGCAGGCCGATGGGTCGACGACGCGACGCTTTGGCGGCACGGGGCTGGGCCTGGCCATCTCAAACGGGTTGATCGAACAGATGGGCGGGCATCTCCACGTTGAAAGCGAACCCGGGCGCGGCAGCCGTTTTGAATTTGCCGTTACGCTCGGACTTAGCACTGAACCGGAGCATCGCCTGCCGCCCGCGCGGCCTGAGCGCTTGAAAGGTCTGCGGTGTTTGATTGTGGATGACAACCACACCAACCGGCGGATTCTCGAGGAAATGGCGTGGAACTGGGGCATGCTGCCGGTGGCGGTGGAGAGCGGGCGAAAGGCCCTGCTGGAATTGCAAATGGCGGCGCAAGGTGGTGCTCCTTTTGGTCTCGTGCTGCTGGATGCGATGATGCCCGGGATGGACGGTTTCATGGTGGCGGAGGCACTGGTGAGCCAGCCGGAAATCATCCGCGCGACGGTGATCATGTTGTCGTCAGCGGCGCAGGCCTGCGAATCGGAGCGCGCGCGGCAGTTGGGCATTGCGGGTGTGTTGTACAAACCAGTAACGCAATCGGATTTGCTCAAGGCCGTGCTGACCATTCTGGGCCGGGTGCCATTACCCGCAGGCGCGCGCGAGGGGCAAAAGGCGATGGCGGCGCGACCACTGCGGGTGTTGATGGCGGAGGACAACCTGGTGAATCAACAGCTGGCACGGCGGCTATTGGCGAACCGTGGGCATGAGGTTAGGATTGTAGGCGATGGAGTGGAGGCAATCGCCGCAGCGGACAACTTTACGTTTGATCTTATTCTGATGGATATTCAGATGCCAAACATGGATGGACTGGAGGCGACAGTGAAAATCCGGGAAATGGAACTGGCGCGTGGATTACGACATACGCCGATTGTCGCGTTAACGGCCCGCGCGATGAAGCAAGACATGGAGCGGTGCCTCGCCGTGGGGATTGACGCATTTATCGCCAAACCGTTTACACGAGATGAATTTCTGGCGACCGTGGAGCGCGCGGCGCGAGCGGAAGTGAGCCTGGTATAAAACTAGTGCCCAGTCATTTTACGCGGGAGTCTGAAAACGGCCGGCCCGGGCGCGTTCCAGAGCGCCGGCGATATCGGGCTGCTTGAACGGCTTGGTAACGTAATCGTCCATGCCGGCGGTAAAGCACATGTCGCGGTCGTCCTGCATGGCATTGGCGGTCAGCGCAATAATCCACGGACCACGCTTGCCCTGGGCGGCGAAATGGGCGCGGATCTGGCGCGTGGCCTCGAGTCCGTCCATCTCCGGCATTTGCACGTCCATGAAAATAAAATCGTAGTGCTGGCGTTTGATGGCGGCAAGGACCTCCAGGCCGTTGGCGGCGGGGTCCGCGCGATAGCCGAGTTTGGAAATCATGGTCACGGCAACTTTTTGGTTGATAGCGTTGTCGTCGGCGAGGAGCACCCTTTCGCTGTGCAAGGGGCTGCCGGATGGTGCGTTGCCACCGGAGCCCGCCGCGGCTTTTTCTGCGCGCGTGGTGGATAATTTCGCCAGCGTGTCGATCAACTGGGCGGGCTTGGCGGGCTTGATCAACGAAGCGGCGAAAAGCGAGCGGTCGGCAATATGGGCGCGCTCGCCTTGCGAGGACAAGAGCACCAGCGGCAGGACATCGGCATTGAAATTTTGGCGGATGGCCTCGGCAAGCATGACGCCGTCCATGTCGGGCATTTGCATGTCGAGGATGGCGAAATCAAACCGCGCGCCGGAATCGAGTAACGCCAGCGCGGCGGGACCGGACTCTACCGCGTGGGCAAGCAGGTTCCAACCCTGGGCGAGACGCAGGAGAATGCGGCGGTTGGTTTCGTTGTCGTCGACGATGAGAAGACGTTTGCCGACGAGGGAGAGATAACCCGAAGAATGGTAGGGGCGCGGCTTGATGGGCACGTTTTCGACGACGATGCTGAAACGGAAAATCGAGCCCTTGCCAACGGTGCTCTCCAGGGACATCTCGCCCTGCATCAATTCCGCGAGGCGTTTGCTGATGACGAGGCCGAGGCCGGAGCCACCGTAGCGGCGCGTGGTTGACGCGTCGGCCTGGGAAAAGGACTGAAAAAGATGCTTTTGCGCATCGGGCGAAATGCCGATGCCGGTGTCACGCACTGAAAAAAGCAGGCGCACGCGTTCCGGCGCGCCTTCTATCGCAGGGTCATTGAGCAGCTGGAAACCAACGGTGAGCACGACTTCGCCCTTCGCCGTGAACTTGATGGCATTGCCCAGCAGGTTGACGAGGATTTGGCGCAGGCGGGTTTCGTCGCCTTTGGCCAGCGGCGGCACACCGGCGGCGATTTCGTAAAGGAAGTCGAGTTGCTTTTCGTCGGCCTTGGGGGCGAGGATGTCGAGCGCGCCTTCGACACATTCGAGAACGTTGAACTCCTCGCTCTCGGGCGTGAGGCGACCGGATTCGATTTTGGAAAAGTCGAGAATGTCGTTGATGACCGACAGCAGGGCGTCGCCACTCTGGCGGATGGTCTCGACGCAGTCGCGTTGATCGGCGGTGAGCTGGGTGTCGAGGAGGATGGAAGTCATGCCGATGACGCCGTTCATGGGCGTGCGAATTTCGTGGCTCATGACAGCGAGGAACTGGCTTTTCGCGACGCTGGCGGCGACGGCGGCCTCCTTGGCCGAGACCAATTCTGTTTCGATCAATTTGCGGGCGGTGATGTCCTGGATGAAGCCCTCGTAGTAAGTGACCTTGCCGTCTTGATCCTTCACGGCGCGGGCCTGTTCCGAAATCCAGATGATGCTGCCGTCCTTGCGGTAGACTTGATATTCGAGGCCGTTGACGAAGCCGTCGCGCTCGATGAGCTGCTTGAACTTGAGGCGCATGGCATCGTCGACATAGATGCTTTTGGAAATGTCGCGGACGCTGCCCATCAACTCTTCAGCAGAGGCGTAGCCGTACATGCGGGCCAGGGCGGGATTGACCAACATGTAATGGCCGTCGGGGGTCGATTGGAAAATGCCCTCAACGGCGTTTTCCACGATACTGGAATAACGCTCGAGAAGTTTGGTCATGTCGCTGGCAGATGCAGTGGGAAGGTGGCGTTGGTCGTCTAAAGTCATGAGGTAAGCTTGTTTATAAGGCAAATTCCGTGCCAATCCACAGTTAGGAAAGCGGAGATTACCCTTTGGAACAAGGGGGATTAGCGCACGACGGATACATTCCTCCGCCCTTACAGGGCGGTAAGATTGGTTGGCTTGAAAACCCAGGGCATTGCCCTGGGCTGTACTCCGCCGCCCCTTCAGGGCGGAAGCATAGGAGCGCGGCTGAAGCACCGCGCTACGCAAAGACAAAGGAGACGCAGCAAAACTGCGCCCTGCATTTAAAAAATCAAAAAGAAAACCTTGTCTAAGGTGGGTTGATTACCACTCTACTGAATATGAAAGCTATTTTCGTAAAAGTTTTGGTGGTGGCTGCATTTGGCGCGGCTGCATTGTGCGCGCGGGCTGACGTGCTTGTTTTTGATAATGGAGACAAGTTGACGGGCACAGTCGTCAGCCAGGACGTGAACAGTATTCATTTCAACAACGCGACGCTCGGGGTGATTGTGGTGCCGAAGGCGCATGCGCACTTGCAAGCGGTCGTGGCGAGCGGTACCCCGGCCAATCCGGGCGCGAATACCACTGCGGCGGCTAATACCGAATCGAAAGCCCCCACCCCGGTGGCGCCGACTTTGGGCGACCGTTTTAAAATGGCGGTGAATACGGTGGTGCAGGGGCAAGTGAGCGGGCGGCTCGACGCGGGCATGAATACGACGCGGGCGAGTTCGTCGACCACGCAGATCATGGCGGTGGGAAATCTGACGCTGAAGAATGGACCGAGTTCCTATGACTTGAAGGGATTTTATTATTACACGGCGACGCGCGATGACAACGGCGTGGACAGCCGGAGCGCGGACCGCTATGGCTCGAACTTCAACTATAACCGCGATTTAAGCCAGAGGGTGTTCGTCAATAACGAGAGCGACTACCTGCGCGATTTTCAGGCGAATATCAACCACCAGGGTCGCGACATTTTGAGTGCGGGTTACACGATGTGGAAAAGTGGCGCGGTGAACCTGACGGTGCAAGCGGGCCCGACGGAGCAGTACACGGATGCCGATGGCATCGCCGACAAGTGGTTTACCCTCGGCACCGGCAAGCAGACGCTGACCTGGAACATCACCGACATGTTGCGGCTCGAGCAGGAAGCCACGGCGGCAGCGCAGCCGGACGACCTGGACAGCCACACCTGGAAAATCAGCACGGCGCTGATTAACAAGTTGGACAAGAACCTGGAGCTTTCCCTGCGGTTCAGCCAGTCGTACAACACGCTGGTGGGCGTGAAGGGCGCGCGCAGCGAGCAGTTGCTCGCGCTGGCACTCGGGATGTCGTTCTAAATATTCAGCAGGCAAAATGGCCCGCTAAATATTACTGGCCCGGATGGAATTTCTTGGTCATGTACTGCAACGCGATATCCCAGTTCAACGCGGCGTGGCCGCCATTGTTCAGATAAAACGCGAGGTCATCGCCAACTAATTCGCCGGTAACCATAGGCTGATCCGTGGTGCGACCGGTGAGGCCCTTCTCGCCCACCAACTCATAAGCGGGGGTGGCGGCGATGGCGGCGAGGTACTCGCCTTTCGGGTCGGACCAGTTGTCGTTATTGGCGGCGGTGTGCAGAAGCAGGAAGCGCGGGGCCATGGCGGCGACGAGGCAATGCGTGTCCATCGGCGAGATGCCGGGGTCTGCGGCGAATTGCGCGTAGTTGGCGGCAAACTGATAAGGATAGCGCGTGGGGGCAACGAGGTGCGCAATTTGTTCGCCGTAATTGCGGCGGCTGATCTTCGCGCCGCCGGAGCCACCGCTGCACGCGATGACCATGGCGATGCGCTGGTCGTTTACGCCGGCCCACAAAACGGTTTTGCCGAGGCGGGAACCACCGGTGATGGCCACGCGCTTGGCGTCGACGTCCTTGTCGGTTTCCAAATAGTCCTCAACGCGGCTGATGCCCCAGGCCCAGGCGGCGATGGCGCCCCATTCGTCCGCGTCGGGCTTAGTCTGGCCAGGAGCGAGACCGAGCTTGCGGGCGATGTTGACGTTGGGATTTAAGGTCGGGCCTTCGATGTCGGTTTCAACGTCGTCCTTGAAGAAAGTTGCGTAACCAATGCCGGCAGCGAGCAAGCGGTCAACGGGAACACCGGCGGGGACACCAATCGCAACCGCAGGGGCAACAGTTGGCCCGGCAGGAACCAGGCGGAACGAAGGATTTTTATCAAAAATGGCTTTGGTCGACGGATCGTCTTTTTCAACCAAGGCGAGCATGTCTTGATTGAGTTTGTCGGCGTCCTTGGCGTTCGGGCCTGCGGGGGTTCGTGCGCCAAAATTGAAATTAATACCGAGGAGCAGTGGCACCGGCTTGGTCGCGTTGGCGGGCGTGACGAGTGTCACGTGAATGGCGGTTGTCGCGGTGGGGCTGCCCATGTGGCCAATCAGATGCTTAACAACGGCAGTGCCGCCAAGGGCTTTGCGGTCAACGTCGGCCACTTCCCAAGTGACTTTGGGTGCGGTGGCGGGCACGCGACCATAAACTTGTGTTTCATAGAAATGAACAATTTCCGGACGGCGTTGCTTAAACCACATGTCGGCGTCCGTGACCGGCTGACCATTCAGCATTTTCAAAAGTGGAGGCAAAGTGTAGGCGTGGACATTGGCTTCGACATTGTTGACGGGAATGCCGGCGACGGGCCTGGCATCGGGGATATCCGCCACTTGGCCATGGACGAGGCTGGTGCAGAATAACGCGCAGGAAAACGCGACGGGGATGACTGGCGAGAATAACTTTTTCATGGGGATGAGGGGGTTGGGGGGATAAAAAAACTATGGGGTTACGGCCTAAATTGACAGAAAATTATTTGGGACGCTTTAGGGGTTGGACAGCGCAGGTTAGCTGCATGCAGTCATAGGTTATAGGCCAACGGATGCCGGGGTTGGTAAAGCATAATGTCATCTGCACCGGTAACGGCCAGCATGATCACAAGTCCATAGCCATGATCCTGAACATCACCGCGGAACTCAGCACCCTTGCCCTTGAGTTCAGTTACCGTGGCCGAGATGTCGTCGCACATCAGGGAGATTAGATGGTGGCGCGGCGATTCGTAAGTCTTGCCCGCATGGACGGTGTGGGTGGGATGCACGCCCAACTCGCTTGGCCCGGACTTAAAAATCAACCAGCCCTCGCCTCCCCCCATGGCATCCTCAATGCAGGGAAAGCCCAGGACGTCGCGAAGGAATTTGCGAGTGGCCGGGGCGTCGTCGGAATAAATCAGGGTATGGATGCTGGTGATCATCAGACTGGACGGACAGCAAATCGCTCCCTGACGTTCTAGGCGTTGGGCACAGGCGGTCAAGCCTGCGAATAGGCTAGAAGCCAAATCTGTTCGCCAAGGTCTGTTTTTGGGCGTCAGAGATCGGAGCGGATTGCAGGGCGGCGGCAGCGGCGGTGGGGTCAGTCCGCGCCCAACCGGTCATAACTGTCGAGATGGCGGCGGCGCGTTGAGAATCATCCGTGATTTTTACCGCCCAAGTGTAAGCGGTGTCCGGATGGTAAGGAGTTTGATGGATGGCGATGGTCGACATGGCCACATCGCGTTGGGGTCCAGTTGGCAGACTATCCGCCCAGCCTTTGGCCTTGGCATCGTTGGCGCTCTCCCAAGTATTAACCACTGATCTGATGGCCGGGGCAGTTACATCGATGTCGTCGTCAACACTGACCACGGCGGCAGCAGCACCAGCCGGATCAGTTCTACTCCAAGTAGTGGCCACTGAGAGCAAAAGACTGTTGGATGCGGCAGATTGGGGCAGGTTTTGCGCGTATTGCCAGGCGGCCTGCGGCTCGGTGGTGGCCCAACCCGTGACGGCGGCGGCAATGGCACCATCCTGGGCAGTACCTTGCGGCAGCGATTGGGCCCAGGTCAGCGCGGCCTGGCCATCGCTGGCGGCCCAAACTCGCGCAGTTTGGTTGACCACGGCGGCCATGTTGGAGTCTCCGACAAGGGTTTGTGCAAAGCCGGCGGCGCTGGATGGATCAACCGAGGCCCAGCTATTGAGGGCACTTTGATAAGCGGTGCGCACAGTGGCGGCGCTCAAGTCAGGCGGAAGATTATGCAGCCACTGGATGGCAGCATCGGTATCAGTGGCGGCCAGTTGGGTGGCCAAATTGTTGATGGCGGCATTGCGACCGGCGCCATCGGGTAAGCCATTGACCACGTCAATCGCAGACGCGGGGTCGGAGCGGATTAAAGTGTTGGCGGCGGCGGTCAAGGCGCTGGTTTGCATATTCCCGGTCAGATTATTGTTGATCCAGGCCAGAGCCGACTTTGAGTCAACACCGGCCCAATTGTTGATAGCCGTTTGCAAATTTTCGTTCTGATAATTCCCTTGTGGTTGCTGCGCAATAAAAGTGAGGGCACCAACGGGGTCCGTCTTGCTCATTTGGTTAAGTACCGTTTGCAAACCGTTATAGTACGCCGTACCCGAGGTGACATTTTTAACCAGCCAGTCGAGACCGGCGGCGGGGTCGGTGTTGGCCCAGCCGGAGGCGATGGAGTTAACAAACCGGTCACGAGCGGTACCAGCTGGGACTTGATCCAAATAACCAGCGGCGGCCACGGGGTCTTGCGTGGCGAGACCAGTGAGGGTCAAGGCAACCGCGTTATTGCGCTCAAAGCCGGGCGGAAAAGCCTGGGCCGCCTGCAATGCAGCGGTGGGGTCGGTTTGCACCCAGGAACTAAAGACGCCCTGCAGCGCGTTTGCGCGCGCGGTGCCGGCGGGCAAGGCCTGGCTGGCGGCCATGGCGGCGGAGGGGTCGACTTGGGCCCACTTCTGAAAAACTGCGGCATAGGTAGCGGGTTTCTGATTCCCCAAAGGCAGATTACGAAGGGCGTCGAAGGCAGCCTTGGGGTCGCTGTCGGCGAGAATTCCAATGATGGAGTTTTCCACTGCGTTGCGCGTGCCGACGTCGCTGATTTGGCCCAGCGCGGCCAAGGCTGCCGCGGGGTCGGTGAGCGACCAGGCACTAAAAAGAGTCTGGGTGAGGTTGGCGCTGGCCAGGCCAGGCGGGATGTCCTTCAAAGCCGCAAAAGCACCCATGGGATCGCCGCCCTGCACCCATGCACTCAGAACCTGCGTGATTGAGCTGGTGCGCAAGGAAGCCTGCCCCAGTTTCATGGCCGCCAAGAGTGCTGACCGGGGATCGACACCGGCCCAACTCGCAAAGACGAGGGATACGTCACCGCCGTTGCTCTTGTGTTGACTGGCAGTTTGCGCATAGGCCAGGGCGCCAGCGGGATCGGCGGCCACCCACTTGGAATAAACGAGTTGCTTGGCGGTGTCGGCTACTCCCGGCAGCGGACAACTGGCAATCGCGTTTAGCAAGGCTCCCAATTGGGAGGTGGGAGTTTGCTCAATCAAATTGGCCAGGGCGGCAATTTGCGCCCCACCCTTGTACCGTTTTAAAATATCCGCCAATGATCCGTGCAAATCCCACACGACATTTTTGGGTGCGGCGCTGGACGGTCCCGAAAACGAGCCAACTTTCACCGAACTTTTCCGAACTGGAGAATTTTTGGCGACGGGGACATTGCGGTGGCCGACTTCCCAGCCTCCCGCAAACGCCACGCCCACGGTTAAAATAATCAAAGCTGCCCGCCAACGCCGGTTACTAGCCGACCGCACATTGGAATTTTTAGGGCGTACGGGCAAGGAGTTCTGGGGCATGGCTGGGAACCTATATCAGAATCTCGTAAAGTCAATACGAAGAATTCGTAGATATATTTCTGCACAGCCTATGCAATCGACCGTTTGGCAAAATGCTGTGCCAGTGGCCGACAGTTGATAAAAACCGAGTCGGCAAAAACCTTACGGAGTCGTCTTGGCAATGACAGTTACCGGGCCGAGCAAGCCGGCGTCGCTCAAGACGGGGGTGCCACCAAACGCGGGATTGCCGCCGCCACCAGCAGCACTACGGCCACCGGCTGCGCCGCCACGCCCGCCCGCACCACCAGCAGCACCGCCGCGGCCAGCAGGTGCAGTAGAGGCTAAGATTCGTTCTTCCGGCGCTACACCGCGGTCGCCGATGATGCGATTGGTCCACTCGTTGGTGACTTTGACTTCCAATTTGTTCACGCCTGATTTCAGAGCGCTGGTAACGTCCACTTCGTACGGCGGCTTCCACAACGTTACGAGCGATTGGCCATTAACGGAAACTTCGGCAACGTCTTTCACGTCGCCGAGGTTGAGAATGAGTTTCGTACCGGACTGGAACCACGCCGCTGGCGCGGTCAAGTCCTTGGTGTACGTGGCGGTACCGGAGAAATACTTCACGCCGTAGGTGGCATTGGCCGACCAGGACTCGAGGTTCGGCAGTTCGATTTTATCCGGCGCGCCGAATTTGGGCATGAAGCTGACGCTCCAGGGGCCGGAGACAGTTTGCAAAGTGGCGAACTGCGGTAGCGGCACGGTGCGCGAGGGCGCAGCAGCAGGTTTGCGGAAAACCACGAAGACAGATTCGCGCTCTCCCAAATGCAAGGGCACGGTGGTGCGGCCACCGGCGATTGAGTAGCTCGCGGGTTCAATCACGCCGGTGTCGGAGTGCCAGAGCTCAGCTTCCTTGCCGTCCACGCGGAAACGCGCCTGAATTTCCGCCGGGGCATCGGTATGATTGGCGATGAAGTAGATGTCGGTGTCTGCCGTGCGGCGGTGGATCCAGTTGATATCGGCATCCAGCGGTCCGCCAAAATCAAAATCTTTCGCGATGCCCACGGAGGGCATTACGGTGGAAAGCGGGAAGTTCCAGATGACGCGGCCCTTGCCGTAAAAACGCTGGTTGCGCATCACGCCGTCCAAATCGCCCCAAATATCCTGCGACAATTGCTGCACTTCTTTGTCGGCTTCGGGGTAACCGGTCAAACTTGGCGACTTTACCACCCGAGGGCCAACGACCGTTACGCCACCGGCGACGAGGTCGCGAATCTTGCGCAGCAGTTCAGGGCGCATTTGGTCGATTTCCGGCAGCACCAACACGCGGTAGCTCATGCCATCGGGCAGCATCATCCGCCCGTCGGCTCCGACGGAAATTCGGTTGAGCAAAACGTCGGTATTGATGCAGTCGTAATCATAACCGGCGGGCAATTCCGGATGCAGGCCGCCGCCCCAGAAGGGCTGGCTGGAGGGCGCGCCTTCCGGCAGCAAATAAGCGATATCTGCCACGAAAAGTCCCTGTTGCAACATATAGGAATTGCGCGCGAAGTATGTCATTAACGGCCCCGCTTGTTCCGCCCAAGGGGTGTTGCGGTTAATGTGCGTGCCGATGCCGGACAAGGTGTTGCCGGGCTTGGTGTCGAGCGGCTGTTGCACGGAAGTGTGGAAAACGAGGCGGTTGACGCCCTGCGCAAACCAGTAATCGCTGACCTTCTTCAATGTGTAGGGCGCTTCGTAGCCGCCGCCGGTGAAGGATTCCGTCGCCGCAATCGGCTTGCCGTAGGCATGGGCGGTCGAGGTCGCACCGCGTACGTCCACATAATATTGCAATTCCGGATGCAGCGCGTGCACCCAAAATTCGCCCATAGGAATATCGACCATGCTTTTGTTCAACATCGTGTCTTCCATCACTTCCATCGAAACGCCGGCTGCTTCCGCATAAACGCCGAGGCCTTGTTTGTGCGCCATATCCGCCATGGTGCCAAAATGGTTTATCGCGACGAGGTCGGCAATGGTGCGGAAATCCCAGGTGAAACGGTCGCTGACATCGGCGCTCACCACGACGCGCCCGGTCAGTGCGGGGAGATAGGGTGTCGGGTCATAGCCGCGGCGTTTTTGGAATTCGGCAATCATGTCATCCGACCAATTCTGCATCCCGGCTTCCCAGCTATCCATCGTCACATAGCGCAGGCTCTTGCCAAACAAGGGCCCGAGGGCCTTCTGGATGGGGTCGAAGTAGCCATGGAAATAATTTTCGACGTATTGGCGGTTGAATTTATCCACTTCATACCCGGTGGCGGCGGCCTGGGCAGGATGGTTTTTGGAACCAGTGAGCGAATAACCAATGCGCAAGATGGTCCAATTGCCCGCCGGAACATCCCAGTTCAGGTTGCCATCCTTGTCCATTTTTCCGGTGAGATTAATAATGTC
>Ga0206960_1170_pt1 | contig 15390 bp, 15 predicted proteins | sample Alteio_BWOrgHeat_29_FD_153255 | JGI IMG/M metagenome (GOLD analysis project Ga0206960, IMG submission 153255) | Enriched cells from forest soil in Barre Woods Harvard Forest LTER site, Petersham, Massachusetts, United States -... | ecosystem: Environmental > Terrestrial > Soil > Temperate forest >... | reverse complement strand
ACTGATTGCGATAAGACGATTGAACGATGAGCGTCTGATTGACCTTTTTAGGTTCTAACAAGAAATCCATTGATTCTCCGCCCACGATCAAGTCAATGCCTGGTACGTCTTGCGCTAGCTTTAAATCTGCCGTCAACCCTTGATGGGTGAGCGCGATGATGAGTTTGGCTTTCTTTTTCAGAATTGGAACCCATTTTTGAGCAGCTGCTGTTGCTGAAGTCACCTTGATGTCGCTCGGCCAGGTAAGGTTTTCACCTACAAGCCCAAGCACCGCGATTTTATTTTTTTTATAAAAAACTGCGTAGGGTTCAAAAAGTAGTTTTGCATCAGTGCCCGTCGAAAGATTGGCAGCTAGAAATTTAAAGTGAGCACGTTTTCGAAGACTCAGAAGAGTCTTTGTTCCAAGTGCGAAATCTTTGGGTCCAGGTGTTAAGGCGTCGTGTTTCAACACATTCAGTGCGTCGACCATGGTTTGGGCTTGTTGAAGGGTTTGTTTTTCTAGAGCAGGAGCAATACTGATTGTATCGAAAAAAAGATTACCGGCGTCGAGTTGAATAATATCTTCGGCTTTTAATGTTTTAATGAGGTTGAGTTTTCTTGCAAGACCGCCTTTGGGGCCAGCACGACACCCGCAAGGTTCGAGCTCACCGTTTACATCGTTGCTATAAATAAGCGTCGTGGCTTGCAATGACGGCGTAACCGCTAACACGCAGAACGTTAAGAAAAAAATGAACTTCAGAGTCTTACTGCTTCTTCTTTTTTCCAAGTTTCTTTCGTGCGTCTTTAGCTTCGGGTGACTTTGGGTATTCGTCTAAAAGAAGTTCGTAATAAGTTTTGGCATCATCTTTTGAGTTGAGGCCTTCAAAGCTTTGAGCAATTCGAAGAAGGGCCTTTGGAGCATAAGATGACTTGTTCATCTTCTCGGTGAACTTTGAGTAATCGACAATCGCTTTTTTATAATGCTTTTCAGCGAAGAAGGCTTCGCCTCGATAAAAGGTGGCATCTTCACTGTATTTGCCATTCGGATTTCTCAAATAACTTGTGAAAGACTCTATTGCTTCAGTGTACTGTTTTTTTTTAAGCTGATCTTTGCCTTGTTTGTAGGCTTCGGGCGAGTCGGGGGGAGGTACTTGGTTTTGAAGTTTTTTAACGGCTTCTAGAGCAGCGAGCTGCCCGGCCTCAAGGTCTTGCATGCGCTTTTCTAGAGCTTTGAGTTGTTCATCGGCCCTTACTGCGTTTTTTTGAATCACTGACTTTATCGTGTTCAAGTTCTTCAATGCGTCCTGTGAGTCTTACGATTTCTTGTTTCAGCTCATCAACGGCGTATCCGCCTTTAGGCTCTACGGCTTGTACGGACTGAGGGGCTGACTCGTCTTCGCGCAGTTGCGAGCGAGTTTTGAGGCAAGCGGTACTTCCCGTCAGAATGATGAGAGTAAGCGTTACTGTCTTCAATAGGTTTAGCTGTTGTTTTAACATAGGGCCATCATGTCATTTCAGGGCGCACGCGGCAAGAGGTCAGCTTTTGGGTGAAGGAACAGGGGCGGGAGTTGCCAGATTTCCAAAAGGGTTTTGGTTAATAATAACGTTATTGGGTTGCGTAACGGGGGTGCTCAGCCTTTCTGAGTTCGATCTGCTTTTTTTGAGCCTCTTGCTCTTCATACGATTCGACAAAGGTTCCTTGTTGGCCAGGGGCAGACCCTGGAGGTGCCATTGTTGCTATTGGGGTAGGCTTTGCAGCCCGTTCCCCTGAGCCTGAAGCAAACGGATCTGGAGGTGCAGAGATACTGACTCGATTAGCACCTGAGTTGAGTGCTTCGAATTCGGCTTCTTCAGCAAACTTTCTGGCTTTTGATGCGTAGGCCTTTGCTTCTTTAAAGTTCTTCAATCGGTATTCTTGTTTGGCTTTAAAAAACCATTCATTGGCTTGTCTAAAAAGCTCAGGTGCACGCGTGTCGGCTTGAACTTCACGCGCAGCTTTGATGGCCGCGACTGTATTAGACATGTCTTGAACAGGTCTTGAAACGGTCAGGGCACATGCGCCAAGGGCAAGGCCAACGAAAAATAGAATAAAGGAACGGATCCAGCTGCTCACATATAAGAGTGTGAGCGATGGGCCGGGGCTCGTCAAACTCGGAAAGACTTAACGCGCCGCTTTATCGCGACGTGATTGTGAAATTAGCGCGGCGGTTTTTCGCATGAGCGTCTTCTGTATTGCCCGGATCTAAAGGCCGCTCTTTGCCAAAGCTAATCGTTGTAATACGACCTTTGGCAATGCCGAGGTCTGCTAGATATTTACGAACAGCATTGGCGCGTTTTTTCGCCCAATGCGAGGTTGTATTGAATTCCACCGCGAACATCGCAATGACCTTCAATTTGAACTTTTACGCTCGACTTGTCTTTCAAGATATCCGCGTTAGCAGCCAAGTCTTTTTTGGCTTCTGCGTCAAGATTGGGTGAATCATATGGAAAATGAATGGTTTGAAGTCCAAGTGCTTTACCCGAATCAGAGTCGCCTGTTCCGACATTTGTGTCAGCATCAGCAGCCGATGGAACGCTCGGTTCTTCTTCTTGAACGGTTGCCTTCTTAGAGCAGCCTTGAATTCCGATAGCTCCTCCAAGAACAAGCATGAGGGCTAGTACGAGTGACTTTGTACGATTGATAGATGTGAAATTCATTTGAATGGTGGCCTCCTGGAAGGATGTGTAATGGAACCAGAAAACTAGCATGAGTATTTGAAAATGATAAGCCGAAAACAAAACAACGCACCGCATTAGTCTGGATTGGTCGTACGAGATTTGATAGTTCTAGGTTCATGAAATACGCGATCATTTCGGGAAGCCATAGATCCACATCACAAAGTATCAAAGTGAGTCGTTATCTCTCTCACGTCATTCTTCAATCGCAGAAAGACGCGTCAGTAGAGATTTTAGATCTGGGGGGAAATCCTCTTCCGCTTTGGGATGAGTCGTTTTGGTCAAGCGATCCGAAGTGGGATAAAACTTGGAAACCCTTTTCTGACAAACTTCGTGCAGCCGATGCACTGGTTGTGGTTTCTCCTGAATGGGCGGGAATGGCACCTGCGGGGCTTAAAAACTTTTTCTTATTTTGTTCAAAGGGTGAACTTGCACACAAACCAGGAATGATTGTTTCTGTTTCTGCAGGAATGAATGGGGCCTACCCTGTTGCCGAACTCAGAATGACAAGCGGTAAAAATAATCAGCTCGTTTACATTCCGGATCACGTGATCGTTCGAACGGCAGAAGCGGTGTTGAATGATTTAGAAAAACCTGCCTCTCCGATTGACGAAAGTCTGCGTAAACGCATTCACTATTCTTTAAATGTGCTTCAACAGTATGCATTGGCTTTTCGCCAGGTTCGCGAAAGCGGAGTTTTGAATCTGAAGGATTATCCCTTTGGCATGTGAATGAAATCGAAGATCCCTCTTCGAATCATCGAGATCGCAATAGCTGCAAGTAAGAGTGCTGCCAACTTTGAAACAACTACAGTTCCATCTTTTCCTAGAAGGCCGGTAACTTTTTCGGCTCTCTTTAAAACAAGCCAAGCAATAAAATAATTTAAGACGATGGCGGCGAAGGTGATCCAGTGCCCCGCGCTGTTCACTTGGAGCAAGATAGTTGTTAAAATTCCTGGCCCCGTGATGAGTGGAACAGCTAACGGCACGATACCGGTTTCACCCGATCCGCGTTGCATGGCATCGGGTCCGACCAAAAGATCTGCGAGAGAAACGAGCAAAAGAACAAGCCCGCCTGCGATTTTAAAGTCGGGAACTTCAATGCCTAAAAGTCTGAAAATAAGACTTCCGAAAAAAAGAAAAACGATCGCAACGATCAGCGCAACGCCCATGGAGTGGTCGATGATTCGAGTGCGCGCCGTAATCGGTAGGTTTTGCGTCATCGAAACATAGAGGGGCACTGTACCAATAATATCGAGCGCAACGAAAATACCTGTAAATGTCAGTAAAAAAGACTGCATCATGCTTTCAAGTTTATGAGAAATCGCGTGCAACGTCACGAAAATCCGAGAATCGGTCAAGAAGACTTAAAATACGTCGCTCATTTGAGCTTTAGATGTGCAAGGCTGGCATGGAATTCGCTGAGTCTCTTCTCTCAATCGCACAAAAATGTGTGATTTAATGAAGGAGAAATACAAATGATGGATATCAATAAAGCGATTTTAATTGGCCGATTAGGCGCCCAACCCGTAATACGGGCGACCCACCAGGGAATTTCGGTTACAAACTTTCCGGTTGCGACGTCGCGACGGGTTAGAAAGGGTGATGCAGAGAGCGAGACTTACGACCAAGAAACCCAATGGCATCGAATTGTCGTTTGGGGAAAACAAGCTGACTTTTGCTCAAAATATCTTAAAAAAGGGCAGGCTGTTTATATTGAAGGTTCGATTCGCTCGCGAAAGTATAAAACTGATGCTGGTGATGAGAAAAGCATTTCAGAAATTCACGCAGAACGACTCAGCTTGTTGAGCGCTAAAAAGTCGGCACCGGATCACGAGACGGGAAGCGAAGGCTCTGTAGAAGCCGCGGTGACAACCGAACTAAACTAATAGCTTAAAGTCATTTTACCGGGCGAACGACATCACCGACCATCACCGCATGGGGCGTAATGGCAGGGGTGGATTCGTCCGGATAGACTTTATCGACTCGAGCGATGGATGCTGTTTGCTCCACATGAATCACTTTCAGTGTCGCAATCGGAAAAATCATGTCTTTTTGAAGGCGACGATTGAGCAAATCGTGTGTAGGGATTTTTCTCAGCACTTCGATGTGATTGCCGACTTTGATTCCCTGCTTTGACCCTAGAGTGATGTAGAAGTCGCGATGGGTTACTTCGCCTGCGTTGCCCATGTTGAGGCTGCCGTAGGTTCCGTAAATAAATGGTTCTTCATCGTCTGACAGGGCTTTGAGTGGAAAAACCTGAATGAGCGTCAAAACCGTGACGGCGATAAAGCTCAGCTTTAGAATTCCTTTTCGTGAAAACACAAGTATCCCTCCCGGATATCTGCAAATTTCAGCCTCCTTGCGATGTCCGAACGGGCAATCCCTAGCCTGTCCAATTGATTTATCGGCGTGTCGAAATCAAAACATGAGGCAGAAATGACCTATAGGCAGGCCCGTACAATCATCTGTATATTGAGCAGCGCATTTAGCTAAAATCACTGCGGAAACAAGTCGATAAGCAAGAAGAGGGTTTTTTCATGGAGCGCTTCATCGCGGTAGAGATTCAAAAATTTCGTGGAACAATGCGTGATCTCACGTTTGACGTCTTTTTAAAGGTGTCTGGAGACCATTACGCACATGTTTTTTCTAGATCGACGGGCGTCGATTATCAGAGGCTCGAGAAGTATATTTTTCGTGGAGTGAAAGAGCTCTATATTCGAGAAAATGATTATGAAATATATAAAAACTATTCAAAAGTTACAGCCGCGACTGTTTTCACTGACCCAGCTCTAACGCAAGAAAAACGTGTTTCAGCTCTTTTGAATATGACCGAGCAGAACCTTGCTGAAATCTTTACTCGTTTTTCAGTTGATGAACAGGCGGCTCAACAGTCACGAACTTTGGTGCAAGGTTATGTGGGTTTAATGTCGAGCGAGCCTCAAACGTTGGCCATGATTCTCAAACTCGTTTCTTATGGAAATTACCTTTATTATCACGCGGTAGCTGTTTCAGTTTTTAGTTTATTACTGGCGCGTGCTTTGGGTCAGTTTGATTCGAAGTTATTAGAAATTATCGGAATGGGGGGGTTTTTGCACGACATCGGCAGAACGCAGCTTCCGCAAGAAATCAATGAGAGCGCTCGATCTTTTACGCCTGAAGAGTGGAAGATCATGAGGTCTCACCCGAAGCTGGGTTTAGATATGCTTCAAGACGCAAAAAAAATTCCTGATGAAGTAAGGTACATTGTTTATCAGCATCACGAGCAACCCGGAGGCGGTGGGTATCCCAATGCTTTGCGTGGACCTGTGATTTATCCGCCAGCACGCATTGTCTCCATTTGTGATTCATTCAGTGCGTTGATTAGTGCGCGCCCTTTTAGAAAAGCTTATAGTGTTGATGAGGCACTGAAGATCATGCAAGGCGAGTCAGGAAAGTTTGATAAGATTTTAATTCAAACGATGCGAACTGTTTTTGCTCATCGCTTAAGCGAACCTGTTACGCCTACAGGGCAGGCAGCCTAAGAACACCGAAACGAAGGCCCCGGGTGCTTACTCGAACGTGGTCAAAGTTTAAAAGCTCTGTAGCTCGCCAGAGAATAAGAGAACCGGCTAAAAGCACATCGGCTCGACCTTTTTCGACTCCAACTAGTTGTTCGCGTTCGGCGACTGTGCGCCATTTTAATTCTTCAACCATGCGGTGTAAATCACCGTTGGTGAGGATACAACCGTCGAGAGTGTTGCGGTCGTACCGATCGAGTTCGAGAAACCAAGCAGCCAGAGTGGTTGCTGTTCCTGCAACAGCGACGAGTTCGAGATCTTGTTTCTGCTGTTTGCGCCAAGGCTTCATTTTTTCAAGCGCGACATCTATGGCTTCTTGGCAGGCCCAGAATTCGGCATCTTGAACGGGGTCACTCTTAAGGTAGCGCTCTGTGAATCGAACAGAGCCGATATCGAGGCTTTGCCCGCCTGTCGAAGACATAAACTCTGTGCTGCCACCGCCGATGTCTATGACGGCGACTGTTTCAGATTTCATGCCCGGAAGCAAAGCACCTAAAAAAGTATATTTCGCTTCTTGGTCTCCACTAATGACCTGAAAGCGAAAACCTGTTTTCCGTTCGACCTGTTTGAAAAAATCGGGCCCATTTTTTGCGTCTCGCGCCTGACTGGTGGCGACACACGCGGCTTGAGCGGGGTTTAGGCCATGTTTTCGCACGATTTCAGAATAACGAGTGAGGCAGGTCAGCGTTCTTTCAATCGCATCAGGATGAAGGGTGCGGTTTTGATCGACTCCCTGCCCAAGTCTTACGACAGTGGCATGGTCTTCAACGATAGAGCGAACTTCGCCTGCCGATTCATCCCATTCTGAGATGAGTAGCAGACAAGTGTTTGTTCCAAGGTCGATTGAAGCTCGAATCATTTAACCCCAATTATTTAAACAGTTTCTTACCTAAACCTTGCAGAAGGTTCGAACCGGCTCCCTGAGGTGCCAACCTTTTTTGAAGTTCTTGCTTCACGCGCCCTTTGGAAGCGTCAGCAACATTAGCCATTGCGATTTTTGTGAAATACTCTGGAACTTCGCTATAAGAATAATCTGGAGCACTAGCTGATCCTCGAACCGTGACTGGAAAACTCACCGGATCGTTTCCCTTAGCAAGGATGTGTGGCACTTCTGTACCACTGATATTGACTGAAAGATCTCTGGCTTTGGTAAGGTTTTGAGAGTCGATGACGAGCCAGTGTGCGTCGATCTTCTGATCAATCAAGCCGAAGCGAGTGGTGCCTTTCAGATCAACGCCAGAACCTTTTGCGGCTTTCGCAAAAAAGTTCGGTGCATTGAATTGACCGCCTGAAATTGTAAAATCTGAAGTCATGGATTCATACTTCGTTTCACGACTCGGAAGTTTTCCAATTTGCTTTCCCTTCATGCCGGGAATTTTGTCTCCGACTTTCGCTACACCGCTACTAAGCGCTTCAGACACCATTTTGCCCACATCAATGCTTGTGAAAATGGCATCGAGAATTTTCATATTACCCTTGAGGTTCAGGTGGGCTTTAGCTTCATCGGGGTTGAGTCCGGCTCCAGAACCTTTGGCGCTCATCGAAAGTTTGCCGTAAACCGTGTTTTTAAGAGACTGCATCGAAGACGCCACGGCTTCTTTAAGGTCCAGTTGCGATACTTGTGTGTCTAAGGTGTAAGTCGGTTTTGCAGGTTTAAAGTCAGCCGCTGCCTTAAGTGAGAAAGTGCCGCCATAAATACCCATACTGAGCTTTTCAAGGTTGGCGACGAGATTCTTAAACGTAAATTTAGAATTAATGTTTTGAATCGTGCTTCCTTTGGCCTTGATCGATTTCATTTGCACATTCATGTTGGCGGCCATCAGTCGAAGGGCGGGGTTCGTACGTAGGGGATCCAACATTTTATCGTAGTCGGCTGCAGCTGCTGTAGACTGGGCTGCGACGGCAGAAGAGATCCAAAAATCTGCGCTCGCCTTTTTGGCAGCGGGTGCGGCTGGAAAATCGATCAGCTGGTCAAGGTCCATGCCGGTTGATTCGATATTCAGTGTGGCTTGTGGGGCTGCGAACGAAACCACTTTGCCGGTTATGCGAAGGTCATTTCCAGGAGCTTTAAAAGTCAAATTCAGGTCTTTCACTTGGTCTGTAATAATATGAATGCCTGCATTGATAATGGGTTTACCTTTTAGCATCGGTGCTTTTGCGGTGAGCTGTGTGAGGTCAATGTCAGCCGAATAGCCCAGCTTATCTGATGGGCCATTGGCCATCGCTTTTAGTTTTAGAGTACCGCCGAGCTCAAAGCTCTTAGCCATCGGAATGAGTTCGCTCCACTCCTTCAAAGCGATGTCATTTGAGCTGATTTCAGCTTTGATGGATTGACTTGGAAGATTCGTGATTGTTGCCTTGGCATCGATGTCAGCGTTGTGAAATTTGATGTGAAATTTATCGATTTGCGCTTCTTTAGGTGAAGCCGTTAAAGCCAGTTCAGCATGTGCCGGAATGCCTTTGTTTTTAAGAAAAACGCCCGGAACCGCGATGACTAAGTCATCGAGATTGACCGTCAATTGACCCTGAACCTGTTCGAACTCTGTTCCGCTGAAATGAGGTTTAAGTTCTCCGGTAATTTTAGCGGGGCCCTTTACGCTGAAAACTTTTGCCATTACGGTGTCGAGGTCAGCAGAAATTTCAAGTTCCATTGGTCGACTGAGAGAAAGATCACGAACGATAAAGTTTAAATTTTTGGTTTCGCTTTTGAGTGAAGTGCTTTCATCTAAATAAGTGAGGTGCGCGTTGAGCAGTTCAAGCCCAAGGCGAGCATGTGTGGCCATGGCCGGAAGCTGCATGCTTTGCGAAGAAGAAGTTTTAGTCGCAGTTTGTTGTGGAGCACTTGCTTGCTGGGTCTGGGGTTGGGCTGGTTTTGTGGCGGGTTCACCTTTAGCGGTCTGAGCTTGAGGGGCACTCGCCGCAGCGGTTGGAGCAGAAGCAGGGCTTGAGGTCTTGACGAGGCTCAAGAGATTCATTTTTCCTGCTCTGTTTTTAATGACCAAAATTTCTGGGGTTTGCATTCTGAAATTCAATGCAGGCGAGCCCGTTAAAAAAGAAGAGAAAGGAATATGAATCATTGCATCTTGGACAGAGATGACTTGATGTTGACTTGCGTCTGTTAATTTAACGCCGTCTACTTTTACTAAGATTTTTCCCCAGAGCGAGAGAGTGAGTTTTCCGATTTCAAGCTTTCCGTTGATGTGCTCGTTAGCGACTGAAACGATTTGCGGCCTGTATTTATCGACATCCACGACGAGTGGAATAATAATGATGGCGGCAATCAGAAGGGCAAATAGTACACCGAAAAATATCGCGAGTTTCTTGAACATGGATGAGGTCCTTTCAGAGGCGCTAGCTCTTTATTTTTTTCAAAATCAAATCTTGTAGTAGTGAAGGGTTGGCTTTTCCGCCTGTGGCCTTCATAGCCTGGCCGACGAGAAAACCGATGACCTTTTCTTTACCGGCTTTGAATTCTGCCACTTGAGCAGGGTGTCTGGCAATAATCTCGTCTAAGACCGGCTCTAATGCACCGAGGTCACTGACCTGTTTGAGGCCTTCTTTTTCGACGATTTTTTGAATGGAGTCTCCGGTTTTCCAAGCTTGAAGCAGGGCTTGTTTGGCACCCGTGCTTGAAACGACTTTCTGAGTTAAAAGCTCGACTAAATCAGCCACATGGGCGGGTTTGAGCCGGCTTTGACTCATCTCGATGTTTTCTTCATGGAGGAGTCGGGTCACTTCACCCGTAATGAGATTGGCCGTTGTTTTGGCAGCAAGCTTCGGGTTTTTAACGGTCGCTAGGCTTTGTTCAAAAAAGACAGCCAAAGGTTTAGAGGCGGTGAGCGTCAAAGCATCCAGTGCAGGTAAACCATATTCTGAAATGTAGCGCTGTCTTTTTTCATGCGGAAGTTCCGGAAGTGTTTTTTTGATTTTTTCGATCCAGGCTTTATCGACTGAGACCGGAAGTAAATCAGGCTCCGGAAAATAACGGTAATCGTGCGCGTCTTCTTTTGAGCGCATAGAAAGAGTGACGTTTTTCGCTGAGTCATAAAGGCGAGTTTCTTGAATGACTTTTCCGCCGCCTTGAACAACGCCAATCTGTCTATTCACTTCGTATTCGATTGCTTTCTCTACAAAGCGAAACGAGTTCACATTTTTAATTTCAGTGCGTGTGCCGAGGGTCGATGATCCCATGGGCCTAATACTGACATTGGCATCGCAACGAAAGTTGCCTTCTTGCATATTGCCGTCACAAATATCAAGATAAGTGACGATGGCGTGCAGTGCACGAAGGTAGGCACCCGCTTCTTCGGGTGTGCGCATATCCGGGAAGCTCACGATTTCGACCAGTGGCATGCCGGCTCGATTTAAGTTCACAAGCGAGTAGCCCGACATGTGCACATTTTTACCTGCGTCTTCTTCAAGGTGAATGCGCTGAACATTGATTTTCTTTTTTTCTCCGCTTGCGAGTTCAATCTGTAGGGTTCCGTTTTCGCAAAGCGGCTGATCGTATTGGCTGATCTGGTAACCTTTCGGAAGGTCAGGATAGAAATAATTTTTTCGCGCAAAAATACTCTTTTTTCGAATCTCACAACCGAGCGCGAGCCCAGCCTTAATGGCAAAGGCAACGACTTGCTCATTTAATACAGGCAAGGTTCCTGGATGGCCGGTGCACACAGGGCAAGTGTTTGCGTTGGCGACTTCATTAGCTACGCTATGGCCCGTTTCAAGTCGCGCCCTGCAGCGGCAGAAAATTTTAGATTGGGTCGAGAGCTGAGCATGAACTTCAAGCCCGATGACGGTTTCCCATTCAAGACTCATGGCCGCGCCCTTTCTCGATGAAGTGTGCGGTTTCAAGAAGTCGACCTTCACCAAAGTGAGGGCCAATCAAGTGAAGGCCAATCGAAAGGTCTTCTTTGTCTTTTCCGCAGGGAAGGCTCAGAGCCGGAAGCCCAGCAAGGCTTGCAGGAATGGTGCAAATATCCATCAGGTACATTTGAAGCGGGTCAGAAACTTTTTCGCCGCGTTTAAAGGCAGTTGTCGGTGCAACAGGTGCTGCGATAATATCCACTTTTTTGAAGGCATCTTCAAAATCTTTTCGAATGAGCCTGCGAACCTGACAAGCACGCAGGTAATAGGCTTCATAGTAACCACTTGAGAGCGCGAAGGTGCCGAGCAGAATTCTGCGCTTCACTTCTGCGCCGAAGAGTGAGCGTGTTTTTTTGTAAAATGTGGCTAAATCTGAAGCTTCTTCTGCTTCTTTTGAGCGTACACCGTAGCGTACACCGTCAAAGCGAGCAAGATTGCTTGAGGCTTCGCTGACCGCAACAACATAATACGTGGCAATAGAATACCGAGTGTGGGGTAAAGAGATCTCGACTCGTTTTGCGCCTTTTGATTCGCACCACTTGAGTGTGCTCTCAACGGCTGAGGCTACTTCAGTCTGTAAGCCGTCTCCGAAATATTCTTTAGGTACGCCGATTCGAAGGCCATTCAGATCTTTTTTAGATAATGAGCGGAGCTGTTCAGCCCAATTTAATTTTTCAGCAGGTGCGGTGGTGGAGTCTCTCGGGTCATGGCCTGACATGGTTTGAAGAAGCAGAGCCGAGTCTTCAACGGTGTTTGAAAGTGTTCCCACTTGATCAAGTGAAGAGGCAAAGGCAATGAGTCCGTAGCGGCTGATGCGGCCATAAGTGGGTTTAACTCCGACGAGACCGCAATAAGAAGCGGGAAGTCGAACAGAACCACCGGTGTCTGTTCCGAGTGAGGCCACGCATAGACCTGCTTTCACAGCAGCAGCACTGGCTCCGCTGGATCCGCCCGGCACACGATCATAATGTGTGGGGTGTTTCACGGCGCCATAGGCAGAGTTTTCATTCGAGCTGCCCATGGCGAATTCGTCCATGTTGAGTTTACCTAACGAAAGAGCGCCCGCTTTTTCAAGTCGCTCGACCGCTGTTGCAGTATACGGAGGAATATAATTTTCCAAAATTTTAGAAGCGCACGTAGTGCGCACACCTTCGAGGGTCAATACGTCTTTGATTCCGAGTGGAATTCCAAAAAGCGGAGATTGCTCACGTGGGACTTTTCCGTGTTTTAGAAAAATAGAATCTGCGTGCTGGGCCTGTGCCATCACGCGGTCTTTACAAACGGTGATAAAGGTATTGAGATCACTCTTTTCGATCGCGTCTAAATATTCTTTAGTCAGCTCTGATGGAGAAATTTTTCGAGCGTCGAAGGCGTCGTGAGTTTCTCTGATGGTGCGAAATACCGGCATCTGGTGTCCTTGTGATGTCCTTAAATAATAGGGGGGACTTTGAATCCATCGTTTAAAACAGATGGAGCGTCTTTTAATGTTTTTGAATGCCCTTGTGCGTCTGGAGCGAAGACTTCGACTTCATCAGGGCGAAGTGCTGTCTCAATAGTCAACGGATGGGTTAGCGGCTCAACGCCAGAGACATTCACTTCCGAAAGTTGCTCAATGTAAGAGAGAACCTGCTGAAGCTGCGGAATAAACTTTTGTACTTCTTCGGGCGTGAGTTCAAGTCGCGCCAAATTGGCGACTCGTAGCGTCAGGCTTTCATCGACTTTGACCATGCCGGCACTTTATCTAACCTCGGGGTGGGGGGCAAGTAGTGGTCGTGGGCCTGAAAATAAAAATCCCAGGTGCCTCCACGAGGTTCACCTGGGATCTGAACTGAACAATAGAGATAAAAAGAACTAAGCTGCTTGGCTTGAGCCTGTACCGGTATCGCCCACCTTGCGGTAGCTGCCGGCTTTCAGGCCGTGACGTCTGAGCAATCGCAGAAAGTTACTGCGATCGATCTTTGATTCACGAGCTGCGGCTGAAACGTTGCCGCCGTTACGATTTAGCGTCGAGACAAGGTATTCTCTCTCGAAGTTATCGCACCAGCGTTTTTTGAGTTCCATATAGCCATCAGCACTCGAATTTTCAGGCGACTGATAAGGTGACGCCACGAGTTCGAGTTTTGATCCGCCTGGAGCGCGAGCACCTGTCGGAATCGAAAATGCTGAAGCCGGAATGGTTCCACTTCCCATCCAAACTAAGGCTAAGCGTTCAACCGCGTTTAAAAGCTCTCGAACATTGCCTGGCCAAGAGTAACCGCGGACAGCTTCTTCAGCCTCAGGCGAGAAACCGGTGAAGGTTTTGCCACGGCGTAAGAAAGCGCGTTCGCAGAATTGAGCGGCCATCGGTACGATATCGGTCGTACGATCGCGAAGGGCTGGAACTTCAAGCACCACGCGATTAATACGATGATAAAGGTCTTCTCTGAATTTTCCGCCTTTTACACGTTGATCCAGATCTTGATTGGTCGCTGCTACAATGCGCACATCGGTTTCAAGATCAGCGGTTCCGCCGACGCGACGAAACGTTTTTTCTTGAACGACGCGCAAAAGCTTTGCTTGAAGCTTGACGTCCATTTCACCGACTTCATCGAGAAACAGAGTGCCGCCCTTTGCAATTTCAAACAGACCACGTTTTTGTGTGGCAGCACCTGTGAAGGCACCTTTTTCGTGTCCGAAAAGTTCAGATTCCAACAACTGCTCAGAAAAATTTGCGCAGTTCACGGCAACCCATGGGCCTTTGCCGCGGCGTGATCCCGCATGAATCATGCGTGCAATGCCTTCTTTACCGGTTCCGCTCTCACCTAAAATGAGCACGGCGGGTTCTTCAGCATCACCACGAAGCGACTCACGGCGAAGAACGGTGAGCCACTCGTTGGTTTTGGTCATGACCGGATCTTTTGAAACGTACCAGAATTCGTCTTCGGCTTTGCCTTCAACGCGTTCGATTCGTGATTCCAGTCGACCGACAAGGTCTTTGTTTTCTTTTTCGAGCTGATACTCGCGAATGCAGCGTTTTACGCTGTGGCTTAATTCGTCCATATCGAAAGGCTTTTCCAAATAGTCTTGGGCGCCCTTTCTTAGAGATTGAACGGCAGCTTCTTTTTCGCCGTGACCTGTGATCACGATGACTCTGACGTTCGACTGTTTTTCTTTGGCCCAAGTCAATAACTGAAAGCCATCTTTACCTGGCATTTTCAAGTCAGTGACCATAACGGCGAATTCTGAGCCTTTTGTAAATTGCGATTCTGCTTCAGCAGCATTTGCTGCTGTTTGCACTTCGCAGTTTTCTCGTTCAAGTCGCGACTTGAGCAGCTTTCTAATGCTGTCTTCGTCGTCGACGATTAGTACTCTGGGTTTCATATCGTTCTCCTTCTCTCTTTTTCGTTCGTTCAGTTCAATGGACATCTCTAAAATCATTAGGAATCCGGATGATAAATCTTGATCCCTTGCCTAGTTCGCTTTCGACAACAATTGAGGCGTGAATTTTATTTAAAATTCCGTAGCTCAAGCTCAGGCCTAAGCCCATGCCTTGACCCACCTCTTTTGTAGTAAAAAACGGATTGAAAACTTTTGATTTGGTGTGCTCGCTCATTCCGCTGCCATCGTCGCGAAATGAAACTTCAACAAAGGGGCCATCTTGTCGTGTGGTGATCCAGATGTTACCAGCACCCCGCCCACACGATTCAATGGCATCTCGTGCATTTGTCGAGAGATTGATGAAAACTTGCTCGAGCTGTAACGGGTTAGCATAAGTGTTTTGAATCTTTTGGCCGAACTCTCGGTGAACTTGAATTCCTCGAGAGCTAAATTGCCGAGAGAGCATTTTTAATGCCTCTTCGATGGCATGGTGAACATCAACGGTTTCGAAAGACTCTGTTGATTTTCGAGTGAAGGTTCTCAGGTGTTGAATGATGGCCGCCATTTTGTCGACATTAGAAACAATTTCTTTGAGGTGACCTTGTGTTGGCTCTGTATTCTCTGGAGTGGTCGCTTGAAGCTCTTGTGCATAGCCACGAATGCCTTGAAGGGGCTGGTTGAGTTCGTGAGCAATGCCTGCAGCAAGTTCGCCGAGCGCCGCCATTTTTCCGGCCTGAATCAGTGTTTCTTGCATGGCTTTGAGTTCGGCATTGTTCTTTTCGAGTTGAACATAGGCATTTCTCAATTCAGAGTGTTTCGTAATCAGTTCGCGTTCCATTCGTTTTTTCTCAGTCACGTCTCGAAACAGAGCGACCGTTAACGAAGTGGGTGAGTTGAGTTTTCGAATACTGATA
>Ga0206960_1169_pt1 | contig 15394 bp, 11 predicted proteins | sample Alteio_BWOrgHeat_29_FD_153255 | JGI IMG/M metagenome (GOLD analysis project Ga0206960, IMG submission 153255) | Enriched cells from forest soil in Barre Woods Harvard Forest LTER site, Petersham, Massachusetts, United States -... | ecosystem: Environmental > Terrestrial > Soil > Temperate forest >... | reverse complement strand
CCTCGCGCTCGAAGCGCTGGCGCGCGCTGAGGGTGGTCGCCAGCTGCGGCGCGAGGACCTTGATCGCCACGGTGCGGCCCCGGTTGCGCTCGAACGCCTTCAGGACAACGCCCATGCCGCCGCGGCCGATGACGCCGAGCACCTCGTATCTGCCGATGCGGGCGAGCTTTTCCGGATTGGCGTTCGCGCCGAGGAACGGCATATCCTCGAGGGCGACGGTGTCGGCGCCTACTGTGGCGATCGATTGCTCGCCTTCACCCTTGAGTCGCTCCATGGCGCGCATGAGGGCCGGCCGCTGCCGTTGTTCGAATGTGCCCGCGCACTTGGGCCAGGCCGCATCGCACGCCGTCATGTCCTCGAGCATCTGCTGGCACTCGGCGCAGCCTTCGAGATGGGCGCCGAGCTCGGTCTGCTCGGATTCGTCGAGCCCGCCTTCGAGCATGGCGTTCCAGCAGCGGGCGTCGGGACAAACTTGTTGCCTACTCACGTTCGTCTCCTGCGTGTCAATCCGGCAAATTCCTGTTCAATTGCAGATTGCAGATTTGAATTCATTCTGCATTTGCAATCTACAATCTGCATTCCTGTTCGTTGAGCGCTTTATCGATTTCTTGCTTCAACCGCACCATGACGCGGCGTTTGGCGAGGTAGATGGCGGCGGTGCTCATGCGCAGGATGCGGGCGGCTTCTTTACCGCTCTTGCCGTCCACCGCGGTCAGCCAGAACGCTTGCCAGGTGGAGTGCTGGAAGTCGCGGCGCACCAGGTCCGCTGCCCAGGCAAAGAGCTGCCGCTGATATTCCTGCTCCCAGAGAGCGGTCTCGTCGGGGCTGGGGCTTGGCTCTTCCTCGAGGCGGCGCTGGGTGGCGGAGTCCCCGCTGGCGGCTTGGTGTCGGCGGCGGGCGTTGAACCAGTCGCGCAGCTCGTTGCGGACGACCGTGAACAGCCAGCCGCGGAAGGACCCGCGCTTGGGATCGTACTCGAGCCGACACGCCGAGCGCGCGACGGCGCGCAGCACCTCTTGCGTCAGGTCCGCGGCGTCGGCGTCTTGCAGCCCATTCTTCTGGGCGTACGCGTAGACCAGGGGCGCGTAGATTTCCACAAATTCAGACCACGCCTCGCGATCCTGCTGATCACGAATCCGCACCAGCAGGCTCGCCCGCGTGATCACCGAATCGGCCATCGTGTGCCCTCTGTACCATCTACCGCCCGAGAGCCGGAATCTATCGCGAATCCCTTCATGGTAGCATATCGCCAAGACGGAGTGTGCGAGTGAGCCGACAGCGCGAAACCAATTGCCAATTACCTGTCGCATCAAACAAGCGCGATCGGCCGGATTGGCGAGCCCGTCGCGCCCTGAAACTTCAACGGTATGCCGATAAACGCGAAGGTGTACTGCTTGGCCGAAGCGAGTTCGCGGAGATCGAGGTTCTCGATGATAAAGATGCCTTTTTGCGTCAGGAGATGAATGTGGGCAAATAGCGTCGCACCGGTCTCGGGATCGACGTCGTTGGGCGCATCCCATGCCATGTTGTCTGCGCCGACCGCCGCCACACCGCGTTCGGCCGCCCAGATGGTTGCCGATTTGCCGACTCCCGCGGCTTGCAGATACGCTTCTTCATCATTCCAAAGCGTGTCGAAGCCAGTGCGCACCAGCAGGACATCGCCTTTTTCGACCTCGACGTTCTGGGCCCTGGCACACCCAATCAATTCATCGGCACTGATACTGTAATGGCGCGGCAATGGCGATTGGCCTTTCCAGGTTGCGACATCAAGCAGGACGCCGCGCGTGACCAGCGGCGGCACATGCTCGATGCCGAGCCGCTTGAAACCGGTCGGCGTCTCGACGGTGTCGGAGTCAATGTTGCCGAAGATCTTCAAGCCACATGCCTGATGACAAAGGGCATCAATGTGGGTGCCGCTGTGTTCCATCATCGTAAGCACGCCGGATGCCCCCGAGCGCGGCCCGTGAAGCGCTGGATTGTATGTGTCGCGGTGGCGGCGATGCAGGGCATAGAAATAGCCCGGCTTGTGAGCCGGATGAATCGGCATTCCCTGAAACCGGGGCTGTTCCAGGTCAATGACCCGTGCATTCTTCAGTTGCTCGGCCAGCGATGACGGCATGTCTAGCTCCCCAAGGAAACCAAGTTTACTTTGAGGTCATCGTACAGATAAGCCCGGATGCGCGAGCTGGCCGGCACGGAAGATGTTTCGATTCATGCAATGAAGAAAGGCGGCTGCCTGAGCCGATGGGGCGCAGTGTGGACGTTTCGCGCGAAAATGTGATAACAGCTGCTGTTGGGTTCACCCTTTGTTCGAAAGTTAGCAGGCGCTGTTGAGCGGCGGACCGGCCTGAGACAAGGAACTATCGATGACAGGAAAAGCTGTTGGCTTGCTAATTGCATTGACTGTCGCATTCCCAGCGCATGGGTTCGCAGGCGACGCAGGGACCTTGCAGAAAATCCAGATCGAACCCAAAAGCTTCACCCTCGCCGGTCGCGACGCCTGGCGCCAGTTGCTCGTCTCCTCGGAGAAATTGCGCGATCTCACACGCGAGGTCGCTTACGACAGCGATCCGCCTGGCATCGTACGCATCGACTCCACCGGCCTCGTCACGCCGATCAGGGACGGCAAGGCGACCATTATCGTCACCGCGCCAGGCGTTGCTCCCGCTAAGGTCGAGGTCACCGTCACGCATGTCGCGGAGGATTTGCCGATCAATTTCGCCAATCAGGTGGTGCCTCTGTTCACGAAGTTTGGTTGCAATGCGGGCGGCTGTCATGGCAAAGCGTCGGGGCAAAACGGCTTCAAGCTGTCGCTGCTGGGGTTCGAGCCGGAGGACGATTACGAGTTTATCGTCAAGGAAGCGCGCGGCCGACGGTTGATGCTGTCGGCGCCGGCCAACAGTATGCTGCTCCTGAAAGCGTCTGGCGGCATGGCGCATGGCGGCGGCCGGAAGATCGATGCCGACTCGCCGGCGTATCGCATTCTGTTGCGCTGGATCGAGCAGGGGACGCCGTTTGGCCGGGCCAGCGATCCGACCGTGACGCGCATCGAGGTGTTGCCGGGCGAGCGGTTGCTCGAGCGCAACAGCGGGCAGCAGCTCGCCGTCATTGCGCATCAGAGCGACGACTCGTCGGTTGATGTGACCCGCATGGCTCAATTCGAGGTCAACGATCGTGATCTGGCGGAAGTAAGCGCGACGGGGCTGGTCTCGACGCGCAACGTGCCCGGCACTTTCGCCGTCATGGCCCGCTATCAGACACACGTGTCGGCGTTTCGGGCGCTGGTGCCGCTGGGCGAGAAGGTCGCGAAGCTGCCGCCTGCCAAGAACTTCATCGACGAGCAGGTGTTCCGCCAATTGCAAAAGCTCGGGCTGCCGCCGTCGGAGCTGTGCGATGACGCGACGTTTCTGCGCCGCGTGACGCTCGACATCGCCGGCCGGCTGCCGACGCTCGAGGAGACGCAGAAGTTCCTCGCCGACAAGGACGCCGACCGGCACGAGAAACTGGTCGATCGTTTGCTGGCGAGCCCGGATTACGCCGACTACTTCGCGGGCAAATGGAGCGCGGTGTTGCGCAATCGCCGCACCAATCCCAAGGACGACGCTCGGCCCACCTTCGCGTTCCATGCGTGGATTCGCGAATCGCTGGACAAGAATGTGCCGTTCGACGAGTTCGTGCGCGACGTGCTGACGGCGCAGGGTGAAGCGATCAAGACGCCGCCGGTCGCGTGGTATCGCGAGGTCAAGGACGTCTCGTCTCAGGTCGAGGACGCCGCCCAGCTCTTCCTCGGCCAGCGCATCGCTTGCGCCAAGTGCCATCATCATCCGCTCGAGAAGTGGAACCAGCAGGATTACTGGGCGCTGGCGGCGTTCTTTTCGCGCGTCGATGTCAGGGCGCCAATTGGAGAAAAGAAGGACAAGAAAACCGGCGCCGTCGAGGGGGGCCAATCGTGGCGCGTCGGCCTCAAGCCTGTCAGGGCCGAGACGATCCATCCGCGGACCAAGAAGACGCTCAAACCCGCTGGTCTCGACGGTCCCGAATTGACGCTTGCTGCCGACGCCGACCCGCGCGGCAAGCTCGTCGATTGGATGGCCGAGCCGAAGAACCCGTTTTTCGCGCGGGCGCTGGCCAATCGCTACTGGAAGCACTTTCTGGGCCGCGGTCTGGTGGAGCCGGAGGACGACATGCGCGCCACCAACCCGCCGACGAATCCGGAGCTGCTCGACGCGCTTGCCAAGCATTTCGCCGACAGCAAGTACGACTTGAAGAAGCTGGTGCGCGTCATCTGCACGTCGAACACGTATCGCCTGAGTGCGATGCCGAACAAACACAACGCGGACGATCGGCAAAACTACTCGCGCTTCTTGCCGCGCCGGCTGCACGCGGAGGTGCTCTATGACGCGATCGATGCGGTGACGCTGTCGAAGCCCGCGTTCAAGGGAGTGCCGGCGGGGACGCGCGCGGTGCAATTGCCGGACAATCAGTTCGAGTCGTACTTCCTGAGCGTGTTCGGCCGACCCGATTTCGCGACCGCCTGCGAATGCGAGCGTGGCTCCGACTCGAGCCTGGCCCAGAGCCTGCACCTTTACAACTCCGTCGAGCTCGCCAAGAAGGTTGCCGGCGAGCGTCTCAAGCAGCTTGTGAGCGACAAGCGTCCCGTCGATGACCGCCTGCGCGAGTTGTATCTGACCGCCCTGTCGCGCCCGCCCAGCGCCGACGAGTTGGACCACATGAAGGCGTATCTGCAAGCCCGACCCAACAACCAGTCGGCGGCGTTTGAAGATCTGCTGTGGGTGCTCGTGAACACCAAAGAGTTCTTGTACAACCATTGACCGGATGCCATGGGTATAGAACGTCCCGTCCGCGGCTGATCCGGCGATACCCAACCGCTGGACTTCGCCTTGGACGGGACGCTCGGGCATCCTATTTCCTTCCGGATCAAGATGGCGTTGAGATTGGATTCGCCGGTCTCAAGAATACATAAACGAGCCGGAAGCGTTAGCGACGGTTCTACCCCAAACCGTCGCCAACGCTTCCGGCTCGTTCGCAACGAAGGTGGGCATTTACGAATTCTTGATGCCGTAAAGTGCCCGCTATCGGCATAACCGTAACGATACCAGTCAGCGCTCGGGCAAGGCGATTTGCCGCAACCAATTGGAAAACAATCGCTTACGGCTTTGTTGCCGCATGCCACGCCCCACTCCTCGCGATGCGAAGTTTTCTCTACCCATCCTCCCAGCCCGACGATACTCACCTTACCCAACCGCTGACTCGATCCGGCCTTCTCTCCCAATGAAACGGTTCGCGCGTCCCGGATCGATTGCGCGCATGGATCGCGCGCGTGGGTCCGACCGATCGCACGAACGATACCTGCATGGAGGTAGGCATCGTGTTCGTCTCCCTATTGCTCGGCACTGCACTTTCAATCGGTCAACCCCAGCCGCCGCAGAGGGCGATGCTATTGGCGCCGGTCGTCTCCGCATCGGCGCAACAGCCCGACGCCAAGGCGCCGCCGCCTGCCAAGCCCGGCGAACCAGCTCCCGCGACCGATGCGAAGTCGTATCAGATTTACGACAGCGCCAGGCCGGGGTTCCTGCACCGCCTCGCCCACGCCTACATCGATGAGTTTCATCCCAAGCCGGACAACGGCAACGGCGACGACAAAGGCGACGATAAAGCCAACGGCAACGGCAATGGAAACGGGAACGGCAGCAGCGAGGAGCCCAAGCGCCGCGGTCTGCCAGCGCCATTCGAAGCGCCGCCGTTCCCCACGGCCGAGTACCAGGGCTTCCCGCTCATCGGCGTTCCCTACGACACCACCAAGTATCCCCTCATGAAGGCGCTCGAAGGCACCCAGGTTGGTCGATTCCTCGATGACAATCGCACGCGCTTTTACGGTTGGGCGAACGCCTCCTTCAACTGGACCAACAACCGCATCACCAATACGCCGACTTCGTACTGGGTTGTTCCCAACCAAATTGAACTGGATCAGTTCGTCATGCGCCTGGAGCGCCCACTCGACACCGTGCAGCGCGACCATATCGACTGGGGCTATCGCCTCACCGTCGATTACGGCATCGACTATCGCTACTTCACGGCCGGCGGTTGGTTCAGCCGGCAGCTCCTCGTCAACAACAACCTCTACGGCTGGGATCCGACCGAAGCGTACTTCAACCTGTACTTTCCTTGCGTCGCCCGCGGCATGATTCTGACCGTCGGCCGCTGGATCGCCACTCCCGACATCGAGACGCAGTTCGCCCCTGACAACTACATGGGCTCGCACTCGCTTCAGTTCACCGTGGACGAATACACTCAGACCGGCGTCATGGCGACCGTCATGCTCAACGACCAGTGGACGGTGCAGGCCGCCATCCACGCCGGCGCCGACATGGCGCCGTGGTACCAGGGCGCCCAGCCGACTGGCATGTTCGGCGTCCGCTGGGTCTCCAAGGACAATAACGACGGGTTCTATACGGTGCTAAACTCCATCAGCAACGCCAACTTCCAGTACTTCGACCAGGACGGCGTGCCCTCGGGGCATCACAACTACAACATCATCCAATCGACCTGGCAGCACCGCTTCACGCCCAAGATATTCACCAAGACCGAAGCCTACTACATGTGGGAGCACGACGCCCCCGTCGGAGGCACTCCCAGCATCGGCCCCGTCCAGTTCGGCCTGGGCAACGGCCTCGGACCGACCATCCCCGGCACGTCCGCAACCTACGGCGTGCTCAACTACACCATGTTCGAGATGAGCAAGAAGGACTTCCTCGTGTTCCGCAACGAATGGATGAAGGACGAGAACGGAACCCGTTACGGCTTCGCGGGCAACTACAGCAGCCATTCGATCGGCTGGACGCACAATTTCTCGCCGTCCTTCCAGGTGCGCCCCGAGTTCGGCTACTACCGCAACTGGAACACGCTGACCTTCGACAACGGCCAGCGCAAGGACATGTTCATGGGCGCGCTCGACTTTACCGTGCGGTTCTAAATCAGGATGCGCCCGGGCAGCCTCCCCTGCCTGGTTTGCTCAAGGAAGGCAGTCAGGAAGATGCTGCTCACGCTCGTTCTCGGAATGTCGCTATGCGCCGGGCAGGTGGAAACACCTACCCCGGCGAACTCAGGAAAAGCGGCTCTGCTGCCGCCCGAGCCTGCCGCGCAGACTGACAAGAAAGACAAGGACAAGGACGCCACGCCGCAGGAGCGCACGCACTTTCTGCGCGCGTTTCTGAAGGCGTACGCGGACGAGTTCAAGAAGAAGGACGATAGCGGCGACGACTCAACGCCGCCCGCCCGCCGCGCCTTGCCGGAGCCGTGGTCGTCGCCCCCGTTCCCGGGGCACGAGTTTCAGGGCTATCCGCTCATCGGCGTTCCCGCCAGCACCGACACTTATCCGTTCATGAAGGCGTTCTACGACTGCACCGCCGGCACGCCTTTCGGCGAATGCGTCAAGGAAAGCAAGATCAAGGTCGATGGCTGGCTCGTCGGCAGCTACAACTTCAGCACCGCCAAAGTCTCGAATCTGCCCTCGTCCTACTGGGTGGTGCCGAACCGCGCCGAGCTCGACCAGGGCGTCATCCGCATCGCCCGCGACATGGATACCGTGCAGACAGACCACATCGACTGGGGCTTCCGCTGCATCAACCTTTACGGCATTGATTATCGGTACACCACGGCGGGCGGCTGGGCCAGCGACCAACTGTTGCGCAACAATCGCCTCTATGGCTACGATCCGACCGAGCAGTATTTCGACCTGTATATACCGTGGGTGGCCCAGGGCATGGTGATACGTGTGGGCCGCTGGATCGCCTGCCCCGATATCGAAACGCAATATGGCCCAGATAACTACATGGGCAGCCATTCGCTGCTGTTCACCTACGATTCCTACACGCAGACCGGCGTCATGCTCACGTTCAAGCTGTCCGATCAACTCATGGTGCAGGGGGCGATCCACGCCGGCACCGACATGGCGCCCTGGTACCCCGGCGCCACCGCCACCGGTTTCTTCGGCATTCGCTGGGTCGCCCCCGACAACAACAACGCCGTCTATACGTGCCTCAACAACATCAACGACGCGCGCTTCCGCCGGCTCGAGATCGACGGCCAAACCGCCGGGCACGACAACTTCAATTACCTCGTCTCCACCTGGGAGCATCGCTTCAACGAGAACGTGCACACCAAGACCGAGGCCTACTTCATGTGGCAGCGCGACGCTTACGTGGGCGGCACCGTTAGCGTCGGTCCGCCGCAATCCTTCGGCGGCGGCGGCGGGGCGGGCGCGTTCATCCCCGGCTATTCCCTCAACTACGGTCTGGTCAACTTCACCATGGTCGGATTAAGTAAAAAGGACTATCTCACCTTCCGCAACGAGCTCTGGAACGATCCGCAAGGAGAACGCACCGGCTATCGCAGCCTCTTCTCCACCCACTCCGTCGGCTGGACGCATCACTTCAGCAGCGTCTTCCAGATTCGCCCCGAGATCGGCTTCTATCACTCGTACAACGAGCGCGCCTTCGATCTGGGCGCGACGCGCAACATGCTCATGGGCGGCTTCGACGCCATCTGGCGATTTTGACCGCCGCCTCCCCTCAACAATTGACGAGATGCTTGCCGTTCAGCCGGGTGATGGACTGCGCTCGCCCGGCTTCGGTTTCTTGCAGTTGGAGAACCATGACCTTGGCGTCGCTCACGTTGTCCGGGCAGCCGGCTTTGGTGGCGGAGCGTACGGTCTCGACGACGCTGTCCGCGCTTCTGTCGTCCACCAGAAATTCGACGCGGCATTTCGGCCGACGCGCGGTGATTTGACGATCGCGATAGATCAGCGTGTAACCCGGATCGGTGCTGCCGCTCAGGACCTCGCTGACGGAGGTGACATCGATGCCCTGACGGTTGAGGGCCGACTGCAGGAGGTCGAGGTGGTAGGGGCGAATGATGGCAATGACGAGCTTCACGGCGTGGCCCTCTCTAAATACTCGTGCGTGATTCTGCAGCAGCCGCGAATTTTGCGGCTACTGCAGAATCACGCACGCTGACATAACTTGACAAGACTGCAACGCCGTCCGTGACGTACTCCAATCCATTGTGAATATTCTCGCACAATCGCTGTCAAGTGTGCATCAAGACTCGATTTAGCGGAATCAAGAATGCGCAAAGACGCAAACTCGATCGGAGCGCGCGCACTTTCCCCTTTCCACCTGAATTCAGGGGTAATGCACGCCGGTTCCAAGAGAAAATTGGCGGACCATTGGTGTTATCCTCGCTCAGTATTATGGAGGAGTCTTCGCGTCTCCCTTTTATCGTTCACCTTCCAGGAGTGCCCCATGAAATTGCTTTGCTTTCCAGTCGCACTGTTCGCCGCGGTCTGCGTTCAAGCTCAGGAGCCCAATGTCGCCGGCCGTTCGGAGCCCGTCAGTGTGGCCCTGGAAAAGCAGGTGAACAAGAAGGCCGCCGAGATCACTTTCGCGGACCTGGAAAAGGTGACCGAATTGAACCTGCCGCACATTCACCCAAAAGCAAAAGCGTTCAAGGACGATGACTTTGCCGGCCTCACGAATCTGCGCAAGCTACACATGTATTCGCTCTTCCACAATCGAGGCCAGGCGGGGGCGCCGATTGCGCTCAGCGGCAAGGTGTTCAAGGATCTGTCGAAGCTGGAAGAGCTGAGAATCGCGGACGATCAGCTCGGTCAGCTTCCCGATGATGTCTTTGCCGGCTTGACCTCGCTGAAGGTCCTCGATTTGAGCAACGTCACGCTCAATCGGCTGCCCAGTTCGCTGCTGATTTTGCCGAAAATTGAGACGGTGCATTTCGAAGGGCGCGGGATGAGCCCAGAGGATTTTGCGACCTTGAAGAACAAGCTGGGCGACAAGCTTAAAGGAAATCGTTCCAAGTGATTGATCGAGATCGAGATCCACGAAGAACACGCTGTGATCTTCGTGTCCTTTTTATTTCAACTTGGTCTGGTCCATGTACTCGGCGACGATGGTGTTCATGTCGTCTTCGGAGATTGGCCGGGTGAATTCGCAGCCATGCAGCCAGGATTTCTTGTCGGTGGCGGCGGCCCAGCGAATCTTGCCGACGAGGGTGATGGTATTATCGTCGCCGCCGAGATTGAGGCTGACCTCGAGTATGCTGCCGATTTCGAAACGGCGCTGGCAGTTCAGGCACAGGCCGCTGGTGCTGACGTCGATGATCCAACCAGGCCAGCGCTTGCCGGCGGCGGCGACAATGGCCCGGCAATTGGCGGCGACCTCCACGCTGTAACGCATGCCGCCGCGCCGTTCCTTCCCGCCCTTCTTGACACTGGCCGCCTTTGGCGTCGGCGCGGGGTCTGCCGATTTAGTTGGCGCCGGCGTCGGCGTGGAGGCTGCCGGCTTGGCGACGCCGCCGCGCAGCATGTCGGCAAACTGCTTCGCCGTCGCGGGACGCTTGGCGCGGTCGGCATCCAGGCCGGCGCGGATCGCCTGGTCCACGTGCGCGGGCAGATGCGCCGCCTTCTTGCTCGGCGCCTCGAAGTCGTTGCGCATCTTACGCGTCACCATCGCTGCCATGCCGCCTTTGCCGAACGGATACTCTCCCGTCAGCATGACGTACAGAGTGGCTGCCAGCGAATAGATATCGCTGCGGGCGTCGGCCGTGCGGGCGTCGTCGAACTGCTCCGGCGAGACGAATTGGAGCGTGCCCAGGCCAAGATTGGAGCGCGTAAGCTTGCTGAGCGATTCCAGGTTCTTGACCAGGCCAAGGTCGGCGAGCTTGGCCGCCCCATGGGCATCGAGCAGAATGTTTGCCGGCTTGACGTCTCGGTGAATGATCTGTTTGCCGTGCAGATAGGCGAGGGCGTCGGCAATTGCCAGTGCGACGTCAAGGGCTTCCTTTTCACTGAGCGCGCCGCGTTCCTTGAGGAGCTGGGCGACGCTGGGCCCGTCCATGCATTCCATGACCATGTACGGAATCTTGTCTTCTTTGCCGTTTTCGAAGACCTTGACCAGGCAGGGGTGTTCGAGTGGGTGGGCCAGGTCGTATTCAAGTTCGAAGCGCCGGCTCAGATAGCGATCGTTGACGACGAGGTGAGAAGCGATCTTTATGGCGACGACGGCGCTGGAACGCATGTCGCGCGCCTTGTAGACGGTGCTCATGCCGCCTTGGCCGAGCTTCGATATCAACTCAAAGGGACCGAAACGCCGGGGGGCGCGGCGCGGTTGTTCGCTGGGCATGTCAACTCCGGGTCAAGGAGAGACTTATTCCTAGATTTACCAGTATAGTCCGCAATTTCGTTCAAGCAAAGTGCAGAATGTTGCAACGGTCAAATGAATCCGTGCTCGCGTACCTAATTCACGGCCACATCCGAACCGGCTGCCGCAGGGCCGAAGTTCCCCCCACAACTCCACTCCCACAGCTGAAGCACGCTTTTATGAAGATTTCGTGGATTATTCTTGACGATTTGGAATAGAAGCCGTTAACCTGGATCTAGAGTTCAGACACGGACCCTGTTGACCCAGCCATTATGGAGTGCTGCAAGTTGCCTCACCGATGGTGCGCCAAGGTTCGGCGAAATTCCTGCCACTGATTCTCGTGTCGGTTTCCAATTGGCGAGCTACCGGTTATGCAATCCTCCCCTGTGATAGACTCATCGTCCACGAACACCGCCATTGCGGTTCAGCCCGTTAACACCCAGGCCGATTCGCCGCCGGAGTGGAGCACATTCGAGGCTCAGCGCCGCCGAACGCTCCTCTTCCTCATATTCGCCGCTGGTTACGTCGGCTATCACCTGATCATGCGCTGGGTGGAGTATCCGCTCTTTCGCGGCGACTGGTACTATTTCGGCGGCGATCCGCCCCCCTGGTACGAGTATTTCTATCGCTGGTTCCTGACCTTGCTCCCCCTGGCCGCGTGGGTGGGCATTGTCTTTTTCGTGCTTAGCCGGGTCAGGTTCCTGACTCACCGGCGCGTCGCATTCGTCGTTGTTCTTCTGGGCCTTGTCTTCTTCGAAGGCAACATGCGCTGGTATCAGATGTCGAACAAGCACGTATCGCTGAACGAGCTGCAGGCCTTCTTCGATGTCGATGCCAGCTCCGACCTGGGCCTTCGGTCCTCGGACTATGAAGCGATCGCCTGGCAATTCGGCTATCACATCGTTTTTCTGACGCTGTGCGCATTCTTCGCCGGCCCTGAACCGAGATACTGCATTCGGGCAATCTGGAATGGCCCCCTTGGCAGGACCTATTTCGGGATCGTCTGCCAGTGGTTTTATCGCGCATTTGTTTGGCTGCGGCTCGAAGCTGCCCTCTTTTTTGTTTTGCGCTGCCTTGATAGCAAGGTCGTGTTCGCATGCATTGCTGGGCTGGTCATGATCGATCCGGTCGTCATCTGGGCGCTGGACAAGGAAAAGCAGGACAATCAAGCAGATCGTACCGTCATCCGCCAGATTGCCGACACCAATCCGCTGCGCATGCATTCCCTGGATCGAGCGTGGAACCGCGTTGTCTTCGCGTATTCCCACGAGGCGCAAGAGATGGAGGCGGCCAACACCGCGTTGCGCGAGCTCGATTCGCTTTCGACCAGCAGCAAAGGTCCGATACTCGCGCTGCCGAAACGCAACGTGCCTGCACAACCCAATGATGTTCTCATTCTGCAGGCGGAAACCTTGAATGCTCAGGTCTTCAACGAGACCCTGCCCGATCTGCCCTTCCTCGGCGAATTCTCGAAGAAATGCGTCCGGCTGAAACACCATTTCTCCGTCGGCAACGCCACGCATTACGGCATCGTGGGCTTGCTGCGCGGCAGTCCCGTGACATTCTTCACGGGGCCTCGCCAGTATTATCAACCGAACCCGTATCTGGATCATTTCAAGGAGCAAGGCTACAAGACTCGGCTAATTACCCGCAGTGTCATGAGCCATCACAGCCTTGGCCACTACACGAAAAACTGGACGGAGCCGGTCAGTGAACCGCCCGGCGATTTCAAGTGTATCCCCGAAATCCACGAGGAACTCGCGAAGTCCGGGCCGCATCTGGTCTATACCTTCTACCATGCGACGCATTACCCGTACGATCACGATAAGGAATACACAACATTCACGCCCGAAGTCGAATATGACTTCAATTACAATCGCTCCGGACTGTTCGAATGGAAAGACCAGATCGTCAACCGATACAAGAATACGCTGCTCAACATGGATGAATGGTACCGCAAGATCCTGGAAAAAGTGGACCTCAGCAAGACGATCGTGATCATCACGGGCGACCATGGCGAGGAGTTTTTCCAGCAAGGCCGCCTGGGGCATTGCTCGTCGCTGAATATCCATCAAACCATGACGCCATGCCTGGTGTATATTCCCGGGGTGGAGCCGGGCGAGATAACGTTCATCACCTCGCACGCCGACATCATGCCCACAATCGCGGACGCACTGGGGCACCAGAAGAAACCGGAAACGCTCGGGCAATCCCTGTTTGAACCGGTCGCCTTCCGGTACGCAGTTATTTCTCACTTCGAATACACAAGGTGCAAGCTATGGGCTGTCGCGACCCAAGATCGCATGGCCGTTTTTGAAAGGGACTACTGGGACAATGTCGAGATTACCAGGCTAACGGACTGGAATGGCCAACCGCAGGCGTACATCGGGGATGCCGAGGTCTGGAACGACCGATTCCGCATCATTCGGCGCGTGGAACAGGAACTCCAGGTGTCGCGCGAATAGTTGCGGCATTGGAAAACAGGAAGCCGACCCGATTCGCACCGGATCGGCTTCTTGCGTGCATTTCTCCCTCTTCCCCTAACTACAGGGGAGAGGGGAGAATGCGCACAGGTTCGAACGTTGATTACTCGACCTTGAGCTTGAAGGTGGTCATGCCTTTGACCTTGTCGCCGCTCGCGGTCACTTCGACGTCAAAGGTCTTGGCGTCCAGCTTGGCGTCGGTCTTGACCTTGACTTCCCCGCTGGTTTCGCCCTTGGCGACCTTGCCGGTGCCGCTGATCTTGTCTTCGCCCTTGCCCTTGGCGGCGAGGGTGACGTCCGCGGGGGCCTTTTCGGTGAGTTCGACCTTGACGGTGGCCTCTTCGCCCTTCTTGACCTTCTGCTCGCTGACTTCCTTGAACTTGACCTCGGTGGCGCCTGTTTCAGTGGCGCCTTTTTCCGCGGCCTTTTCCTTTTCAGGGGCCTTGGCCTTCTTGGCGTCCTTGGCGCCGGTGTCGCAGCCGACCATGGCGATACTGAGAACGCCGACCAAGCCCATGAAGAGAGCCGTTGCGAGAACCTTTTTCATTTGAGAGCCATCCTTTCAATCGAATGTCCTGAATAAGTAAAAACAACTATGCGGACGATTGGCCAGGGCGATTGAGCTTCGGTCCGGGCGGATACGGGACTAGCCCTTCTTCTTCTCGACGGTGACGGTGATCTTGCTTTCCGCGCTGGCGGGCACGGCGCCTTCGCCGGCTGCGGTGATGGTGACGACCCAGTCGCCTTCGGTCGCATCGTCAGCGACGGTGATGGTGACGGTGGCGTCGCCGCTCTTTTCCAGCTTGTCGGTCACCTTGGCGGCGACGCCCTTGCCATCCTTGGGTCCCTTGACGTCGGCCTTGACGGTGGCGGCCTTCAGGTCCTTGCCGAGGGTGACGGCAACCTTTTCTTCTTTCTTCTCGCCTTGCTTGACCTTCACGGCATCGCCCTTGGCGATTTCAAGCTTCATGTCCTTGTCCTTCTCGACGACGGTCTCCTTCTTGTCAACCTTGACCATGACCTTGGTTTCGACGTCTTTCGCGCCGTCGGACTTGGCGGTCACGGTGACCGTGTAGTCGCCCTTGGCCTTGTCGTCGGCTTCGATCTTCAAGCTGCCTTCGCTCTTGGCCCCTTCGACCTTGTCCGCATTGGCTTTCACGCCCTTGTCCGCGGGGGCGACAGCGACCGTGAACGTGACGTCCGCCTTCGCTTCTTTGCCACGCGTGATCTTCAGCGCGGAGCTGGCCGACTTGCCCGGATCAACCTTCATCTCTTTGGGGTCCGCGGCCACTTCGATGTTCTTGTCCTTGTCCTTGTCTTTGTCCTTGCTCGTTCCAGCTTCCTTGCCGGTTTCGCCCTTGCCCTTTTCCTTGTCGCCATCTGTAACCTTGCCTGCCTTCTTGGCGCCGTCTTTCGTCGGCTGGCAGCCGGCGGCGCCCATGCTCAGCACGACGCCGAGGCACAAGCAGATCATCACTCCCAGGAGCTTCTTCATTGAAACCTCACAACAAGAGTTTTCGTGGCGGTGGCGCAGCACAATCGGGGAACGCTTCCGACGGTCCACCCGCCGATTCCGCGAGTCGGATGCACCACGAATGGGAATATTCCCGGCCTCCAACCGCTGAAGCGTTGCGCGAGGCCAAATCCGGCTCACCCAGGCTGCAAATGCCTGGCGTC
>Ga0206960_1164_pt1 | contig 15461 bp, 13 predicted proteins | sample Alteio_BWOrgHeat_29_FD_153255 | JGI IMG/M metagenome (GOLD analysis project Ga0206960, IMG submission 153255) | Enriched cells from forest soil in Barre Woods Harvard Forest LTER site, Petersham, Massachusetts, United States -... | ecosystem: Environmental > Terrestrial > Soil > Temperate forest >... | reverse complement strand
AGCATAGGCAGGTCATTTGGACTATCCCCAGCGACTAAATACGGCTTTTTCTTCACCCATTGCATAATATTGGCTTCAAATATTCCGCCGCATCTTCGTTTTTCTTTTGTTTTAAATGGCGAAATCGTCAGTGTCGAAAATTGCCCAAATTTGATTGACTACACCGATAAATTGGAAGCCCTAACCGCTCATCAACACGACAGCAACTCCGCGGCTAGTTCAGCAACCTGGCTCTGCCAAGCAATGGAAGGATTCAAGCCTCAACAAATAATCAGTGCAACAGAAAATGTTTATCATCAAAAACGCGCCAATAACTCCAAAGCACGACGGCCATTTTTCTATGCACAAATGGTGGAACTGGTTGGTCGCTTACTCGAGCATGGCTATGAAATTTGGGTGGTTTCGGCGAGCAATGTTTGGAGTGTGCGCTGGATGCTCTGCACAGTACTCAACACTTTGCTTAAAGATAAAGGTTTTACAGGCACTATAAAACCAGAGAATGTCATTGGCATGTCGCCGCTGATTAAAGGTAGCGACAATCGATATTACAAAGATAGGTTTTTGGTTAATGCTAATGCCCGCTACGCCAATCTTTGTCCTGAAGAACTCGACACATTTACACTAAGCACTCAGTTAACTTTGCCTGCGGCCGAACATTTCGGCAAGGTAGCCAATATTATGCAATGGGTGAAGAAAAAGCCGTATTTAGTCGCTGGGGATAGTCCAAATGACCTGCCTATGCTTTGTCACGGTGAACATGCTTTATGGGTAGCAAAGCTCGATTATCCCAAAGCTCAGCAGCTGATGGTCCAAACAATGGTGAATCAAGCAAGCAAGCTATTTGTGCAGCCCACCTTATTGGATGGTTCACATGGTTTTGTTGAGAGTAGAGAAAAACTTCATTCACTCACGCGCAATGATTCGGTTGTTGTTAACGATTCAATGAATATTCTCAATGATTGGCTTTCACCGTTTTAGCTCGACCTTGGTCTATTTTAATTCGAAGCGAGAGCTATTTCAATTCGAATGGCGGACAATCGTTGTTATCCTTTCGCTTACTCTCTCGGCATGAGCGTTTTTTCACTTCATAAAAAAGCCGCTTTTCCGGGGAAGCTCGCGTGTAATTCAGACATGTACTAGCTGCTAGACGAGCTTAATCACGGGGCGGCTTTTTGGTGATATCACGATTTTTCGTGAGGGGCCTCGTCCAACAGACTCAAGAATAACAGCGCTTATCCCTCCCATTTAAATCGGCCAAAGTCCAGCCCGACCGATTTCCGGAAGAAATGATTTCGCTTTCAAAAATGGCTGTTCTAAACTGATTAAATCATTTACCAAAATGGCTGGCTAACCCTGCCGTCGATAATTGTCGTGAAATAATTTTATCATATTCTAAGTTAAAAGATTCATGGCAAAAAATAATGAGCCCTTTAGCTTCGCGCACTTGCCCCATGTTTCAAAAGCGGAATTCGCAATAGCGCAAGCGCTCTACGGCACAGCTCATGACTGGTGGTCGAGCTATGCTACCGCAATTGCTGAGATGATAAAATCTTTGACCAAAAAAACTCTAAGCGTTTCACCTGGGGCCGCTCGTTTTTTAGGCACTCAGCAAATGCGCGATTTAGTGAACGTTGATTCATGCATCGCCGTTCTTGCCTTACCCACCACACATCAATATGTGGCAGTCAGTGTTGAGACATCGCTCGCAAGAGCGGCAGTCTATCATCTCCTAGGCAGCGACGGCGCACCACCGCGCGAGCAACAAGGACTTTCCGAAGTTGAGCAAGGAATTTTCGGCTACGTTATGCTTAAGATATTGAGCATCACCCGGTCTCTCACGGAAAATAAAATCGAGCCTTTCATCTTGCTAAAAATAGCGCAAAATTTTGATGAAATAGAGAGCTACTTTAATCATTCTCAATACTTAGCCATAAGCAATACTTGCGAATATCACATACAGCGTGGTCTCGTGAGCATTTTTATGGGAAAGGATTTTTTGCCGCAATTTACCGATCATTTGCGTTATCAGCCTGTGAGCATTGATTGCATTTCATCAACTTTGCTGTCCACCATCAAAGTGCCAGTCGTTACTGAAATAGCGTCGGTAATTCTCAAGCATAGCGAAATTACTCAATTGGAAATTGATGACACCATCGTTCTTGAAGAAAGCACCCAAAATTTTGAAAATGGCGTTTTTCAAGGGCCTATAAAATGCTGGGTCGGTGAGTCGAATGCGGGAATGCTTAGTGCCACGCTGGCGATCAGCAAGGGACGCTATTTTTTAACCATAGATGAAATATTTGTTTCCCAAGCTTTTCCACCTCAAAAGATTTCAAAGAGTATGGAGTGTCGCATGTATCAGGAAATGGATGAAGAAAACACCAAAACAACGTTGCGTCAAATGCTCACAAACGAAGACGCTGCTGAGGTTGACCAAAGCAGCGACGGTAATTTGAAAAGCCAAGAACTTGTGCAGGCACTGCCAATTACGTTGAGCATTGAGCTGAGCCGTATTAGTCTTGAAATAAGTTCTATCCTACAACTAAAACGAGGCTCAATTATTGAGCTTAATCGTTCCCCAACTGATTTAGTCGACATCGTTGCCAGTGGTCAAAAAATTGGCGCTGGCGAACTAGTCGATATTGAGGGACAGCTCGGCGTTCGCATTGCAGCTTTGACGATCTAGACCAAAATAAAAATCCTCTTGGAAAAGGCGTCGTTGCACTATTCGTAGTTCCCCCTTCGGAAAAAGGGAGAAGTGCCGGACTAGATTTTTTTCTTGCGAGCGCGTGAATCGCCAAATCGAGGACCACTATCAGCTGCAAAGCTCTTTCGCTTAGCACCGAAACTTGGACGATCAAATCCTGGGCGATCATAGCTTCTGCCACCTGGACCTGGACGGAATCCAGACCGACCTGGCCTTGAGCCCATGCGCTCACCGTCTCGACCTGAACGAGAAGGAGGAGGAGAATCCTTAAAGGTTTCAAGATTCACATCTTCGTCTGGTCGCGCGATAGCAATTTTCAACAGTGCTGCACCTAATTCGATTGCGGCATCGAAACCATTATTTTTGACATACTCAGCCATGATTTCACGATAGCTGTCTAACTTATCATTTTTTTGCACTTCAGCCACTTGAGTCATAATGCGGTTAGCTCGAGCTGTTTGTACTGCTTTGATTGACGGCAAAGCTAACTCTTCCATGCGCATTTTGGTAGTGCGAGCAATGTTTTCAAATTTTCTACGATCTGGAGGGCTAACAAAGCTGTAAGAAACGCCTTTATCATCAGCACGACCGGTTCTACCAATACGGTGAACATAGTCTTCGCTGTCCATTGGCAGATCCATATTAAATACGGCTTTTACACCCTTAACATCAAGACCGCGAGCAGCTACGTCGGTAGCAACCAAAATTTTGGTGCGTCCTTCACGAAATCCGGTCAACACCATATCTCGCTGATTTTGACGCAAATCACCATGCAAACAATCTACTGAATAACCAGCTTTTTTAAGAACATCGGCTGTTTGACCAACTTCTCTAATGGTATTTCTAAAGACGATGGATAATTCAGGATTTTCAATATCAAGAATTCGAGTCAACAATGGTAACTTGCTGCGTGAGCCAATTCTGTAGGCCACTTGTCGAACGTTTATTGACGAAGGTTTGTCGCCACCAACTTTAATGGTTACTGGATTTTTCAAATAACGAGAAGCTAATTTCTTCATTTCTGCAGGCATAGTTGCCGAGAACAAAGCAGTTTGGTGCTCGCCTTTAATTTGGCCTAAAATTTCTTCAATAGCGTCGCGAAAGCCCATATCAAGCATTTCGTCAGCTTCATCTAGAACAGCAAAAACTACTTGAGAAAGATCCAAAGTTCGACGCTGAATATGGTCAATAACGCGGCCGGGAGTACCAACCACGATGTGAGCACCACGTTTAAGCGAACGAAGTTGTGGCTCATAAGATTGACCGCCAACTAAAATAGCAACGCGTAATCCAGTGTGAAATTTACCTAAAATTTCGATTTGCTGAGCAACTTGCTGAGCAAGCTCTCGGGTGGGGCATAAAACTACGCCCTGCGGAAAATTAAGTTTGGCATTAATTTTTTCGAGTAAGGGAATACTGAAAGCAGCAGTTTTACCGGTACCAGTTTGGGCTTGGCCGATAATATCGGAGCCTTGGCGCAATACAGGAATGCTTTTTGCTTGAATTTCGGTAGGAGATGAAAAATTCATGGCCTGGATAGCATTCATCATTTCATCAGAAAGTAACATGCTGGAAAATTGTTCTAGATCTTTGCTCATATTTATCCTTATTGAGTATGTGTGAGAGGGCTTTGCCTCGGGCTGTGCTTATGACTGGCCTGGCAAAAAGCCCCGATTTTACACTACTTTCGATAAAATCAGCTCTTATCCAGGAAGAGGACTTTCTACGCTCTACGTTGAGCTAAAAGCGGTCCTAAAAATACTTTGCTAAATTACTTCTGTCTAAAGCTTCTATAAACTATCTAATTATTCAGGTAAGTCAATACGCGTCCCAACTCAACTTTTTGTGTGATGCAGAAGTCGATGCGGCCTTATAAATCAGTGTATTTCATAAGTTCTTGCTTTAAAAAATAAAGATATGAATTATAGAAGGATAATTACTATAATAATTATATGCTGATAGGTAGTTTAACAGCGAGGCTAGTATGAGTTTGAGTTTTGAGAAGCGATTAAATATGATTATTGCATATCTTATCATGGGCGGGGCTCTTTATTTGATAGCCTATCCAGATATGGCAACGATTTTGGATGCTATGAGTGCGAGCTTTTTCCTGGTTATAAACGGCTATTTGGGCGTTAATATTGCTGCAGTTATGAAGCAAACTAACGATTTACCTGATGGTCAATATGTGGCTATGAAAAAGGATAAGTATTACATGGCGGTCTTTATGATGGCTTCGCTTTTTGCTTTTGGATTCTATCGTATGCATTACGATCATATTCCAATTGTTATAAGCGTTACTGCTTTTGGTACTGGTACCATCACTGCGATTGGTTTGCTTGTGGCCGGCATGGAGGGCAATAAGATGCTCACCGGTGGCGCAGTTGATCCAGTGGCAGGCAAAGACAAGGACACCAAGGCCCCTGATAGCAGTCCGCCTGCTAATCAGCCGCCACCAGATACCCAAAGCTAAGGCTATTCATGCAATTGCCCAGGGAGGCCCGCACTTAATTCGCGGGCTTCTTCTGCGGTTAGAATGTTATCTTCTACCGACTCACGATAAGAATCTTCAGCTACTTTGGCCATAAGCTCTTCATTTTCTTTGGTTTTTTTCTGAACTGCAGCTCTAAACTTTGGATCGGCTAGGCGCTCTTCCAGGGATTTCAAAGTCGCTCCTCGTTGGGCATGAAGTTTGGCGGAAATGTCTTTAACACCCTCAAGCTCTTGGGGAGCAATTCGCTGCAGCATGAGTTGCTGAGCAGTGATAGCCTTGAGCCGCGCCAAACTTTTCCCTAAAAAGGCTTCTTCTTCAGTTCTTTTGCCGATGAATCGTAGTGCTTTCAGAAGTATGCCCATGGTTGAGCCTTGCAAAACCACTGAAATTACTACCACTCCAAATACCATGGCAATGAGCATTTCGCGCATTGGGATACTGTGGGGAAGGGATAATACCAGCACCATGGATAAAGGACCGCGCAAGCCGCCCCACCACACAACCGTGGCTACTTTGGCGTCAACGGGCTGCTTGAGGCGTTTGAGCAATGGCAAAGGACCAAAAACCGAAATCGCGCGCGAGGCCAAAACGGCCAAGAAAGCCAAGAAAATAATGAGGCTATTGTCTAATAAGAAGGGCAAACTTACCTCAAGACCCATCATCAAGAACACAATGCTGCCAAAGAAGAAAGCCAAATACTCCCAAAAACTTACGACCGAGACTCGGGTGCTTGGGGACATGCCTTTGCGTTTGCCCAAATTCCCCACAAAAAGACCCGCGGCCACCGTGGCTAGTACACCAGAAACATGAAGCTCCTCGGCTGCTAAATAACTGCCGTAAGCGACCACCGTTGTGAAGGCAATGGAAATGAGCCGATCGTCCATAATTTTGATAAGAACGCTGGCAAAAAGTCCGAGCACAGCACCAATAAATATGCCGCCCAAACCTTCAAAAGCAAACTGTACAATGCCTTCAGAAATGCTTACCGAACCTGATTGAATGGTGTGCAGCACAACGGTGTACAGCACGATAGCGGTACCGTCATTGAAAAGGCTCTCGCCTTCAATAATGAGGGATAGCTTGCGGTCTACGCGCAATTGACGAAAAAGGGTAATAACGGAGATTGCATCGGTGGCGGCAATAATGGTGCCAAAAAGCAAGAGATCAAGAAAATTAAGGCGTTGAGTAATATGAAAAGCAGCAAACTCCCAGTCCAGCACATAAGCCGTAGCAACCGCGCTGAGTAATACCCCAGGCGCTGCCAAGGTAATGATGGTGGGCGCATATTGCTTAAGCTCGCGAGCTGGGAAATGAATTGCGGCCTCAAAGAGTAGAGCTGGCAAAAATACCATCATGAGCAAATCTTGCGTCAGTTTGATATTTGGTACCAGATCCAAAGCCGACATGGCCACGCCCATAAGAATGAGCAAGACGGTATAAGGCAGCTTGATACGATGAGCCAACACTCCAACAAAGGTGGCAGCAACCATGAGGGCAACAAAGGACTCAACTGTTTGATGGCCAGTGGGGGCCTCAATGAGGTAGCTGCTAACACTTTCTGGAAGAGGAGTAGTTAAAGAGAGCATGATATAACACACAAGTAATACGTATTAAAGCTCCTGAACTATACAGGAAGCTTGGGCATTTGGGTGCTGTCCCACTCAAAAGCCTCTGAATAATATGCTAAAAATTGCTTCTCAAAAGGGGTCAACTTACTGTCATCAATAAGGCGCTTATCAAAGGGAGCAAAGGTTAGCGGCAAAACGCGAAAATAGCCAGGATGTTCGCTATCATCTACTACTGTAGCAAGATTCTCAATCCTTATTCCACCAAATTCCGGTAAATAAATGCCAGGTTCTATAGAAAAAACGTGTCCTTCAGCAAAAGTGGTGGCGCTGCCGACTGCAATTGTAGGAGGAGCTTCGTGTACGTTGATGCCCACTCCATGGCCAGTTCCATGCGCATAGTCATAACCAGCTTGCCAAATAGGTGCCCGAACAATGGCATCAAGTTGCAAGCCAGTGGTGCTTTTTGGAAATCGCGCGGAAAGACCAGCTATTGCGCCTTTAAGCACTACGGTGAAAAGGTCTTTTTGCTGCTGCGTTGCAACCAAGCTTTCATCTCCTAAGAGAAAAGTACGTGTCAGATCAGTGGCATAGCCTCCCTCATAAATGCCTCCAACATCAAGCAGGAAAAGCTCGCCTTTGGTGAGTGGCGTTTTGTCATCAAGAGTCCCATAATGTATGACAGCCGCATGTTTACCGGCCGCACAAATAGGCGAAAAAGAAAGCCGTTTAGCTCCTGAATCAAAGAATGTTTTGGTCAAATAAGCGCCAACTTGAGCTTCGGTTACCAATGAGCCTTTGGTGATTTCCGCGCACAGCCATTTTTGCACCGTGTTAACAACCTTATCCGCGCGGGCAAAAGCATCTCGCATGTGCAAAAGCTCTTGCTTATTTTTTACCGCCTTAAGATGTTTTATGGGTCCTTCAAGAAATTTAAGTTCAGCCTGACTTTCAAGCTCAGCAATAATATTTTGCGGGGTTTTCGTGTCATCCACCCCAAGCACTAGTTTTTTCTGGGTGCTGTGTTCTTGCAACTTAAGCCAGAGATCTTTTTCTGGGCACAGCTCAATGCCTTCGGGGCCCTTTTGATTGTTAAAGTTCTCTAAACCAATGAAGATTTTGTCATGGAAAACTAAAGCTCGAGCAGCAAAGGTGGACTGATTTTCAAAATCGGCGGCGCGCAAGTTACTGATCCAGGCTATTTCATCAAGGAGGGTCAAAAGAAGGCCATCAAGGTTATGTTCAATAAGAAATTGTTTAATTTTGGTGTGCTTTTCGCTCACCGATTGTCCACTCAGAGATTGATCTATTTCTTTGAGTTCAGATTGAGGGCCCTCTGAGAGTCCTTCAAAACCAATATGCTTTAAGTAAGACTGCGGATGGGCGATAACCTTTACTTGGCTGCGTTGGGCGGCATTTTCAATGTGTTCCAGAAGTTTTCCAGAAACGAGTTGAGTATCAACGTATAATATTGGATTGGAGATATCTTTGATGGCACCTATGGCTTGAAGCCATTGCTGTTGAATTGAAGTGCCTAAGGGTGCGACATCAATGGTAAAAGCTGGGGCTTGTTGGGCTGCTTGCAGGGTATAGCGACCATCCACAAAAAGGGTGGCAAATTCCTGGGTAACGAGAGCATCTCCTGCCGAGCCATTAAATCCGCTCAACCATGCACGTTGATTTTTCTCCCGAGGCACATATTCGTTGAAATAACGGTCAGTTGATCTGATAAGCACTGCTCCAATACCATCCTGAGCCATCTTTTTTCTAAGTGCATTCAAGCGATCTGTTGTTTCCATAGCTTACCCTCTTTTATTTTGGTATTAGCATGAGCCACTAACAGACGAAAGATTCATTCGCGAATTTATATAAAAATGAGCTTCATTGCGAAAATGAAAAGTTTCTGGCATTAAACGGCTCTGATGCTTCAAAAAGGGTCTGCGGCATGAAGTCAAAATTCGGGCAATTGTTTTTCTTTTTTGTTATTCTCGGGATAGCAAGCTGTGATCCGTGTGATGAGCTTGGTAATAAAATTTGCGAATGCGAAGGAAGTGCAGAAGAGCAAGAGCGTTGCAAAAAAGAATTAGAGCTCAGAAAGACCCATCCTTCATATAAGGAAGCGAAAAACTCAGAGCAGTGTCTGTTGGCTCTTAAGAGCTGTAGCTGTGAAGCGTTGCGCAACAATGAAGTTGAAAAATGTGGGATGACAAGAGGCTAAAGATGCTGAATCCAACTCAACAAGATCGCCAAAGTCCATTTAATCTAAGCAAAGCACTTTTTATTTTACCCAATGCTTTTACTACTGCCAGCGTATTTTGCGGTATGTATGCCATCTTGCATGCAGTTTCTGAAAATGGGCCGGAAGCCTTTTACCAATCTTCTATCGCTGTTTTTTTTGCCGGCTTTTTTGATCTTTTCGATGGTCGCGTGGCACGGATGACAAAAACCCAGTCTAATTTTGGAGTCCAATATGATTCCTTGGCGGATGTGATCAATTTTGGCGCCGCTCCTGCAGTTATTGTCTATAAATGGGCACTGTGGCCATTGGGCACGCTGGGAATGCTTGCCGCTTTTATTTACACCGCTTGTGGAGCCATCCGATTAGCGCGGCATAACGTGCTTGCCATGCAAAAAAATCATAGCGACACCTATTTTGTGGGCTTGCCCATTCCTTTTGGCGCAGCGTTATTGGTTGCCATTGTTATCGCCCACTATAAACTTTTTGATGGCTTGCCCGTGCAGCGTCATACTTTGGTAATGGCTACGGTAATTGGCATTGCCTTATTAATGGTGAGCACCATTCCTTACTGGACCTTTAAAGATTTTCGCTTTCGCATCAGATCTTCTTTTGTGGTGCTCTTTTTAATATTTATCGCGATTGTGATCAGCGTTATGTCGCAGCCATCAATTACTCTTGTCGTTTTCATCGCTGGTTATATTTTGGCCGGCTTAGTGAAAATGGGTTTGTCTTTGTTTAACAGAAGGCTTCGTTAGCTTACCGTCACTAAGTTAAGATTTTTTGCCAATTATCCATACGCAAAATCCCTCTTGGTCTCCCTTTAAAAAGGGAGAAAGGCACAGTCGAATCCCCATCATTTCATCCTCAAATCGGTCTAGTTATGGGCTATCCTAATCATTACTCCAATTGACGCTTTTGCTTGTTTGCGTAATTTGATTCGAGCTTGCGCTCTTTTTCATTAATGAATCTTTAACTGGATAGCGTCATGCTCAAAGCAACTCGATGCTCAATTTTTTTATCGCTACTTTTGTCGATATTTTTTTCTTTTGGTGTTCAGGCATTTCCCTCTTGGTGTCCGAGCTTGCACACGCTTTGTCCTGCTGGCATAAAAAGCTACCTTAAAAAAAGAGGCCCAATTCTTTCCATCTACTTAGCAAAAACCGTCATAGATGGAATCGCGATTTGCTTGACCTTGGAGCAGCTTGAAGATCTTGCGGCACTGAGGGACTTTAATGGTCAAATTGACCAAACTACCTGTGATCCGAATTGCCTCGCTCATGTTATGCAATTAAAGGAACAGGGGCGCAGTTCGTACGTCTTAGAGGCCATCCTTATGCTTGGTGGTTCAATTGTGGCTTTTGGATCAGATGTGGTAGCTACGGGCGCATGGCTCTGTGGCAATGATGATTTGGTGCAGTCTGCTTCAGTGGCAAGCCTTGCAGCAAATACAATAGCAGCAGCGGGATCTTGGGCTTCAAACGCGACTCTTTGGGTTGGAGATCAAAAATATAACGTCGATGTTCCCGCCGAAGTTTACGGTTCTGTTAAAGAGGCTATACGACTTGGTCGTGCGGTATTGGCTGTGTCTACATTTACCGGCGTGCCTGCACTCATATTTTTTTTAAGCGGCAGGTAAAGCACCCTTTTTTTTAGCAGCTATTTCACGCCAAACTACATTTCTTTGGACAGGGTCCTCGCTTACTTCGTGCGCTGCGGATGTCCGGCAGAAAAATAGTTTAGCTTAAATGCTGAACCGTATTTGGTACATGAGGGAAAATACTCCGAAAGGTGCGCAACAAGAACTTCCTAAAGACGATACTCGATGCATCAATCTCCGAAGGAGATAGACAGAACTAGCCTGTCGCAGCGTCGTGAGAGTAATCCTCGATGCATCAATCTCCGAAGGTGCGCCACAGAACTGCTCCCGAAGACGATGCTCAATTTATCAATCTCCGAAGGAGATGGCAGAACTAGCCTGGCGCAACGTCGTGAGAATAACCCTCAATTTATCAATCTCCGAAGGAGATAAACAGAATTAGCCCAGGGCAAAGGCGAAGCCGGCGCCCTGGGTTCCAGCACCCCCCCCACCCCTGAGCCCTGAAAGGGCGAAGCAGAAAAAATGTTATCAACAACCGCACTGAATTAATCGCCTGCATTTTACGCCAAATACATTTCTTTGGACAGGGTCCTCGCTTACTTCGTGCGCTGCGGATGTCCTGCAGAAAAATAGTTTAGCTTAAATGCTGAAAGTAAAATGCTCCGAAGGTCAGCACAAGAACTTCCTAAAGACGATCCTCGATGCATAAATCTCCGAAGGAGATAGACAGAACTAGCCCAGGGCAAAGGCGAAGCCGGCGCCCTGGGTTCCAGCACCCCCCACATCCCGAGCCCTGAAAGGGCGCAGCTCGGATATTTTACCGATGGCTTTTCCCCGAACTTCCAATTTAAGATCTATCTTAACGCGCACAAAAAAGCTGCGTTGTCTCTTAATCTTGGTAGATAAGACAACGCAGCGCGCGGAAACGAACCGCTGGGCAAGAAATTAGTCTTCTCAGCGGAGCAAGTCAAGCTTTCTGTTGAGGGGAAAAAAAATGTATTCACAATCTGAAAACACCCAGGCGATACTGCCTTATCACGTCGTGCGCTCAAACCTTACTCCAAGAGAAAAAGCGCTGTGGGCTGAGCTCTCATTGCGTTTTGGACAAGCACGTGAAATCTTTGCCGACACTGCTTCTTTGGCACTGGAATTGCAATGTGGTGCGCCCACAGTGCGTCGCGCTATTGCAGGCATGCTGGAAAAAGGATTTCTCAAATTTTTGCCCAAAAAAGTTGATAAGAGGCATCGGGCTTATTTGATGGCTTGGGATGCTGAAGACGTGCAGCCGCTAGTGATAAGCAAACTATATGTCACCCCGACCAAGCCCGTCGTCCAGAGCGAATCTGAATCTGGCACTCTGGATCCCGGCCTGCGCCGGGATGACAAATTTTCGACCAAAGCCGGGGCCCAGGATGAGTCTGAATCTGGTACCCTGGATCCCGGCCTCCGCGAGGATGACCAAGTGCACATTGAGCCGGATGATTGGGAAAAATCTCCTGAGCATCACAGTGAAACCAAGCAAGCGCTCATGTTTGAGCAAGGCGGTCCTCTGCTCAAAAGCCAACTCAGTTGCTGGCAAGCTTTGAAGATAACAAAATTTAACTTTGATCGAGATGAGCTTTTTGAGCTGATTCGGTACTATGGACCCGCGGCATGCAAATATCAGTATAAACATGCCTTGAAGCTCGAGGCTGCTCGCTTGATGGTAACAATAGCTACTTTTAAATTTCTGCTTAAGGAAAGGGCCATCATGTTGCCGAAATTACGCAACAAAGACGACGTTCCAACGCTGGCAGAAGTAGAGGGTTATGAATATTTAGACAAAGCGCGGGAGATGTTATTTGAGCGCAAATTTTCCGATGCCTATGAGACGGCGGCCAAAGGAGTTCAAATACTCAAGACCGATGAATCCCGTCATTTCAAAGCCTACATTGCCGAGGAGTGGGCGCTGATTTTAGACGAAGAACATGCGAAGGCAAAGCGCCAGGCTGCGATTCCCGCGGCTGTTTAATTTTTCGGTTCCGCACCTTCAGTGCTTTAAAATTGGGGTGTGCTAGAACCCAGGGCGACGCTGCGCTTTGCCCTGGGCTAATTCTGTTTATCTCCTTCGGAGATTGATGAATCGAGCATCTTCGTCGAGACCAGTTCTGTGCGCCTTCGGAGCATTTAAGCTAAACTCTTTTAACTATTATTTGCTTTTATCCCGCTGTTCTTCGGCAAGTTCTCGCAGAGATATGCTTTTATCATTTGCAATAAAGACGAGCACAATATTAGAGGTAACACCAACTACTCTTCCGCCACCAAAAAGAGAGTTAATACCATTTTTAACATAGGTATTCTCAGGAATAGCATAACTACAGAAAAAGCGCGGACCAATCTTATAATGAAGTTTGCCTTCTGGCAAATCTATATTAACTTCTTGTACATCTTGCTGATTTTCACCATTCCCACTCAGTTGAGCTCTTAATTCAGCCATACTGTAAGGTATGTCCGTCGCAAAAGCAGCGCAAGTTAGGCAAAATGAGACCAAAAAAAACAATTTATTTTTCATACATCAATATCCCTTTGAAATTGGTAGTGAATGACCTACAAATGCGACTTATGGCTACCACTAGCAACGGTGTCATTCAATGAGTATTCCAATAATGCCCACTCATGTCCTAAAAGCCGGGCAAGGGCTAAATCTGTCCTTCTCCTGCGGAGGATGTGAAAATTGTTGTTATGTCTTTTTTAAAAAGAGGCAGGGGGATTTTATCGAGGTTGAAATGCGAAAAAGCCCTCTCAATCTCTCTTTAAAAAAGCTTGAGCAAGTTGAAAAGATGGTTAATGCTCTTTCTTATAGTTTCCATTGGTTCGTTTCTGGAGATTTCCGCCAACATCCATAGATTGCAAATGGAGCAGTTCTTTTTGAGCTTTTTTAAATTCTGGAGAAAAGGGATTTTGGTCTACCGAACGTAGCTGAACATCACCCAATCGATCGGCCGCCATCCCACCTAAGTTAAGATTATAATCGTCGATAACGGCGTTAGTCGCCATCGTGTGGGCAAAAAGATCTTGCACGACAGGATCATTAACGAGTCGCACACCTTCTTTCTCTAAACGAGGAGGCTTAAATGTCCCTTCAATGCGGACCGGAAAAGGAATGCCCCCGAAATCGCCTCCATAACGTTGGTCATCTAGATAAACTTCAAAATGATGAGCTCGAAGTTTATGAACGAAAGCTGCGAGCACGTCGCCGTCGTCTTTATAAACCGGCTGATTAACATAAGCCACTGTATATCCAGCGCCAGCGCTTATTAAAGTACTACCATCTTTAGTTAAATACGGATCGATAAGGAGCAGTAGAACGTATCTTCCCCGCTGAAACTGTTGCTGGAAAAAGGGAGAATATTTTTGCATGGTGATTGGACCACCGCAGCCAATAGAAATATACGCTATGCCATGTTCTACTCCAGCAGGCGGATTAAGCTTTTCACCAAGAAATTGAGATAACTGAACTTCCAATGGTCTTGTTAGAACCTCCGCTAATGGAGTAATTGACCAATTTAACAACAGTCCTTTATAGTAGTTAACATTAATTAAACCGCTTAATAGTTTAGTTTCACCTTTTTCGTTTGCTATTGATTCAATTTTAAATGGAACGCTCGGAAACTCTTGAGGGAAAGACACCTTTATTTTTCCATCTCTTAAATTTATCAAAAGCACGCGAGGCTCAGGTGCATCAATACGAAATCCTTCAATTGTACGAACACTCGATTCGGTTAAATCAATGAGTTCTGCTTTAAGATTTTGGGTCTCTGCTCTTTTAGTATTATGCAAAAAGCGCTCTTGAGCATGCGGATCAAGTATACTGTTACTTGGCCCCGCTGCTGCAATACCTTCCCCAGAAGTATGTGAACCAGAAATGACACTACTGGTTAGGATGCCTGAGACTAGCAATAAGATGTAACTCATTCTTTTTAAAACAAATATTCGCATTTTCACCTCTATTTAATGCTAAATATAACAATTATATTTATATTGCCATATAACAAGATCTTTAGGCTTGCACCGGGGTGACAAATTTTGTCAAATTTTTTAACTTAGTGCCTTTGGGGGCGGGGGGAAAAAGGGAGAAGTCCATAACAAAAACCCTCCTTAGTGCCATTGCGCAAGATCTACCCATACAAAATATGTTCTATAATTTTTTAAGGCATTGCTAATGTGATATTAAATATAACTGATTTTTGTGCTTGTATTGTTTGGTGACAGGAGAAGCAGATGAACAGGTTTATTGTATTTATATGCCTTATGATGGCATTTGGCATTGCTACCTGTAAAACGATGCAAGCTCCAACACCGGTGAGTGCTGAAAGAAGCTTTGCGGCTACGTCGTCGTCAAGTGCTACTATGAGCTGCGGGCCTATTCGTACACAGTGTGTCAGCTGGCAAAATGGGCAAAATTTCACCGACGGCAACAAATATGCTCTCTCTGATATTCAGTCGAGCACAGTCGGAAGCGACTGCAAAGTCACGTATATCAATGGGTGCCAGGAATGCCAAAAGCACATTTTTGATAATTTTTCCGGCAATTGGGGCTTCAATGTCAGCGCTACTTTCGGCCAAGAATATGTACAATGCGACGCTTTTGACAGCAACAATATAATTACCTTTACCGGTGGGCCACTAGTAAGCTTAAGCGCATTGGATTCAACCGATCCTAATGCGCAGGCTCCCTTTATAGCCGAAGTAATTAAGCCCATGTATGACATTCTAAGAAATCGACGCATAGAAAATCAGGCGGTGAATTTCCAAATCATTCATGCTCCCGGAGGGATGGGATATAGAGATACCTTTATATTTAACGCAACTAAAAATGG
>Ga0206960_1160_pt1 | contig 15472 bp, 16 predicted proteins | sample Alteio_BWOrgHeat_29_FD_153255 | JGI IMG/M metagenome (GOLD analysis project Ga0206960, IMG submission 153255) | Enriched cells from forest soil in Barre Woods Harvard Forest LTER site, Petersham, Massachusetts, United States -... | ecosystem: Environmental > Terrestrial > Soil > Temperate forest >... | reverse complement strand
TCGGCAGCAGGCAACGGATATGATGCTGCAAATTCTTCGGGCTCAAATCTCGGACCGACTAATCAGAAGTTTTTCGACACTTTGAAGACAAATATCGACGGCTTTTTGAAAGACAATCCGTCGATCAAATCTGGGCAAGTGCCTGTAGACGCCGTAACTGCATCAGCAAGCGGGCTCGACCCCCACATCACACCTGAAAACGCAGCGGCACAATCGGCTCGCATTGCTCAAATTCGAAAAATTAGACCCGATCAAGTTCAAAGGATTGTCGACGAACTCACCGAAGACCCACAGCTTGGGGTTTTTGGAGAGTCTGTCGTGAATGTTTTGTCATTAAATTTGGAATTGGATCAGAAATATCCGATTCAAAAACAATAAAACCTGCAGAAAGGGAAGCATATGGGAAAAATAATGCTCACAACGGTATTAAGCACAATCTTATTGGCGACTTCAGTTTTAGCAGCTGAAGAAAAAAAAGCAGAAGAGGCAAAACCGGCAGATCCGTTTGCGTTTGCTGATTTTTCTTGGGTGCCCGGTAACTACGCACCTGCCGAAAGTAAGATGGCGACGAAGTATTTCACGCCTGAGCTTAGACTCGATGCTGCTTATCACTATGAGTTTAGTAATCCGAAAGACGATACAATTTCTGGATCCAGCGAAGTTTTTCGTCATCGCGAATTTCAACTCACACAGATCGGCGTAGGTGGCGACTTCAATTATGAAAACGTCGGATTTCGATTCATGACTCAACTTGGGATGTACTCGACGACAACACCAAGAAATGACTCCAGCCCTTCACGAGGGCAATGGCAACTTGCTGATGCTTATCGCTATATCTCTGAAGCTTACGGCACGTACCACATCAACTCAATGAACGGCATCAACATCCAGGCTGGTATTTTCATGTCGTACGTGGGCCTCTGGAGTTATTACAACTTCGACAACTGGACGTATCAGCCCTCGTATGTGTCTTCGAATACGCCTTGGTTTTTCAACGGTATGCGCATTCAGTTCTTTCCGAGCGATAAACTGAAAATCGAACCTTGGTTGATCAATGGGTGGCAATCATACGGTACCTTCAACAACCAGCCGGGCTTGGGTTTACAAGTTCTCTGGCGCCCAACCGGAACCTTCTCTTTACTCGGCAACCAGTACTATGGTTCAGATGACTTAGGCCTACCAGATCGACGACGCGTTCACACTGATGATAGCGTGATGGTGAAATATTATGAAAAAGAAGGTCATGGCATCAGCCAGGCCGCTGCATCACTCACTGTTGATGCGGGTTGTGACTGGGGTAGCAGTGGTGTGGGTAGCCCAGATGCGACGTGTGGCAATAATTTTTTCTTAGGAATGATGGCCTACAATCGCCTTTGGTTTGATAACAATCACTATGGTCTCACCCTGGGTGGTGGCGCGATCAATAACCCAGGCCGTTACCTGGTTTTAGTTCCGCCGATCAATGGTGCGACGGCCAGTAACAACACTGTTTTCAGTGAAAACCCCGGTGACAAATTCTGGGCATGGGATTCACAGGTCACAGCCGATTACATGCCCACTCGAAATGTTACGTTTCGGCTCGAGTTCAATCACCGTTACGCAAGCGTGCCCTACTTCGCAGGGCATGGGGGTATGTCGAGCGGAACACCTGACTTGAGTAAGATCGAAAATCGCCTCACTGCGGCGATGATGGTGCGGCTCTAAAAAATGTAATATAGTCCAAGGAATGGCGAAGACCTTTGAAGACCTGATTGCTAAAAAAACTCAGGGCTCACTGAAAATTTATCTGGGATATGCGGCAGGCGTAGGCAAAACCTACGAAATGCTGCAGGAAGGGCATCGCCTTAAAAAGCGAGGCATGGACGTCGCTATCGGCTATGTGGAACCTCACGCAAGACCCGAGACGACAGCTCTTCTCGATGGCCTTGAACAAATTCCATTGAAAACGTTTTCAGTTGGAGGCCGAAAGTTCCAAGAAATGGATATTTCAGCGGTTCTCAAACGCGCTCCACAAGTCGTGCTCATTGACGAACTCGCACACTCAAATGTTGAAGGAGCTAAGTTCGAAAAGCGCTACGAAGACGTACTCGAAATTCTCAAACATAAAATCAACGTGATCTCGACGCTCAACGTGCAACACCTCGAGTCGATCGCTGACAAAGTTACCGAAGCCACACAGGTTCCTGTTCAAGAACGCGTGCCCGATCGTATTTTGAGACGCGCAGACCAAGTCGTAGTCGTCGATGTCACGATGGAAGAACTCAGAGAACGCCTGCGATCTGGAAAAATCTACGAGCGCACGAAAGCCGAACTCGCACTTCAAAAATTCTTTACCTACGAAAACCTTTCATTTTTGAGAGAAGTCACTCTGCGAGAGGTCGCGGGCGACCAGGTTCGAAAAATCGAAGAGCAAGGGCTTCTCACTCGTAAAGCCGCTGACCTTGCTGAAGAAGCGGTGATGGTCGCACTCAGTTCTAACCCGACTCATGCCGGTATTTTGCTCAGAAAAGCCACTCGCTTGGCCCAGCAGCTCTCGACCCGATGTTATGCTGTCTATGTCCAAAAAAAATCTGAATCTCCGACCGAAATCGACTCAACCCTACAAAGAAAGCTTCAAAACAATCTGAAGCTTGCCAAATCACTGGGTGCTGAGGTGGTTACCATTCCAGCAGAAAACATTGTTGAAGCCTTGGTCACTTTTGCAACCACGCATCATGTGAAACACGCTGTTTTCGGAAAATCTCGCTACACACCCTTCATGGAACGCCTCAAGGGTTCGCTGATCTCAGAATTCGTCTATGAATCTGTTGGTGTCGATATTCACATTGTGACCACAACCGGAGAGGAAGAGCGCAATGAACTCACTCCCCTCCCTTAGAAGAAAAATTTTTCGCTCCTTTTCATTCGTCATCTTGCTCTACGCAGGGCTAGGCGTTTTTTTAATGATCAGCGTATTCATTGCAAGTGGCATGAGCCCGAGAATGATTCATGTGAATTACGATTCGATTGCCGCTTCGATGCAAATGAAAGAAGCATGGAACGCACTCGATCGACCCGAGCGCTATAAACAGAAACCACCGCTTGAATGGAAAACTCAATTCGAGCGCGCTCTGATTTTCGAAGAAGAAAATATTACTGAGCCTGGAGAAAATGAAATCGCCAAAACCTTAAGAGAACTCTGGAAGAAAACAAAAGAAGGGCCCTTTCCACTTTCAGATGATTCCTTCAACTCGATGATGAAGCAGCTCGATCAGCTCATTCTCGTCAATGAACATGGCATGTTTGGAATCGCCAATCAAAACATGCGAATGAGCCAAGGCGTGCTTGTGGGCGGCGTCATTTATTTTTTAATCAGCCTTCTCTTGGCTCTCATTTTGGCAGATGGCCTTGCTGCTCGACTTTCGAGACCTCTCAAAAGCATTGCTGAAGCTTTGCATCGCAAACCCGGTGCGGGTCGAAAACTCAAACTTGACGAACCCAATAGCTTAGAACTTTTGATTCTCAGCAACGAACTGAAAAACCTTTGGGATCAGGTGACAGAGTCAGAGCGGGTGAATATTAAAGAAACCATTCAGCAGAAAACAAAGCTCGAGACGGTTCTAGAATCCGTTGAAGACGGATTGCTCGTGCTCGATCTCAACGGAAAAGTTTCGCACTGTAACGGCTGTCTGCTTGAACTCATCGGTCTCAACATGACTCAAGTACAAGGCGCCACTTGGCTCGACTTGCCCACATCAAACGAAAACTACCTGAAGCTAAGAGAGAGCTGCCGCGAAGATATGCCCGAAGCTCAAGAAATCGAACTCAAACGCGGAAACACAGCACGACAGTTCTCAGCTCGATCTCGAAAAATTACCGATACAGCAGGCTCTCACATTTCAACCCTTTATCTCTTTCATGACATCACTGAAAAAAGACAGCGTGAACGTTTTCGCTCTGAATTCATCGATCTTCTTTCGCATGAACTGAAAACCCCTCTCCAATCTTTAGGTACAGCCTCTGAGCTTCTCTCTTCACAAAAAAAAGAGCTGCCTGAATCCGCTCAACCTCTGATCGAGACGATTGCAGAAGATGTCGAACGCATTCGCGCAGTCGCTAACGAATTCGTTCAAGTCACTCAAAGCTATTCAAAGATTTTAAAACTCAAACTCAATGCGGTGGTCATCAGTCAATTGCTCAGTGAGTGGATTAAACCCTTTCGAGTCGTTGCTAAAGATCGAGACGTTAAAATCAGTTTCAGCCAAGAAGGCTCAAATACAATCTGGGCACAGCTTGATGCTGTAAAGTTTCCGTGGGTGATTTCAAATTTGCTTTCGAATGCGATTCGCTTTTCACCTCAAGGCGGCACGGTCGAAATCGTGCTGACTGACCGAAATGGGGCAGTCGAAATTCAAATCAAAGACCAAGGCCCCGGAATTTCTGAAGAAGATCAACGTCATATCTTTGAACCTTTTTTTCAAAGCCCCATGGTCACCACAGCCGGAAAAAAAGGCCTTTTCGGCATAGGCCTGACCATCGCCAAAGAAGTAGTTGAGGCGCATGACGGTCGCATCGAGTATTATCGCAGACAACCGCATGGCTCGGAGTTTCGGATCGTGCTTCCGTTTCCACCGCAAGCTTATACGTAAACAGGAAGGCTTATGAAACCGCACTCGCTTTCGATGAAAATTTTATTGGTCGATGACGAGAAAAATATCAGACAAACCCTTGTTCAGACTTTAAAAAGCTGGGGTCATGAAGTCACTTCAGCCTCCAGCGTTGATGAAGCGGTCGGAAAACTCAAAACTGAGCCTTATGATTTTTTACTCACAGACTATCGGCTTGAAAACAAAAGTGGCATCGACCTTTTAAGAGCCGCTAAGAACTCTGGCTCTCCCCCTGTTTGTGCTCTGATGACCGCCTATGCTTCATTTGAAAATGCAGTCAGCGCCGTAAAAGAAGGAGCTTTTGACTATCTTCCGAAGCCTTTTTCAAACGCGCAGCTTGAGCACTTAGTCAATCGCGTATCGGCAATCGCCTCCTTACGTCAAGAGAACGTGCGTCTCAAAAATAAAAACTCTCGCTCAGATTATTTTCTAGGTCAAACCTCGCCCGCTATGACTCGACTTGAAGAGTTTGTGAGAAAAGTTGCCCCGACAGATGCGAGCCTTCTTCTCATCGGCGAAAGCGGCACGGGTAAAACAGAACTTGCAAAACTCATTCACAGTATTTCTTCAAGAGCGCCGAAAACTTTCGGTGTCGTCAATTGCACCACACTCACCGAGACCCTTTTAGAATCTGAGCTTTTCGGCCACGTTAAAGGAGCTTTTACCGGCGCGACTCATGATCATATCGGTAAACTTGAGCATGCCAACCATGGTACGGTACTCATTGATGAAGTCGGCGATCTCAGCTTAAATGGGCAAACAAAACTTTTGCGCTTTTTACAAGAAAGAGTCATCGAGCGTGTCGGCGGCAATACACCCATCCATCTCGACGTTCGTGTCATCGCAGCAACCAACCGAAATCTGGAAGAAGCCGTTAAAGAAGGCAAGTTTCGTGAAGACCTTTATTTCAGACTGAATATTTTTGAATGCCATCTCGTGCCGCTGCGTCACCGAAAAGAAGACCTACCCGTCTTGATTCAGCGCTTTTTGAATGAACTTTCTATTTTATCTAAAGAGAGCCTATCGAAGGTTTTGTCTGAGCCCATTGAAAAACTACTTTTGAGCTACACTTGGCCCGGAAACGTACGAGAACTCAGAAATGTACTCGAAAGACTTGTACTTCTTTCGCAAGGCCGAGAAATCCGTATTGAAGACTTACCCGATACTGTTCGAGAAGGTTCAAAACTTAGAAACACGAACGTTATAGACGAAAACCTACTCAGCCTGGAAGAGCTAGAACGACGACAAATTGAAAAAGTACTGGCACGAGAACCCAACCAAGAAAAAGCGGCAGAGTTACTCGGCATCACCACAGTCACGCTGTGGAGAAAAAGAAAGCAATATGGATTACCTTAAGAGTGATCCCGCATGGCTGCGTAAACTCTCGCGCATTCTCGGATGGATTGCTGTTCCCAATCTTTCAGTTATTTTTATCACTCTGCAGGTGCTGGGGTTTCTTTTAGTTTTTTCTGATCCGATATGGGTACCTCGTCTAGCTCTGCTCCCCGACCGTGTTTTACAGGGTGAGGTCTGGAGGCTTGTTACCTTTCTTGCACTCCCCCTTTCGTTAAGCCCGCTTTGGATGTTGTTCACTCTGATGTTTCTTTATTTTATTTTGAATTCGATCGAGTCAGAATGGGGGGAGTTCAAAACCACTTTTTACGTGCTGGTTTCGATCGTGCTCACGATCTGCTTTTCTCTTGTTTTTGGGTATCCCGTAGCTCGGATTTCAGATTTTGTTTCGACGCTCTTTTTAGCCACAGCAGCCCTTTTTCCGGAACAAGAAATTCGAGTTTATTTCTTTATTCCTGTGAAGATGAAATTCCTCGGATGGCTTGCCTTGGCATTTCTTGCTCTGCGGCTTTTTCAAGGAACTTGGATAGATCGCCTTTTTCTACTCACTATTTATTCAAATTATTTTCTTTTTTTCGGCCCTACTCTACTTTGGCGTCTGCGGGAATGGAGACGCAGGCGGGCGTACAAGGCCAATTGGCGGTGACTCTACCGATCACGCCAAGTGTTGAAAATAAGATAACGTCTGTAGATAAAACCAAAAGTAACGCAGAAAACCGTGATGAGCCATTCATAGTAATTCATAGCTCTGCTTCTCTAAGCAAGAGATGTACTCAGAACAACCAGAGTAAGTTCATGATTTATAACTACTTTTAAAAATACGATTTGATGTGCTGATTAAATTATTTAATCCAATGTTAAAAAATTTAATCCAATTTTTTCCGGCAACTTATGAGCGAAATAGGAAACTCCAAAGTGAGTAAGTTTGACGAATTTTTTGCATCTTCAGCTGCCGCTACTATACGTGATCTCAGTTCGGCTTTCTCTTTGTCAGGCAGAATGGTTACCAAATACATATCCTTAAAATAATTCCAACTCTCCATGGGTTGAATGTCTTTAAAGAGACATATATTTTCTGCCTTGAGATCATAAAATTTACTTTCCGGAAAAACCGACTGTAAATCTTTTTGTGTGTTGATTCGTTGGTCCCCAGTTACAGGAGCAATAAATTTTGGGTATTTTTCTTTGATGAATCCGTTCAGTATTTTCCTATATGTCATATTAAAGCTCAATTCAGATGGACTGCTGCCGACAACTGACGCGATCAAACCGTTAGGACGCAATAATCTGTAAAGCTCGAGGACTACAGGCTCTATGGGTGTCATGAGCATAAGAGCCATATGACAGAGAATGGCATCAAATGAATTCGATGATTCAGAGATGGAATTGGCCATTTCGCATTTAAATATAACATTGCTTCCAAATTTCTTGGTTTTCGCGATCTCGAGTTCATCAGCAGACATGTCGACACCCAGTATCTGTGCCGGCTCTTCAGCCATCTTTTGAATAAACGGGATAAGGTGCCCATCCCCACATGCAAGATCCAGAATCCGAACCTGTTTCGAAGAAAGTTTTCCCAATGTCTTTGCTAAAACTTGATAAGAATTCTGACCATTTGACGCTTTAAAATCATCAAAAGCATGTGGCGTCATACCAGGTGCTTCGTGGTGGGCTTGTTTTAAATATTCCACCCAGTCTTCAGGAGAATTGACTTCCCCCGCTAATATCTTTTTAGAAAACCGTTCCATGAACTGAACTTATCGCATTTTAGGAATATTGACTATAAACCCGATGACTAAAGATCTAATCAGCAGCTTGTTCCGCATTCCCCGGAAAATACTGCTGCTTCGGCCCAATTTCATGGCCTGCCGGAATCGGCGTACCCAACTGATCCACACTGAACACACTCGGTTCGAGCTTCAGTGATTCGCGAAGACGATTCATCGTCTCAGGCGCAAAAGGGTAAAGCATGATCATGAGATTTTTCAGCACGTAGAAACATGAATAGAGCGCGTTACGACGGCTCTCTTCGGGTGCTCTGTCATCATGGGGTTTAAACTGCGTGAATAAGCTATTAATCACTCGGGCGTAGTTTTCGATCGCACCCAAGAGACTTGCGTAATCGCCGCGCTCCATGGCTTTGACGTAACGGCGCACGATCTGCAACGTATCGCCTGCCACTTTTTCGATCAGCACACCTTCAGGCACCCGCCCCCCAAATTTCGAATGCACAGCTGAAATCGGTTTTTCAAAAGAGGCATTCATCGGGCCTGCTAGAAACTTATTGCGTTCATCGAGAGCCGCGACATCAAAGTTCGAAGTTTTTTCAGGCAGACTCAGCGTGGCTAAGAAATAGCGAATCTGATCGGCTGAATATCCTTTTTCATCTAAAAGCTGATCGCCAGTGAAATAATTTCCACGCGACTTGCTCATTTTCTCGCCGTTGACCTGAAGATGGAAACAACCCAAGACATCAGTCATCTGTAGTTCGCCAGCTTTAGGCATGCGCATGGGGTCTGCTTGCGTGCCCAACCACATCGCCCCTTGCATGATCACATAGAAAAACACGTTATCTTGGCCCAAGAACTGCGTGATTCGCGCTTTGGGGTTGCACCAGAATTCTTTGTACCGACCCGGATCTTGCCCACTCTGCTTCAATGCAACTTTCGAAAACGAAATCGGCGCGATCAACGAATCAGGCCAGACATATAAAGTTTTGCCAACGGCTTCGGGGCCCAACTCTTCGGGTAGAGGAATACCCCACTCCACATCACGTGTGATCGAACGGTGCGCCCATCCGTCGACAACTTCACTCGCGATCCCTTTTTTCGCAAGCACTGCTTGCCCTTCGACCATTCCCACTTTCGATTCAAATTGCAGCGCGATTTTTTTGCCTGGAGCATACCGCGGTTTGTGAGGCGGCAAGGTTGCTTTGATTTCTTTGTACGCCGGTTCATTCACGGCATCGAAACGAGCCGAAGGCAGAACCGTACCGAGCACTTCAGCCAGTACAGGCTTACGCCACTGATTTTCTTTGCTCTGAATCCAGGTGCGCAAAACTTCAGACACCTTCCACATGTCGAGCCACCAATGCGTGGTTTCTTTCATGACCGGAATCGCATCACTGATCGCACTCTTCGGATTGATCAACTGAGTCGGCTCGTACTGTGAACCGCAACGATCGCACTCATCACTGTATGCACTCTCGTTATCGCATTGCGGATTCGGGCATTTGCCTTTGACGTATCGGTCAGGCAAGAAACGTTTCAACTTCGGGTCAAACCATTGCTGGCTTGAACGTTTCTGCAGCATTCCGTTTTTGTTTAATTTTCGAAGAAAATCTTGCGCGAGCTCTTTATGAATCGGAAAGCACTCGGGTCGCGACGTACCCGTGTAGGTATCAACCCCGATTCCATAACGCTTCAACGTCACTTGCTGTTTTTTATGAATGCCATCAATGAACTCTCGAATCGGCACACCGGCCTGCAAGGCTGAGACTTCGCTCGTTGACCCATGATCATCGGTGCCGTTGACAAAGAGCACGTTCTCGCGACCGATCAAAAGCCCCATCCAGCGTGAGTAAATATCAGCCGGAACATGCGCACCCGCTAAATGCCCAATATGAAGCGGACCATTCGCATAAGGCATTCCTGCAGTGACGACCGCTCGCTCGGGGCGCTGAATCAGCCGTAAAATAGAAGGGACATCTTGAGGTGGCCCTTTTTGCTCGCTTCTTTGTTCGCCCATGAGGTGAATATAAACGCAGATCGACACGGAACCAATGAGAATAAGCTGAGATTAGCGCAGAAGAATGGGGCCCGGGCTTGGCGATGGTGTGGCCACGGGTGGAAACGGTGTCGGAAACGGCGTTGAAATCGGACTCGACATCGGCGTCGGTGCCCGAATGCCGCTCTCTGCAACGACATACACGAGAAAAAACGAATAAAGAGTAGCGGCGATGATGGGTTTAGATAAAAGTCGCATTCGCTGTTTCATCTGAAGTAGTTCTGCAGGATGTATACCAGGTGCGTAGTTTATTAAATAAGTCCTAAACGCTAAAAAGACCCGGAACAGGGCAGAACACCCTATAAATGTAGACAGATGACCTGCCTGCGGACAATGATTCCCAGTGGCCGAAAAAAACAAAGCAGAAACTCAAGCGGAACTCAAAGAGGGCGAAGACTACTATATAGATGAGAATAAGCTCGTGGTCTTTACAGAAACCTATCTTTTGAAACGTGGGTATTGCTGCGAAAATGGCTGTCGCCATTGCCCATATCGAGTAAAGTGAGCGAACTATGAACTGTCCTTGTCTCAGTACCAAATCTTACGCCGACTGTTGTGAACCTTATATCTCAGGCAAACGCCTAGCGCCTACTCCTGAAGCCTTAATGCGAGCGCGATACTCTGCCTATGTGAAAGTCGAGATGCCGTTTCTAAAAGACACGCTCGCACCCGAATCACGCACAAGTTACAGCGAAAAAGACGCGCGCGAATGGGCACAAAATTCAGAATGGCTTGGCCTTAAAATCACAGAAGCCAAAGGTGATACGGTTGAATTTGTCGTGAAATATAAACCCGACAAAGACAAAGCAGATGCGAAAGTTCTCGAGCACCACGAGATTTCAAAATTCAAAAAAACAGGCGATCGCTGGTTTTTCGTGGATGGTCAATCCACCGTAAACGAAGAAGGCCAAGAGCCTGGGCAATACGAAAAAGTTCTCACGCCGATTGTGCGAGAGGCTCCAAAGATCGGCCGTAATGATCCCTGCGCTTGTGGAAGTGGCAAAAAATCGAAAAAGTGCTGCGCAGCTTAATGGCATCAGTGTAAACAAAGTGGAGTCACACTGATCCCACCTCGAGTAATTTTTACTGAAAGCGAACAAGCGCGAGAGCTTTTTTCTAATTAAAAAATGAACTAAATTACTCAATGCAGTAATTTTATTTTTTTAATATTTAGCCTTAAAAACAGCTGAAAATAACACAACGCAACGAGTTAGGTGCTCTTTGTCATTTTTTGGTTTTTTGTCGGATAAAAAAGAATGGTATAAAACCTGCTCATAGCAGCTGATCGTGTTCAACGTTTCTAAAGTTTCCGGGGGGAATCTAAATGAAATTACAGAACGTTTCAAAAGCGGTGTTATTGGGGGCTGTGTTCTTTTCTCAGCTGGCACTCGCCGCCGGCGATGTCGATCCAAAATGTATCTCGAATGGCCAAGAACTCGTCGTCAATAACTCAGACGTCATTCATTGGAAGAAATCGACTGCGAATCAATTTTTGGCTCGAGCTCATGTTCAGGGTGTGATCGGAAGTATTTATCCCGATAAGAGCGGCCACAAACATTTTCAAATTTTACTCGATCAGGGCGCCGGTGAGACACTCGAAATCGTCTACAATCTTTCATTCGGTGCTCTTCCGAATCTCAAAGCCGGAATGACCGTCGAAGCATGCGGCGACTACATCACATCGAACGCTGCAACGAGCGCTTACCCTGCTTCACCTGACGGCGCGATTTTACATTGGGTGCATAGTGGAGGCTCTGTAGCTCTACCGATGGATGCAGCTGAAAATGAAATTGCACTCGAAAACGATCTCATGATGTCAGCCTCAACAAAGCATGACTCGGGCTACCTTGAAATCAATGATGTCGTTTACGGTGAAAAGGGTGGCGTTCCACCCGCTCCAGTTCGTGATTCGCTTGATTCTGAAGACGGTTATTACTGATTAATCGCCACGTTTATTTACAAAAGCTTTAAAGGTAGGCATTGTCCCTCAAAACGACAAGGAGCCTAGCCTGCACCCTAGAAACCGACATCAAGGTCATTACGATTTTAAACTGCTTATAAAAAGCAGCCCCGATCTTGAATCGCTTGTTTCTACAAATCCGAGTGGTGAACTCACGATTGATTTTGCAAATCCAGAAGCAGTGAAGAGTCTCAATCGAGCACTTCTGAATTCTTTTTATGGAGTCGTAAACTGGGAAATGCCGACCGGTTACCTCTGCCCACCTGTACCTGGTAGAGCAGACTACCTGCACTCTGTCGCAGATCTACTGAGCGCCTTCAACAAGGGTATCATCCCGCGTGGCGATTCAATTCGCGTTCTTGATGTTGGCGTCGGAGCGAGCTGTATCTATCCGCTGATTGGACACTACGAATATGGATGGAGTTTTGTGGGTTCAGACACCGACTCTGCCGCTCTCGCATCTGCAAAGCAGATCATCAACTCAAACGGGAAACTCTCGCAATTCGTTGAACTCAGACAGCAGGTCGGCGCTCATATTCTGAAAGGATTACTAAAAACCGATGACTGCTTCGATCTTTCAATCCCCCGTTTCATGCCTCTTTGGCTGAAGCCCAAAAGGGCACCCGAAGAAAGTGGAACAATTTGAAGGGTGCGGCAGCCTCGAGAAAAAATGCCGGCCGAATCCCGATCTTAAATTTCGGGGGTAAAAGCACCGAGCTCTGGTGCCCAGGCGGAGAAAGCGCCTTCATCAGTCAGATGGTTGCAGAAAGCGTGGAATGCAGTAAAAAAGTATTTTGGTTCTCAACACTTGTCTCAAAGGAGACTCACCTTCCGAAAGTCTATAGCGCGATAGAAATAGCGAAAGCTGTAGATTACAAAATGATCGACCTCACTCAAGGGCAGAAGAAGAGCCGAATCGTCGCCTGGACCTTTCTGGACCCAAAACAGCAAGAAGAGTGGCCGCTACGAAGATGGAAAAACCCACCCCTTTAAAGCGACCTGCTTGACAACATTTATGGTTTCACCCACCGCACGAAACCGCATCGCTCACGCCGTCGAACCGTAATTCTCAAAATACGGAGACGATCTTACACTCTCGCGTGTGATTGCCTTGTTCAATCTCTGCTGTGTCGCCCTTTTTGAGGCCCATCAGCCCTTCGCCGAGCGGTGATGTAGGTGTGATCGTTTGAATATTTCTGCCTTCGAAAGAAACATTCATGCCCGCCCCTTTGACGACAATAAACACCCAACTTGTTTTTTGACTCATGTCGATTTCTACTAGAGCCGATGGGGCAATCGTGTCAGCTGGCCCAAATTCTTTAGGTTCAGTGTTGCGACAATAAAAAAGAACTTCTTCTAACTCAGCAACGCGTTTCGCTTGAGCCCCTGCTAAATAAGAGGCCTCAAGACCACGCGTGTCGTATGCATTCTCTGCTTTGTTTTCTGGATCAGTCGCTGCTTTGTGCGCTGCAAGTGCTGCCTCTTTGATAACCTGAAGGTCAGACTCGACGGTTTCACAGAGGGTTTTGATAAGGAGTGCTTTATTCATACGTGTCAGCCTATGATCTCATGTTTCCCGTCACTGTGGACATCTTGCCCCAATTCTTTGAGCCTCTAAGGCTAAGCGACAATAGAATCGAGCTCAAACTAAAAATGTTCGGTATGCCAATTGCATTATTATAAAGTGAACTCATAAAATAAGGAGAACTCTATGATTAACGCTCAACAAATCAAGCCAGACATGCCTGTTGTTTGCTCACTCGACGGCCAGTTCGCAATCGTCGACCACATGGAAGGCAATAACAACATTAAACTCAAGAAAGATAAAACCGGTAAACACCACTTTATTCCCTTGAGCTGGGTGACTACAGTCGATGAAAAAGTTCACGTGGATCGTCCAGGTGAGCAAGCCATGAAAGAATGGCGCACAGAACACTGAAGATCTGATCTACTCAAGCTCATGGATAAAAATAGCCTCATCTTTTGGATGACCATACTCGGACTGGCCTGTTGGCCCGCGTGTTTTTGGTGGATGCGTCTCATATCAATGAGACAAAATAATTTTCTAGATAAATTAAACGAACAAGGCAAGCGGATCGAAAAACTATCGAAGATAGAACATGACTTGATTAAAGAAGTTCATCCTCAGGTCGGTGAAATCAAAGAAAGCATGGATGAAGTGATAGCGGCCGTAAAAGAAAATACGGAAAATAATTCAAAAACCAAACCCCCCTCTAAAAAATCACCTTAATTTACAGAAATTTAGTTTTTTAAATATATTCAACCAAATGGTTGGGATTCAGTGCTCAAGCGGCTAAAATAGACATAAAAATGGAGCTCTACTCAATCACATTCCAGGAATGTCCAAGCACTCCATGACCTCGATTGAGTCGCCAGGGAAAATCGTGAAATGCGGATGATTCACAAAAAGCCGAGCCGCCGCTTCGTGAGATTCTGCCAGAACTACGGTAAAACCGCAGAGTTCATTTGAGAAGTCTGAAATACCGCTTGGACCGATTTTCTTGGTACTACCCAGCGGGGAGCCCACATCGATAAGTGATTTTTTATTCTTCTCAACCCAGCTGTGCCAGGCTGCGAGCCCCTCTTTTTCTCGCTCGCTTCTCGTTTTTTCATCGAGTTTTTCCCACTTTGCAGACGAAGCCTCAGTTCCAATGAAGACTGCCAAGAATTTTTTCATATTCACCTCTTTAGTTTGTATATAGTATATTACATACCATATAGTATGTAGTCAATTAAAATCAACGATGCTATACTACGGTTATGAAACGGAAAATTCGCAATCTAGAAAGAACCCGAAAGGAGATCCTAGATGCGGCGTTTATCGAAATCTTTACTCGTGGCTTCCAAGGCGTCAGCGTTGACGATATCGTGAGCAAGACATCACTTACGAAGGGGGCCTTTTATCATCAGTTCCCGACGAAACTCGATCTCGGTTACGCGCTCGTTGAAGAGGTCATTCAGCCGATGATCATCGAGCGCTGGATCAAGCCTCTGGAGTCCTACCAGAATCCACTAGAGGGAATTCTTGCTCAAATGAAGAAGAACATCGGCCAATGCGACCCAGCTCATTTGAAGCTCGGATGTCCACTGAACAATTTGGTGCAAGAAATGTCACCGATTGACAATGGGTTTAAAAAGCGACTGCAGACTGCCCTCAGTTTTTGGATCGAAAAAATGGATGTGCACCTCAAAAGAGGCCAAGTTGATGGATTTTTAAAAAGAGACGTCAATACTCGCGAGGTCGCTCATTTCATCGTAATGGCACACGAAGGCTTTTACGGACTGATAAAAGGACTGGGAAGCTCCGGAGTCTTTGGGGTGCTTTCTCGGTCGATGGAAGTTTATTTTCAAGCGATCTCTACGAATAAAAAATGAGAGCGATTAATGTAAACCCGATCGCATAGAAACATCCTGCCGAATAAAACTCTATTACTTTCTAGGTCCAGCGGTGACTTTGAAAGAAGCTTTTCCTAGAGAGTTTGCCCAGAGATTGAAGCCAACAAAGCCTGGAGTAGAAGAAATAGGCACGCCTAATTTTTCCACTTTCAAGGCCTGCACAGTGAAAAGGTAGGTATGTTTTCTACCGACTGGGGGGCAAGGCCCAAAATACCCTGGCTTACCCGCATCGGTCATGGCTTCTACTGCGCCAGCAGGAATCTTTCCCTGACTCAGGTCACCGAGATCAACTTTGTGAACACTTGCAGGA
>Ga0206960_1168_pt1 | contig 15475 bp, 1 predicted proteins | sample Alteio_BWOrgHeat_29_FD_153255 | JGI IMG/M metagenome (GOLD analysis project Ga0206960, IMG submission 153255) | Enriched cells from forest soil in Barre Woods Harvard Forest LTER site, Petersham, Massachusetts, United States -... | ecosystem: Environmental > Terrestrial > Soil > Temperate forest > O... | reverse complement strand
GGAAAAAAGTTGCAGGGTGGCGCCATCGGAGACGACCGTGGCGGCGGTGGAAAGGCCCTGGTTGTTGGTGATCTTCGCGAAACCGGCGGTGACATCGAGCGGGCCCGTATAAGTATTCTGTCCGGCGAGGGTCAGCGTGCCGCTCCCGTCCTTGGTGATGGTGCCAACGCTGCTGGCGATGCCGCCATTGATGATGATGTTGCCGGAGCCGCCGAACGTCAGCGCCTGCACGCCGCCGGTGCCGTTGATGATGGTGCTGCTGACGCCGTTGGGATTGGCGATAGTGAGGGTCGTGCCGTTGTTGGCGTTGATACGGCTGGCGGACGCGACGAGAATTTCGCCGGAGTAAGTATTGTCATTGGCTTTGTTGAGCAGCGCGCCGGTATTGTCGTTGGTGCCGGTCGGGCTGTTTTTGTAACCCATGCCATTGAGCGTGAGGGTATCGCCCGGGACGGTGACGTTGCCGACCGTGATCCCTCCCTGCAGCTGAAGTTGCGCGTCGGCGTTGACGATGGTGCCGTTGCCGGTGGCGCCGATCGCGCCGCCGTTCGCTCCGAGGGCGAGATTGTTTTGGATATTGAGAATGCCTTTGCTGACGACGGTATTGCCGCCGTATTGGTTCGCGGCGGAAAGCACCAGCGTGCCGTAACCATCCTTGACGAGGTTGGTCGGAGCGCCGGCGGCGCCGGTGTAGCCGAGGCCGTTCTGCACGACGTCGGCGACGACCAAGTCGACGCCGCCCGTGCCCGTGCCGGCCGAAGGCGCGACATCGAACGTGAAATTCTTGGTGGCGACGACGGGATACATGCTGAGGTCGCCGTGGTTGATCGTCGCGGTCTGATTCGACGACAGCGTCGTGATGCCGTTCGTCACCGTGAGCGTGGTGCTGGAGGTGGAGTTACCGCCATCGATGTGGCCGCCTTGCAGGGTGACGGAGGCGAAACCGTTGGCGCCGCTGTTCATGTTCAACACGCCATCCTCGTAGATGGTCAGGTTGGTCGCCGTGGCGCCCGTGGTGCCATTGTAGGTGCCGAGGATGTTGGAGCTGGAGATTTCGCCGCTGCCGAACTGGCCCATTTGCAACGCCACCATATCGGCTCCGCTGGTGCTGCCGGCATTGCCGATGATGATATTGTTGCTGTTCACCACCGGGAGGCCGGCCGGGCCGTCGGCGATCACCTTCCCGCCCATGATCGTGAGATTGCCCGTGAAACCGTTGCCCGCCCCGGGGATCAAGGTGAGCGTGCCCGACCCGGTCTTGGTAATGCCACCGGTGCCGCTAATGGTGGAAGTCACGTAGACGTTCGTTGGATCGAGGACGTGCGCCGGGAACGGAAGATAACTCGGGGCCAGCGTGGGCGCGCTGGCGGTGTTGAACGTGAGCGTGTTTCCGCCGAGTGCGATCGTGTTGGTGAAGCCCAAGCCGTCCCCGATGACCAGCAGGTTGCTCCCGGTCGTGATCGTGGCGTTGCCGGAGGGGAGCGCGATATTGCCGGTCCACGTGCTGTTGCCCGGACCGTTGACGGTGAGGTTGTGATTGGCGCCGAGGTTGATCAGGCCGCCGGTGCCGTTGAGCGTGGCGACGGTCTGCGCGGCGTTGTTGAGATTGAGCGTGCCGCTGTTGACCACCAATGCGCTGGTGGCGGGACCGATGGTGCCGCTGCTGCTCACCGTGAGCGTGCCGCCGGCGAGCGTGATCGTGCCGGTCTGCGCGTTCGTTCCGCTCAGCGTGAGGGTGCCGCTGCCGGTCTTGGTGAGACCGCCGGTGTTCGTGGCGGCGAGGCCGGTTGCAAACGTCACGCTCTGGCCGTTGGTGTCGATCGCGACCGCGCCCGTGCTGTTCGCGATGCGCGCGGAATAGTCCGTGGTGCTGCTGCCCGAATATTGCAGCGTGCCGCCGCCGAAGGTGACGGTGCCGCTCGTGCCGAGCGCGCCCGCGGAGCCAAGATTCACGGTGCCGCTGTTGAGGTTGGTGCCTCCGGTATAAGTGTTGGTCCCGGACAGCGTGAGCGTGCCGGCACCATTCATCGTCACGTTGCCGGTGGTCGTGCCGATCGTGCCCGTGATGGCGGCGTCGCCGACGCCGGCGACAGTGAAGTTCTTGGCGGCGCCAGTCACCGCGCCGAGGGTGAGCAGCGTGCCGGCGCCGGGAGCGAAGGTCGCGCCCGAGGCGGTGAGCGTGGTCGTGCCGAACGTTACGCCGGCCGTGCCGCTCGTGACGTTGGCGCCGGCGATGGTGTTAAGCGTCTGCGCGCCGATCGAAAGGGTGCCGAGGGTGTTGGTGATGCCGGCGCCCGTGGTCGATCCGCGGTCGGAGACGATGTTGGCCGTGCCGCCGACGACGACGGCGGCGCCGTTGAACGTGGTGGCGGTGTCGGAGGTTGGTGCGAGATCGAGCGTGCCGCCGTTCAGGGTGAGCGTGGCGGTGGCGATGGTGTTGAGCGCGTTGCCGGAGCCGAGCTGGAGGTTGCCGGAGGCGAGCGTGGTCGAACCGGCGTTGGTGGCGCGCGTGGAATCGGTGTTGAGGATGAGCCGGCCCGTGCCGGCCCCGAGCGGATCGGTGTCCTGCACGATCATGCTCTTGGCGCCGCCGATCGAGCCGAGGGTGAGCGAAGTTCCGTCGTGGATATCGAAGGTGGCATTATTGCCGGCCAGGGTGGTCGTGCCGAATGCGACGCCCGCGGTCCCGCTCGTAACATTGCCGCCGGGGGCAACGGTGAGCGTCTGGGTGCCGATGGAGAGCGCCCCGAGCGTTTCGGTCACGCCGGCGCCGGCGCTGGTGCGATCCGAGATGATGGTCGCGGCGCCGCCGACGGTGGTGGTCGTGACGCCGAAGGTCAGGCCCGTGTTGTCAGCGAGCTGAAGCGTGCCGCCATTGAGCGCGAGCGTGCCGGCCCCGAGGGCGCCGCCGCTCGAGCTGGCGTAGATCAGCCCCGCGGTGAGCGTGATGCCACCCGTGAAGCCGCTGCTGCTGTCCGCTGAAAGCGAAAGCGTGCCGGTGCCATTCTTGGTCAGGACGCCGGTGCCATCCGCGATGGCGCCGGTGAAGATTGCGTTGCCGGCTCCGTTGACGCTGAAATTGCGGTTCGTGCCGATGATGGAGCCGAGCGTGAGCAAGGTGCCCGCACCGGGAGCAAAGACGGCATTGCTGGCGTTGAGCGTCGTGTCGCCGAACGTGACGCCGGCCGTGCCGCTCACGACATTACCGCCGGCGGCGATGGTGAGCGTGCGGGCGCTGCCGACCGTAAGTGTCCCGAATGTTTGCGTCACGCCGCCGCCGGCCGAGATGCGGTCCGAGACGATGGTCGTATTGCCGCCGAGGGTGGTGTTGGTGAGATTGCCCGAAAAATCCAGGCCGGAGTTGTCGGCAATCTGAAGCGTGCCGCCATTGAGCGCGAGCGTGCCGGCGCCGAGCGCGCCGCTACTCGTCATGACCAGCAGCGTGCCGGCGCTCAGCGTGGTGGTGCCGGTCTGGAGATTGTTACCGGTGAGTGTGAGCGTGCCGGAGCCGGCCTTCGTGAGATTGCCGTTGGTCGCGGCGAACGTGCCATTGAAGGTGGAATCGAGATTGTTGGCGCCGCCGACGGTGAGGGTTTTGGTGCCGAGGTTGACCGTGCCGTCGGCTGCAGTGGCGGCGTTGAGTGCGCCGACGGTCTGGTTGGAGCTGATCGTAAAAGTCGCGCCGGACGAGAGCGTGACGTTGGCGAGCGCACCGAGCGCGCTGCCGCCGTTGGAATTCAGCGTGCCGTTGGACACGTTGATCGCGGTGCCGTCGACCAGAGATGTTGCGTTGCTCGCCAGCGTGGTGCCGCCGGCGCCGTTAAACGTGAGCGTGCGCGCCGTGCCGCCGTCGTTGAGCGCGCCGAGCGTCAACAGCGTGCCGGTCGCGGGCGTGAACGTGGGATTGGCGGTGAGCGTGGTGGCGCCGAAAGTGATGCCGGCCGTGCCGCTGGTGACGTTGCCGCCGGCAGCGATGCTGAGCGTCTGGCCTCCGATCGAAAGCGTGCCGAGCGTATTGGTGATGCCGGCGCCAGGAGTGCCGTTGCCGAGGTCGGACACAATTGTCGCCGACCCGCCGACGGTCGTGGCGGTGCCGCGGAAGGTCGTCCCGCTGCCCGAAGTCGGCGCGAGAATGAGCGTGCCGCCGTTCAAGGCGAGCGTTCCCGAGGACGAAGTGTTGAGCGCGCTCGCGGTGCCGAGCTGAAGGTTGCCGGAAGTGAGCGTGGTCGAGCCGGCAGTGGTGGTGCGCGTGGAGGTGGTGTTGAGCGTCAGCTTGCCCGTGCCGAGGGGATCGCTGTCCTGCACGACCATGTTAAACTCGCCGCCGACGGCACCGAGCTTGAGGTTGGCGCCGTCGTGGACGTTAAAGGTGGCGCCATCGGCGGACAGCGTGGTCGTGCCGAAGATGACGCCGGCCGTGCCGCTGGTGACGTTGCCGCCGGCGGCGATGTTGAGCTGGTTGGCGCCGATGGAAAGGGTGCCGAGCGTGTTGGTGATGCCGGCGCCAGGGCCGTTGCCGAGATCGGAGACGACCGTCGCCGTGCCACCGACAGTGGTGGCCGTGCCGTTGAACGTGGTCGCGAGGCCGGAGGTCGGCGCGAGAATCAGCGTGCCGCCGTTCAAGGCGAGCGTGGCCGAGGACGAAGTGTTGAGCGCGTTCGCCACGCCGAGCTGAAGATTGCCGGAAGAGAGCGTGGTCGAGCCGGCGGTGGTGGTGCGCGTGGCGGCGGTGTTGAGCGTGAGCTTGCCGGTGCCGAGCGGATCGCTGTCCTGCACGGTCAGGTTGAAGGCGCCGCCAACGGCGCCGAGAGTGAGGTTGGCGCCGTCGCCGACATTGAAGGTGCTGCCGTTGGCGGACAGCGTCGTGGTGCCGAACGTGATGCCGCCGACGCCGGCGCCCGTAATGTTGGATCCGCGGGCGATGTTGAGGGTTTGCCCGCCGATCGAGAGCGTGCCGAGGGTTTGCGTGACGCCGGTCGCGTTCGAGGTGATCTTGTCGGCGGTGATCGTGGCCGTGCCGGCCACGGTGGTGTTGCGTCCCACACCCAGGTCGGTGTCGCCGGCGAGCACAAGGTTGCCGCCATTGAGCACGAGGGCGCCGGCGCCGAGCGCGCCGGCGCTCGTGGTGGCGCGCAGGGTGCCCGTGTTGAGCGTCGTGGTGCCGGTCTCGAGATTGTTGCCGGAAAGCGTGAGCGTGCCGTTGCCCGCCTTGGTGAGACCACCGGTGGTGCTGGCGAAGGTGCCGGCGAAAGTGGAATCGAGATTGTTGGCGCCGCCGACCGTGAGAGTATTGGCGCCGACGTTGACGAATGCGCCGCTGGCGCCATTGAGCGCGCCGATGGTCTGGCTGGCGCCGGTCGAAAGCTTCGTGGCAGACGAGAGCGTGACGTTGGCGAGCGCGCCAAGGGCGCTGGGGTCGTTGGAAGCGAGAATGCCGGACGTCACGTTGATCGCGGTGCCGTCGACGAGAGACGTGGCGGCGGTGCCCAGCACGGTGGTTCCGCCGCCGCTGAAAGTGAGTGTGCGAGCCGTGCCGCCGTCGTCGAGCGCGCCAAGATTGAGCTGCGCGGCAGGCGCCGGGGCGAACGTGGGATTGCCCGTGAGCGTCGTGGCGCCAAACGTGATGCCGGCAATACCGCTGCTGACATTGGTGCCGGCGCCGATGTTCAGGGTTTGCGTGCCGATCGAGAGCGTGCCGAGGGTTTGGGTAGTGGCGGCGCCGGAGGTGATGCGATCGGACTGAATCGTCGTGGTGCCACCGACCGTGGTGTTGCTCGCGAAATTCAAGCCGGTGTCATCGGCCAGTTGCAAGGTGCCGCCGTTGAGCGCGAGGGCGCCGGTGCCCAGCGCCTGCGTGCTCGTGATCGCGCGCAGCGTGCCCGAATTGAGCGTCGTGGTGCCGGTGAAGGTGTTGGCGCCGGAAAGGGTGAGGGTGCCGCTGCCGGATTCGGTGATGCCGCCCGCGCCGGTGCCGATGATCCCGGTGATGGCGGCGTTGCCGGCGCCGTTGACGGTAAAGCTGGTGTCGGTGCCCGTGACGCTGCCGAGCGTGAGGAGCGTGTTGGCAGCGGGAGCGAAAGTTCCTCCGGTCGCGTTGAGCGTGACGGCGCCGAACGTCAGGCCGGCGGTGCCGCTGGTGACGTTGCCGCCGGCGGCGACCGTGAGGGTTGAAGCACCCATGGTGAGCGTGCCGAGCGTTTGCGTGATACCGGCGGACGACGCGGTGGCTTTGTCGGACGCGATCGTGGCACTTCCGGCCAGCGTGGTGTTGTAGGCGTTGACCGTCGTGTCGGTGGAAAGATTGAGCACGGTGCCGCCCGCCAGCGACACGGCCGCGCCCGCTGCGCCGAGTGCACCGGTGTCCCCGACGGTGAGGGTGCCGGCGCTGAGCGTCGTTCCGCCGGTGTAATTATTGGTGCCGGTGAGCGTGAGGGTGGTGGTGGCGCCGGCCTTGGTGAGTCCGCTCGTGCCCGTGCCGGAGATAACGCCGTCGTAGCTCGAGGATCCGCCCGCGCCAACGGTGAGCATGGCATCGGCGCCGAGGAGAACATTGCCGCCCGTGGCGCCGCCGCCGGCGAGCGAGCCGATGGTGGCGTCGAAGCCGTTGAGATCGAGATTGGTGTTGGCGGCGTTCGCGAGCGTGTAGGCGCTCGCGGCGGAGAAGTTATTGTCGGCGTTTTGCTGGAGCGTGCCGGCGTTGATCGTGGTCGCACCGGCATAAGTGTTGGCGCCGCCGAGAGTGAGCGTGCCGGACCCCTGCTTGATGAGACCGCTGGTGCCGGTGCCGGAGATCACGCCGGAATAAACCGTGCTGCCGGCATTGCCGACGGTGAGCGAGGCGTTGTTGCCGAGGAGGACATTGCCGCCGGTGGCGCCGCCGCCCGCGAGGGAACCGATGGTGGCGGCGAAACTGTTGAGATCGAGATTGGTGTTGGCGGCGTTCGCGAGCGTGTAGGCGCTGTTGGCGGAAAATCGATTGGCGGCATTTTGCTGGAGCGTGCCGGCATTGATCGCGGTCGGACCGCTGTAGGTGTTGGCGCCGCCGAGGACGAGGGTGTTGCCGCCGAGCTTGGTCAACCCAACGGCGCCGCTGCCGGTGCCGGTGGAATTGGCGATCGCGTTCGCGATGGTGAAGGTGCCGCCGCTCGCATTGGTCGTATCGAAACCAATGCTCGAGCCGGCCTTCAGGCCATTGTTGTTAACGGTCGTGAGGTTGCCGAGCAAGGTGGTGACGTTGGCCGTGGTGAATTCGCCGGTGCCGCCAACGTTGAAAGCCACGGTCGCCCCCGAATTCACATTGATATTGGCTGCGGTCCAACTGGCGGGTGTATTGTTGTAGAGCGACGATTGCTTGGCGAACTGCAGCAGGCCATTGGTGACCGTGGTCGTGCCGGTGTAGGTGTCGGTGCCGGAGAGCACGAGATTGCCCGTGCCAGTTTTGTTGAGCGCCACCGTGCCGGTGCCGTTTTGGATGGCGCCGGCGAAGGAAGTGGAAGTGTTGTCGGCGCCGGTGGTGAGCGTGACCGCGCCGGCAACGCTGCTGGTGACGGTGCCACCGGTCGCACCGCCGCCGGCCAGCGATCCGATCTGCGTGGCGAATCCGGCGAGATCGAGGGTGACGCCGGCGGTGTTGGCGAGAGTGACGGCGGAGTTTTTGCCGAAAGCGCCGCTGGTGTTGGCGACCGAGGCCACGCCGGCCTTGAGCGTGCCGCCGTTGATGGTCGTCGCGCCCGTGTAGGTGCTGGCGCCTGTCAGGGTCTGGGTGCCGGTGCCGGTCTTGGTGAGCGCCGTCGGGCCGCTGCCGTCCTGGATGATGCCAGCGAACGAGGTGGAGGTGTTGGCAGCGCCGGTGGTGAGCGTGGCCGCTGCGCCACTGTTGGTGACTGCACCGCCGGTCGTGCCGCCGCCGGCGAGCGACCCGATTTGCGTGTTGAACCCGCCAAGATCGAGGGTGGCACCCGCGACGTTGGCGAAGCTGACGGCGGAGTTTTTGCCGAAGGCGCCGCTGACGCCGGCCACTGAAGCGACGCCCGCCGTGAGCGTGCCGGCGTTGATGGTCGTCGCGCCGGTATAGGTGTTGGCGCCGGAAAGGGTCTGGGTGCCGGAGCCGGTCTTGGTGAGCGCCATCGTGCCGCTGCCGTTTTGGATGATGCCGGCGAACGACGTGGAGGTGTTGTCGGCGCCGGTGGTGAGGGTGACCGCGCTGGCGGTGCTGGTCGTGACGGTGCCACCGGTCGTGCCGCCGCCGGCCAGCGATCCGATCTGCGTGGCGAATCCGGCGAGATCGAGAGTGACGCCGGCGGTGTTGGCGAGGGTGACGGCGGAATTTTTGCCGAAGGCGCCGCTGGTATTGGCGACCGAGGCCACGCCGGCCTTGAGCGTGCCGCCATTGATGGTCGTGGCGCCCGTGTAGGTGCTGGCACCGGAAAGGGTCTGGGTGCCGGAGCCGGTCTTGGTGAGCGCCATCGTGCCGCTGCCGTTTTGGATGATGCCGGCGAATGAGGTGGAGGTGTTGTCGGCGCCGGTGGTGAGGGTGACCGCGCTGGCGGCGCTGGTCGTGACGGTGCCACCGGTCGCGCCGCCGCCGGCCAGCGATCCGATCTGCGTGGCGAATCCGGCGAGATCGAGAGTGACGCCGGCGGTGTTGGCGAGGGTGACGGCGGAATTTTTGCCGAAGGCGCCGCTGGTGTTGGCGACCGAGACCACCCCGGCCTTGAGCGTGCCGCCGTTGATCGTGGTGGCGCCGTTGTAGGTGTTGGCACCGGAAAGGGTCTGGGTGCCAGTGCCTGTCTTGGTGAGCGCCAGCGCGCTGGTGCCATTTTGGATGACGCCGGCGAAAGAAGTGGAGGTATTGTCGGCACCGGTCGTGAGCGTGATCGCGCTTGCGCCGCTGTTGGTGACGGTGCCGCCGGTCGCGCCGCCGCCGGCCAGCGAGCCAATCTGCGTGTTGAACGCATTGAGGTCGAGGGTGGCGCCGGCGGTGTTGGCGAGGGTGACGGCCGAGTTTTTGCCGAAGGCGCCGCTGGTGTTGGCGACCGAGGCCACGCCGGCCTTGAGCGTGCCGCCGTTGATGGTCGTCGCGCCCGTGTAGGTGCTGGCGCCGGCAAGGGTCTGGGTGCCGGAGCCGGTCTTGGTGAGCGCCATCGTGCCGCTGCCGTTTTGAATGATGCCGGCGAAAGAAGTGGAGGTATTATCGGCGCCGGTCGTGAGCGTGACCGCGCCAGCGGCACTGCTGGTGACAGTGCCACCGGTCGCGCCGCCGCCGGCCAGCGAGCCGATCTGCGTGTTGAACGTATTCAGGTCGAGCGTGACACCGGCGGTGTTGGCGAGGGTGACCGCGGAGTTGTTGCCGAAGGCACCGCTGACGCCTGCGACTGACGCGACGCCTGCCTTGAGTGTGCCGACGCTGAGAGTCGTCGCGCCCGTATAGGTGTTGGCGCCGGCCAGCGTGAGAGTGCTGCTCCCCTGCTTGGTCAAGCCGCTGGTGCCGGTGCCGGAGATTACGCCGGAATAAACCGTGCTGCTGCCATTCCCGACGGTGAGGGAGGCGTTGGCGCCGAGGAGAACATTGCCACCGGTCGTGCCGCCGCCCGAAAGGGAACCGATGGTGGCGGCGGAGCTGTTGAGATCGAGGTTGGTGTTGGCGGCATTCGCGAGCGTATAGGCGCTGTTGGCGGAGAGACGATTGGCGCCGCCTTGCTGCAGCGTGCCGGCGTTGATCGCCGTGGTGCCGGTATAGGTGCTGGCCGCTCCCAGACTAACCGTCGCGCCCGAATCGTTGACGTTCAGGTAGGTCGTCGCAAGGGTTCCTCCGGTGCTGATCGCGCCATTGAGCGCGATGTTGTGGCCGCCGGCAAGTTGCAGCGTAAAAGTCCCCGTGTTGATCGTCCCGCCAAACGTCAGCTGGCCACTTCCCGCGGTCCAAGTCTGCGACGAACCGAGCGTGAGCGCGTCATTGATCGTCTGGGTGGCCGAGGAATTGTTGTTGATCGTGCTGGTGACCCCGTTGGCCGTGGTCAGGGTGAAAGAATTTCCGCCGATCGTGTAGGTGCTCGCACCGCTGTTGAAGGTAAGCTCGCCAAAGACCGAGCCGTTGGCAATGTTGTCAGTCAAAGAGACAATGGAGGAGGTCGCAAATACGAGTTGCGAGTTGGCCGAGCTCGCGGGCGCGACACCGCCGGTCCAGTTCGTTCCCGTTCCCCAATTGCCGGTGCCTGGGGCCGCCTTCCAAGTGTAGACGACCTGCGCCCGGCCAACCGCGCCGGTCGCGAGCAGTCCACCAAGCCACAAGATGACACAAACTCCCGCTTTCCTCCAACGGACAGCCGAGCCCTCAGCAACAGCGTGCAGCATGGGGCGGTCGAACCGGGCTTGCGGAAAAACTTGCATTGGTGACCTCGACGGGAACTAGGGACTAATAGTCTCCCTTGGTCAATGATTTTTAGGGTGTAATACCTATTTTACAAATCGATATTGCGGGCGGGTTTGAAATAAGGCGTTGAGCGTGAATTTCTGGATTCATCGCGACCATGAATCGGCGTTCGGGCCCCTGAAAAAATCCGGCGGATAAGTTTGATATGGTGAAAAAGAAAATACGAAAGGGGATGACGGGCCGTTCCGGATTTTCTGCAGCGAAAAGGGCTCTTATTTCCTGCAAGCGATCAACGGGTCGGGGTGTTTGAGTCGTGAGAATACGGAGTGGGGTGAAGGCGACGTGCGAGCTCGAAAACAAGCTGTTCGCAGGCGTATCAAGTGACGCATGTTTTGATAACAGTAGCCAAAGACTTCTAAAGGAAATTCCCCGCGGCGGATTACTTATTCCGCAGGTGAAAACACTTAGTGGGAAGTTTTTTTATAGACAATTGGGGACAAACACCTATGCCTCGGGAGCACTATTTTACAGGCCGCTTACCCTGCGGGCGAGTCACTAAACCCCCAGCTTTGAACCCACGCCAATTTCAACCAATGAATCTCGTTTCCCGTCTCGGTCTTGCGGTCATTTGCAGCATGGGTTTGGCCGTTTCGGCGTTCGCGCAGTTCCCTTCTCCGATTCCCCAATATACGCCGCCGACAAAGATCATCCAAGGCTCCTTGCCGTTTACCCCGCCGGCCACTCCCGATCCGAATTTTCCGATCAATCCGTATACGGTGACGATCACGTCGCCGATCCTGATCTCTTATCCGCAGACGGTCACGGTCAACTTCAGCATCGCGACGGCAGGTTTCGTAATCGGTGGCGTAAAAGCGCTGCCTCCGGGCGTGTCAGATGCCACGGCCCTGAGCTACATTTCTGCCAGTCCGGCCACGCTGACTTTCACGGCGCCAAATCAGACGTTAACCACCGTTGTTTCGGTGAAGATTGACGCGGCGCAATCGGCGACCGCGGTTACCGGAGACTACGGTTATCTGATCAGCACGAGCAATACCGCCGGCTCCGCCAACCACGGTTGGCCCCTCGTTGGCATTTCGACGGATCCGCCCGTCCTCGATTCGGTCACCGGCATTCCCGTCGGCGCCGCCACGATTAATCTCACGGTCAAGCCTGCTCCGCCCGCGCCCGTGCCGCCGACCATTTCGAATCTCGTCCCTGTGGACGGAACGAACTTTACTTACGACCCCGCGAACGGCGGCCCGATCACTTTTCCCATCAGTTTCGACGCCGTCGTCGCCAACGGCGCGACGACGGACAACATCACTTCGCTCTCAGCCGCCATCGACGGCGATCCCTTTAACGGGCAGAACGCCTATTCCCATTCGGCGACGGGTGAAATCTTGGGGAATCTCACGACCACTGGCCAAGGCACGTTGAGCGCGCACGGTTCCGTCACGAGCCCCAACATCACCGATGGCGGTCCCCACACGATCACGGTAACCGCATTCAGTGCGAGCACGCCGTCGGTGTCGGCGACGACCACCATCAACGTTCACACGCCGCCCAAATTCACGAGCGCCGATAATGTAACCTTCAACGTCGGTCACCCGGGCTCGTTTAACGTCACGGCCACGGGATTCAACGCGCCCACCCTGGCTTTGACGAGCGGCACGCTGCCTGCCGGCCTGACCTTCGACCCGGTCACCGGAGTGTTGAGCGGGACGCCCACGACCATCGCAGGATCTCCCGTCACGCTCGTTTTTACGGCGACGAACGACGTTCGTTCCGTGACTCAAGTTTTCACGCTCACCGTGAAAGGACAACCCGCCTTGAGTTGGGCTCCACCCGCGGCGATCACCTATGGCACGCCGCTTACGAGCACCCAGCTTGACGCAACGGTGTCGATCGGCACGGCGACGGTTCCCGGGACCTTTGCCTACACGCCTGCCGCCGGCACCGTCCTTGCAGCCGGCACGCAGACATTGAACGTCGTATTCACCCCGACCGATACGGCGTATGCGCCGATTTCGGGCGCGGTTTCGATCGTCGTCAACAAGGCGATCCTCAATGTGGCCGCGGCCAGCGTATCCAAGGTTTACGGCGCGAGTCTTCCGGGTTTCAGCACCACCACGACCGGTTTCGTCAACGGCGACGATGCGTCGGTGGTAACCGGCAGCCCTGTGGTCAATCCCACTGCGAGTCAAACAAGTGGCGTTGGCAGTTATTCGATCGTGCCGGGACTCGGTTCGCTCGCGGCGGCCAACTACACGTTCACCTTCACCAATGGCACGCTGACCGTGACCAAGGCGCCGTTGACCATCACCGCGAACAATGCGACCCGGCTTTTCGGCGCCGCCAATCCGACCTTGTCCGTAACTGACACGGGCTTCGTCAACGGCGACGACGCTTCGGTGTTGAGCGGTCTTCTCGTCGGCACCACCGCCACGTCGGCGAGCGGAGTCGGCGCCTACGCAATCACGCCGTCGGGCGCGACTGCCGCCAACTACAGCATCACCTTCGTCCCGGGCACGCTCAAGGTGAACCCGGCGCCGCTGACCATCACGGCAAGCAACGTGGCCAGGGTTTTCGGCGCCGCCAATCCGACTTTCAACGCGACCTATGCCGGCTTTGTGAATGGCGACACCGCGTTGGTGTTGACCGGCCTGACCTTCAACACCACGGCCACGACGTCGAGCGCGGTTGGCACCTACCCGATCACGCCGTCCGGCGCCACCGCGGCCAATTATTGCATCGTCTTCGTCGCGGGCACCCTCACGGTGAACCCCGCGACGCTGACCATCACGGCGAACAATGTGACGAGGGTTTACGGCGGGACCAATCCTGCCCTCTCCGCGACCTATGCCGGATTTGTGAATGGTGACACCGTGTCGCTGGTGAGTGGCCTGTCCTTGAGCACCACGGCCACGCCGTCGAGCCCGGCTGGCACCTATCCAATTACTGCATCAGGCGCCACCGCGGCCAACTACACCGTCAGTTTCGTCGCCGGCACCTTCACGGTGAACAAGGCGACGCTGACCATCACCGCGAGCAATGCGACCAGGGTATACGGAGCCGCCGATCCGGTCTTCGGCGTCACCTATGCAGGCTTCGTGAACGGCGACAGTCCGACCGCGGTGACAGGTTTGACCGTCACCGCTGGCGCGACGAATGCGAGTGGCGTGGGGACTTATCCCATCACCGCGGCAAATGCGACCGCAGCCAACTACGCGATAAGCTACGTCGCGGGCACGCTGACCATCACCAAGGCTTCCTTGAAAGTAACCGCCAACAACGCGACGATGACGGCCGGCGCCGCGTTGCCCACCTTTTCGGCGACATTTAGCGGTCTGGTGGGCGCAGACACGTCGGCTGTCGTGGGCACGCTGACCTTCTCCACCACCGCCACGTCGAAGAGTCCGGCGGGGACCTATCCGATTACGGTGTCCGGTGCGACTTCGACCACCAACTATACCGTCACGTATTCGCCTGGCACGCTCACGATCAATCCAGCGAGCACCAAGAAATCCCAAACGATCTCGTTTGCCGCGCTGCCGAACAAGATGGTGGGGGATCCGGCGTTCACCTTGACCGCGACCGCCAGCTCCGGCCTGACCGTGAGTTATTCGAGCAGCAACCCAGCCGTGGCGACAGTCAGCGGCAAGACCGTGACGATCGTCGGCGTTGGCACCACCACGATCACCGCGACCCAGGCGGGCAACAGCACTTACTCTGCCGCCACGCCGGTCAGCCAGACACTGACAGTCACGGCGCAGACCTGCCCGGCCACTGTCATGTGGCTCCCGCCGATTTCCCTGAATCAGGTTCAGCAGGACGGCTCGGTCATTCCCATTAAGTTCCTCCTGCAGGAGTGCTGCAGCTCGAACAATTCCGGCCACAACGGCGGCGCCGCCGACGACGACGACGATGATGACAACCATCGCGATTGCGACGACGATGGCTGGGACGACAGCCGCTACTCCGGTCACAGCAACGATTATTCGGGGAACAACGTTTCGTGCCACCACGGCTCGAACGGCCGCTCCACGAGCAACTCCAATTGCCGGGCCGACTGCGATCATGATGACGCGGACAGCAACGGCTGCGTAAACCTGCGCGACAAGACAGTAGTGATTTCGATTTACGAAGTCGGGTCGTCCGCCCCGGCCACGCGATACGTCTACGGCACCGGTTCGCCGAACCCGCCGGACTACGTCATCGATGGCGACTACAAGTATCAGTTGAATTTCCAGACGGCGCGCGGTTCGCACCGCTACCACATCGACATCTATCGTTATCCGCCGGGCGTGACGACGCCGAAGCTGGTTGGTTCGAAGGAATTCTCCGTAAAGTAACTGGATTTCTTTCCGCGAAATTTTGAAGGCAGGGCGCGAGCCCTGCCTTTATTTTTTGCGAATCAGGCAGGCCGGGCTTTGCGCAGGCCGGACTGAGAAGGGATTCTCGAATGGCACACTTCCGTCCCCGCAGCCCTGGAGGGCGCTCCCACGGCTAATGTGAGTGACTGGAGACCAGACGGCTAGAATACCAAAGAAGCCAAGTGCTGAGAGACTCGCGGCAAGGCCGGCGAAGTCGTCGTCCGTCACTGGGTCAACTTGGCTGGACCCATCGCTGATCCATCGGTCATGTCTCGGTAATCCTTCGGTCATCCTTCGGTCCTATCGAGGGAGGACCCAAGGATCACCGGGCTGAGACCGAAGGATGACCGAAGGATCAAGCCAGGTCGGATAGCCCTCGGTTCAAAGGAGCGGGGAGGGCGATTGGGGAATTGAGCCTTGCCCGGCCCTCTGGGGCGTCGCACGGTGCGACGGTGAAAATCGGATTTCTTGGCGGGAGCTTTGATCCCGTGCATTTCGGCCACCTCATGGCCGCCCAGGACGTTTACGAACAACGTCAGCTCGACCGTTTGATCCTGGTGCCGGCGGCCCAGGCGCCGCTGAAGCCGAACGACGTCCAGTCTTCGGCCGAGGACCGCCTGGCGATGTTGCGCGCCGCCACCGAGTGGGATCGGCGCTTCGAGATTTCCGATATCGAACTGACGCGCGGCGGGGTCAGTTACACGATCGATTCTGCGCGCTATTTTCGCGC